>WNGI01000372.1_pt1 | contig 32341 bp, 27 predicted proteins | sample 5400621 | NCBI WGS metagenome assembly WNGI01 (sample SAMN13153374, study PRJNA577476) | soil metagenome | isolation source: 20 cm soil or saprolite under Garry oak tree replicate 1 | place: USA:California | collected 2016-06-15
ACACTGTCAAGCTGCGGTAGCGGCCAGGTCTGGGGACCCATCCCCGAGCCGGTGAGCGTGTGGCCTCCGAGATCGACCGTGATGTTGTCGACGTCGATCACCATGCCGTCACCCGGGCAGGTCATGTCGTTCGCGAGCGTGAAGCTCTCGTTCACCCGCATCGCGCAGCGGCCTTCGCGAGAGGGAAAGCCCGCCGCGGTCGGACCCGCGCTGCTCGCGGGGGATGCGGTCACGACCGCGACCGGACTCGCGGCCGGCGTTACGGACGGGGACGGCGTCGAGGCGGCCTGGCAAGCAATCACCGCTGTCAGGGCAAGCGCGCCGAGCGCGCCCAGACGAGCGACGGGTGGTCGCATGTCGCAAGGCTATACAGCGTGGGCGAGGCTGGGGTTCCCGCAGACTCGAGGCATGCGCGAAGAAGCGGTCAGGATCGACGATCGCCTGGAGGCAACGCTTCGCATCCCTGACGCGCCGGCCTCGGCGATCGTGGTCATCGCGCACCCGCTGCCGACACACGGCGGCACGATGCGAAACCCGCTCGTCGCGGCGATCGCGCGCGCATGCGCCGAGCACGGCTGGTACGCCCTGCGGTTCAACTTCCGCGGTGTCGGAGAGAGCGACGGCGATTGGACCGGAGGGCGCGCCGAGACGGATGACGTCGCGGCGGCGGTCGCTCACGCCCGCGCGTTCGCGCCGGCCCTGCCCGTCGGTCTCGTCGGGTACAGCTTCGGCGCGTTCCAGGTCCTCGCGTATCTCGCCCGCGGCGGGACGGCGGATGCGGTGGCGCTCGTCGGGGTCGGTACTAGGGGCCTGGACTTCGCGCCGCGCGCGCTGCCCGAAATCCCGGAGGGCACCTTCATCGTCGCGGCGCAGAACGACCAGTTCGGGACCGCCGAGGAGCTCCGGGCCGCCGTCCCGCACGCGCGGATCGCGGTGGTGGACGGCGTCGATCACTTCTTCGTCGGCAAGCGGGACGAGGTCGGACGGCTTGTGGCCGAGGAGCTTGCGCGAGTGCTGCCTGTACCATCGCATCTCCCATGACCGCCGAAGTGACGACCGCCGCGCCATCGACTTCCGCCAAGAAAACTCGGAAGCGCATCCTCACGGGCGATCGGCCCACGGGGAAGCTTCACGTCGGCAATTACGTCGGGACGCTGGCGAATCGCGTGAAGCTCCAGGACTCCTACGACACCTTCCTTCTCGTCGCCGACCATCACATGCTCACGACCAAGCTCGAGGGCCTGAGCGAGATCGAGCAGAACATCCGCGACGACGTCATCGACAACCTCGCCGTCGGCGTCGATCCCGAGAAGGTCAACTACTTCCTGCAGTCGCTCGTGCCGCAGATCCCCGAGCTGCACCTCTACTTCTCGATGCTTGTCTCGGTCCCACGAGTGCAGCGCATCCCGACCCTCAAGGACCAGCTCCGCGATCACGGCCTGGCACAGCCGACCTACGGGCTCCTCGGATACCCGGTGCTGCAGGCGGCCGACATCCTGATCGTGAAGGGCGACCTGGTACCTGTCGGGCGTGATCAGGAGTCACACGTCGAGCTCACCCGCGAGATCGCGCGTCGTTTCAATGAGCTCTTCGCCCCCGTGTTCCCCGTGCCCGAGTCGCTGATTCCGGAGATGGGTCTGCTGCCGGGCACGGACGGGCGTGACAAGATGGGCAAGAGCTTGGACAACGCGATCTTCCTTTCGGACAACGCCAAGACCGTCGAACGCAAGGTGATGCGCATGTACACCGACCCGAACCGCGTACGTGCGGACATCCCCGGCCGTGTCGAAGGAAACCCGGTGTTCGTCTACCACGACACCTTCAATCCCGACAAGGCCGAGGTCGACGATCTCAAAGCACGCTATCGCGAGGGGAAGGTGTCTGACGTGGAGGTAAAGCGCAGCCTCCTGGCGGCGCTCGAGCGCTTCCTCACCCCGATCCGAGAGCGCCGGGCGGAGATCGCCGCGCGACCGAAGGTCGTCGACGAGATCCTGGCGGCCGGCAGCGAGCGCGCGCGACGCGAGGCCGCTGCGACGCTTCATGAGGTCCGTCAGGCGATGCGTCTCGATTACTTCGGGCGCTAGCGCCTTGCCCCGGCTTTACGTTCTCATTCTTTCCGGCGGCGCCGGAACGCGCCTCTGGCCACTCTCCCGGCGCGAGCGCCCGAAGCAATTCATCGAGCTGCTCGGTGACCGGACGCTGCTCCAGGACACCGTCGATCGCGTCTCGGAGACGGTCCCGGGCGAGCGCATCTTCGTCGTCGCACCGCCCGAGCACCGCGCGCTCATCCACGAGCAGCTTCCCGAGCTTCGGACGGATCATCTCGTCGTCGAGCCGTACCCCCGCGGCAACGCGGCCGCGGTCGGCCTCGCGATGGCCGCGCTCGCGGCGTTCGACCCGGAGGCCGTCGTCGCGGTGCTTCCGTCGGACCATGTCGTGGAGAAGCCCGCGCAGTTCCGGAAGGTCTTGATCGCAGCGACCGCCGCAGCCGAGCAGGGCAAGCTCGTCACCATCGGCATCACGCCGACCGCTCCGGACACCGGCTTCGGCTACATCGAGGCAGGGGACAAGCTCGAGGTCGAGGGCCCGGTCGAGGTGCGCATGGTGAAGCGCTTCATCGAAAAGCCCAAGCGCGATCAGGCCGAACGAATGGTCGCGGCCGGTGGCCACTACTGGAATGCCGGGATGTTCGTATGGCGGGTGGAGGAGGTCCTGCGCGCCTACGAGCAGCATCTGCCGGCGACGGCGAAGGCCATCGGCGCGCTCCGCGATGCCGTCGGCTCCCCGCGCTATGAGTCGGTGCTGGGCGAGGTCTGGGAGGAGACCGACCGGACCACGATCGACTACGGGATCGCCGAGAAGGCGGACAACGTCGCGGTCGTACCGGCGGAGATCGGCTGGCACGACATCGGCTCCTGGGGCCGCCTGGCCGAGCTCGTCCAGAAGACGGACAACTGGGCCTCAGGCGACCAGGTCACCGAGGACGCACACGGCAACTACGTCTGGGCACCCGGGAAGACGGTCGCGTTAATAGGAGTGGAGGGGCTTGTCGTGGTGGACACGCCCGACGCCCTCCTCATCAGCTCCAAGGAGCGCTCCGAGGACGTGAAAACGGTCGTTGACCGGCTGCGGCGAGAGGAGCGGGACGACCTGCTGTAGCGCCGGTCGCGGGGTCCCAGAGTGTCGTCTGCCTGCCTGCTCTGGTGGACGGCCCCGTTAGAGTGGATAGAGGAAGGGGCGCCCGGGAGGGCGCCTTTCGCTAAGTGAAAGGAACCTGGATTGGCCGTAGCGGCGAAGAACCTGGTCGTGGTGGAGAGCCCGACCAAGGCGCGAACTCTAGAACGGATGCTCGGTCCGGCCTACAAGGTCGAGGCCTCGTTCGGCCATATCCGCGACCTCCCGAAGTCGAAGATGGGCGTGAACCTCAAGACCTTCGTGCCCGAGTACATCGTCCCGGACGACTCGGAGAAGCACGCCCGGACCCTGCGCCGCGAGGCGAAGGCCGCCGATCACGTCTGGCTCGCCACCGACCTTGACCGGGAAGGCGAGGCGATCGCCTGGCACCTGGCCGACATCATCAAGGTCCCGAAAGCGAAGCTTCGCCGCGTCACCTTCCACGAGATCACCCCGGCCGCGATCGAGGAAGCCTTCAAGCACCCCCGCGATATCGACCAGGACCTCGTGAATGCCCAGCAGGCGCGGCGGGTCGTCGACCGGCTCGTCGGCTACACGATGTCGCCGCTCCTCTGGAAGAAGATCCGGTATGGGCTCTCGGCCGGCCGCGTCCAATCGGTTGCGCTGCGGCTCATCGTCGACCGCGAGCGCGAGATCCAGGCCTTCACACCCCAGGAGTACTGGACCCTGGAGGCCGCGCTCGCGAATCTCGCGGGCGAGACGTTCTCCGCCGAGGTCATTCAGCAGAAGGGCCACAAGCTCGAGATCCACGACGGCGCGACGGCCGACAAGCACCGAGCCGCGCTGGCCGATGCCAGCTACGCCGTCAAGAGCGTCGAAAAGCGAGAGAGCGGACGCAACGCCGCGCCGCCGTTCACGACCTCGACCCTGCAGCAGGAGGCATCCCGCAAGCTCGGCTACTCGGTGAAGAAGACGATGGTGGTCGCCCAGCAGCTCTACGAAGGCATCGCGGTCGGCGATGGCGCGCCCGTCGGTCTCATCACCTATATGCGTACCGATTCGCTCCATGTCGCCGAAGGCGCGCTCCATCAGGCCCGCGACGTCATCACGAAGGAATTCGGAGCGCCGTACGCGATCGAGAAGCCGCGCCACTACAAGACGCGCTCGAAGGGCGCGCAGGAAGCGCACGAGGCTATACGGCCCACGGATCTTTCTCGCACGCCGGATCGCGTGAAGCGCTTCCTCAAGCCGGACCAGCTGAGGCTCTACACGATCATCTGGCAGCGGACGATCGCGTCACAGATGGCGCCTGCGCGCTTCGAAAACACGCGCCTCGACATCGAGGCCGGTCAGTACGTACTGCGTGCTAATGGCCGCCGCGTCCTCTTCGACGGGTTCCTCCGCGTGTACTTCGAATCGAGCGACGAACCTGAGAAGGAGATCGCGCCGCTCCCAGAAGTGCAGCAGGGCGAGGCGCTGAAGCTGCTCGGGATCGACGCGTCGCAGCACTTCACGCAGCCACCGCCGCGGTTCACCGAGGCGTCGCTCGTGAAGACGCTCGAGGAATTTGGAATTGGCCGGCCTTCGACCTACGCGCCGACGATCTCGACGCTCGTTGATCGGAAGTACGTGCGCAAGGAAGGTCGCGCGCTCATGCCTGAGGACGTCGGCTTCGTCGTGACCGATTTCCTGCGCGAGCACTTCCCGGACATCGTCGACACGGGCTTCACCGTGCGGATGGAAGAGGACCTCGACCGCATCGCTGCGGGCGAGGTCGAGTGGGTGCCCGTTGTCCGCGACTTCTTCACGCCGTTTAGCAAGCTCGTCGAGGAGAAGACGAAGTCGGTGAAGAAGTCCGACGTGACGGAGGAGGCGACGGATCGGATCTGCCCGAAGTGCGGTCGCCCGGTGATCATCAAGCTTGGCCGGTATGGCCGGTTCTACTCGTGCACCGGCTTCAAGAAGGGCAAGAAGGGCGACCCGCTCCCCGAAGGCGCGTGCGACTACTCCGAGCCGCTCGAGGGCCAGAAGGAGCCGCAGCTGGAGCTTCTCGAGGGCGAGATGTGCCCGGAATGCGGCAAGCAGCTGGCGAAGCGCCGCGGGCGCTTCGGGCCGTTCGTCGGTTGCACCGGCTACCCGGACTGTAAGTACATCAAGAAGACGCAGCAGAAGACCGGAGTGACCTGCCCTGAGTGCGGGAAGGGCGAGCTCGTGCGCCGGCGTGGCAGGGGCCGCTCGATGTTCTACGGTTGCGAGCGGTATCCGGAGTGCACCTTCACCGCACGCGAGCTTCCCGCGACGGCCGCCCCAGGGAAAGACGCCGCCTGAGGCCAGGCCTGTGAGGGCACGGCCGGTCACTGAGAACGAGGATCGGTACTGGGACCAGCTGATGCGGGAGACGGCGCGGCCTCATCTTCTCCAGTCGACGGGCTGGGCGCAGGTGAAGGCGGCGACGGGCTGGCGCGCCGAGCGTTTCATCCTGGAGGACGACGGCGGCCGTCAGGGCTGCGTGCAAGTGCTTCGCAAGCGCATCGGACCGTCCTTCTCCGTCGCGTATGCGCCGCGAGGTCCGCTGTGCGACGACGAGCGTCTCCCCGACGCCGTCGAAGCGCTGCGTAAGGCGCTCGCGCGTGACTGGACGGTGAGCTTGCTCTGCGACCCGGAGGTCCCCGAGAGCGAGGCGCTCGCGCGCGCTCTCGCCGAGCGTGGCGTTCGCCGTTCCCCGGTATACGTGCAGCCCCGGCGAACCCTTCTCATGGATCTCACCCAGGAGCCCGAGGCGATGCTCGCGGCGATGCGAAAGAAGACGCGGCAATACATCCACAAGGCCGAGCGCGCGGGCGTCGCCACCGAAGACACGACGGACCTCGCTCGCTTTCACCGGCTGCTCAGCACCGTGGCTGAGCGCGATCGGTTCGGCATCCACGACCTCGGCTATTTCGCGTACCTCGTCGAGGCGTTCGGTGACTCGCTGCATCTGCTGATGGCGCGCATCGACGGGGAGGACGTCGGGGCGCTGCTCGTCATCCGTATCGGTGACCGCGCCTGGGAGCTCTTCGGCGGCTGGAGCGGCACGCACGGTGAAAGCCGTCCGTTCTACCTGCTCAAGTGGCGCTCGCTGCTCAAGATGAAACAGCTCGGCGTGCGCCGTTACGACATGTGGGGGCTCGCCGAAGGCGACGAGCTCGCGGGTGTCGAGAACTTCAAGCTCGGCTTCGGCGGCGAGATCGCGACGTGGATCGGCGCCCTCGAGACGCCGGTCACCGGATTCCTCTTCCCGCTGTGGAGGCTGGGCGCTCGGCAGCGTCTCGCCGCCGCCAGCGCGTGACCAGCGCTCCGGCGGCGTGGGACGACGTCGCGGTCCGTTCGCCAGGCGGCCACGTGCTGCAGTCGTCAGCCTGGGCCGAGATCCGTGAAGCGCACGGCTGGCGGGCGGAGTTCCACCGTATCGGCGAGCCGCTTCCGGTCGCCCTGGTGTTGTGGCGGCCGTTGCCCGGTGGCCTGTGCATCGGCTACATCCCTCGCGGACCCATCGTTCGCGACATCTCGCAGCTCCCTGAGGCGTTGGGCGCGATCGATCGGCTCGCCCGAGAGCGCCGCGCGATCTTCGTGAAGCTCGATCCGGAGCTCGATCCGGCGACGGCGGAGCAGCCACTGCGACAGGCCGGCTTTCGCCGCGCGGCGGACATCCAGCCCGTTCTGGCCACGCTCGAGCTCGACCTCGCGCCGGAAGAAGACGCTCTCATGGCCGCCCTTGAGAAGGACACGCGCTGGGGGGTCCGGCAGGCCGAGAAGCGCGGGGTGTCGATCCGCGACGCGGACGGCGAGGGGGACCTTCGCGCGCTGTACGACCTGTACGCCGAGACCGGCCGCCGCGCGAGCTTCATCACTCGCACGTGGGACTACTACCGGAGAATGTGGAGCACCCTCGTCGCCGCGGGCTACGCGAGGGTGAGGCTCGCGGAGCGCGATGGGGCGGCCGTCGCCGGTGCCCTCGTGTGGCGATGCGGCGAACGCGAGGTGTATCAGAGCGCGGCCACGAACGAGGCCGGGCGATCGGCATACGCGGCGTACGCGCTGCTCTGGCGGTGCATCATCGAAGCCCGCCGAACTGGCGCCCGCCGCTTCGATTTCGGCGGCATTCCCGTGGACGTCACACGAAAGGACGATCCGATGCACGGCCCGTACCTCTTCAAGAAAGGATTCGGTGGGACGCCGCGGGCCTTTGTCGGCGCGCACGACGCGGTGCCGCGCGAGCTCGTGTACCGGGCGTACGCGACCCTGGAGCCTCTCTACACGTCCGCGCTCCGGCTCGCCGGACGCATCCGCTCTTGAAGCTCGGCGCGCTCCTCCAGGCCGCGGGCATCGCGGTCCCGGAAGGGACGGCCGCGATCGACATACGCCAGATCGCGTACGACTCGCGCCGGACGAAGGAGGCCGCGCTCTTTGTCGCGATCCCGGGGTTCCACCGCGACGGACACACGTTCGCGGTCGACGCGGTCGCGCACGGCGCGGTCGCCGTGGTCGCGGAGCATCCGCTGGAGTCGCGAGTTCCGGTCGTCACCGTGCCGGACGCACGCATCGCCCTGGCCGACCTTGCCGCGGAGTTCTTCGACCATCCGACGCGACGGCTGAAGCTCGCCGCGGTCACGGGGACAGACGGAAAGACGACGACCGTCCATCTGATCTCGGACGTCCTTGAAGCTTCGGGCGCCCGTACCGGATTCTCCACGACGGTCGACTTCAAAGTCGCCGATCACGAATGGGAGAACGAGACGCGTCAGAGCACCCAGGAAGCGGTCGAGGTCCAGGAGTTCTTCGCCGAGCTCCTGGTCGCCGGCGGGGCATGGGGCGTCCTCGAGGCCACGAGTCACGCGCTCGCGCTCCGCAAGCTGCGCGGGTGCGAAGTCGACATCGCGGTGTTCACGAACCTCAGCCCGGAGCATCTCGACTTTCACGGCACGCTCCAGAAGTACATGGAGGCCAAGGGCGAGCTTTTCGCCATGCTCGCGGGCTCGGCGGACAAGGGGATCGCGAAGACCGCGGTCCTGAACGCCGACGATTCTCACTGGCGGTATCTCGCCGACCGCGCCGAGGGCGCCCGCATTTTGACGTACGGGATCGACGCGCTGTGCGACGTGCAGGGAACGGTGCTCTCCTCCGACGCCGCGGGATCGCGTCTGGGGATCACGGCGTCCGGTGCCTCCGTCGAGCTCACCTTGCCCCTCGTCGGCAGATTCAACGTGCAGAACGCTCTGGCCGCCGCCGCGTCGGGCATCGCCGCCGGTGCGACCCTGCAGCAGGCGCGCGACGCGCTTTCGCAGGCCCGCGCGGTGCGCGGGCGGATGGAGCGGGTCGAATGCGGGCAGCCGTTCAACGTGATCGTCGACTACGCGCATACGCCCGAGTCCCTGGACAAGGTGCTCGGGCTGCTCAGGCCGCTGACCAAAGGAAAGCTGATCGCGGTCTTCGGTAGCGCGGGCGAGCGTGACCGCGCGAAGCGGCCCGCGCTCGCGCAGGTCGCTTCGAAGCACACCGACCTCTTCGTCATCACTCAGGAAGACCCCCGCCTGGAGGCGCCGGCAAGGATCCTCGAGGAGATCGAGGCCGGCGCGATCGGCGCGGGGAAAAAGCGCGGCACCGACTATCTGGTCATCGATGACCGCCGCGAGGCGGTGGGCGAAGCGATACGGCTCGCGACGCCCGGCGACACGGTCGTCCTCGCCGGAAAGGGACACGAGGGCTCGATCATCGTTGGCGAGGAGAAACGACCTTACGACGAAGCGACGGTCGCGCGCGACGCGCTGCGCTTGCTCGGGTTCGGCTCGTGACACGCGTGCGTCGGCCCTCCGGCGCGGCGACCGCGGCGCAGACACGGATGTACGCCTCGCGGTCGGATGTGCTGGCGCGGCAGCTGCGCACCGAGATCGCGTTTGTGCCATCGCCACCGCACGGGCGGCCCGCGCTCGTCATCGTCATGGGACTTCCCGGGGTGGGGAAGTCGCATTGCTCTCGCCTGCTTTGCGAGAGGCTCGGCGCCGCGCACGTCGCAAGCGACGAGCTGCGCTCGAGGCTCTTCGTGGCGGCTTCGTACGCGGACGAAGAGAATCGTGCGATCTTCGCGGCGGTGGAGGCGCTCGTGGATCAGCTCTTGGCCGACGGCCACCGCGTCGTCGTCGATGCCACCAATCAGCTCGCCCGCAACCGCGCGGGCACCGTCGGCGCGGCGAGGCGGCGCGGCAACCCGGTCGTGTTCGTCCATGTCACCGCGCCTGAGGCCGAGAGCCGCGCGCGGCTTCTCGCGCGTCGTGGCGCGCGCGCGCCCGGTGATCACTCCGATGCGGATGAGGACGTGTACGAGCGGATGCGAGCTCAGCCCTTCGAGCCGCCCGCCGAGGGTTTCCTCGAGGTCGTAAACGGGCCAGACCTCTCCGCCGGGATCGACGCGGTGGTCGCGGCCGTCGACTCGGCAAGCGGATGATCCGGGCGCGCGAGGTCGGCTTCGGAGTCCTCGCGGTCGTGCTGGTCGTCGTCTATCTGTCGCTCGCGTCGCGCATCGCGCCTGCGCTCACACCCGGCGCGAACCCCACCCCCACGCCGACCAAGCCGATCGAGCGCGTGACCGTGCCCGGTCCGAGCGTGAGCGGGACGATCGCGTTCGCGATCCGCGGCGATGTGTACGTTCTCGCGAGCGGCGGGTACGTGCCCCTGACCTCCGAGGGCCGCTCCCACCAGCCGAGCATCACCCCCGACGGCCGCACCGTGGTGTTCGCGCGGATCGAAGAGATCGACGGCAAGCGCACGGTCGACGAACAGGTGGTCCCAGCCCAGCTCCGCTTTTCCAACGTCGTGATGAAGGACTCGCGCGGCGGCGCGGAGAAAGTGCTGATCGACGGTCTGGTGAAGGTGCCCTCCGGCTTCCACGAGGTCACGTGGTTCGACTCGCCCGCGCCGTCACCGGACGGCAAGCGAATCGCGGTCGTCGCCGACGACGGCCGGGGCTACTCGGACCTGGCGCTGTACGACCCGCAGACCGGCAAGCGCGTGGCCCTGCTCTCGCAGGGTTCGAACCTCGCCGACCCAGCGTGGTCCCCGGATGGGAAGAACATCGCGGTGACGTCGTACACCCTCGGCGAGCCGCGGCTCCTCGTGGTCGCGTCCGACGGACGGACGTCGAATCCCGTGACGATCGGTTCGGGCGGCGAGCCGTATCGTCCCTCCTATTCCGCGGACGGCTCGTGGCTCGTCTACACGCTCCGCCACGACGGAAGGAACGATGTTCACGCCGTGCGGGTGAGCGGGGGCCGGGACATCGCGCTGACTGACGACGGGAAGAGCTGGAACGGCACCTTCTCGCCCGATGGCAAACAGATGGCCTTCCTTCGCGAGCGCGCCGGCGTGATCGATCTGTATGTCATGGACTTGAGCGATGCGTTATCGGGCGGATCACCGAAGACGGCCGTGAAACTCACACACGGCGAGGGCATAGACGGATCAAGTCGGCCCACTTGGGGCGCATAAGCCCGAAACAGCGGGTGGCACGGGCGAGCGGGTTGCGCGCGAGCCGCGGGTCCCCCGGGGCCCCGCGCCGCTGGGCATGATGCGAGCGAGACAAGGCGTGCGGCTGCGGGGAGGGTGCGGCAAGCCCGCAACCCCGAGCCCGGGACAGGACCCGCAGTTTTCGGGAGCGGAGGTCGCCTAGATGAGACGCCTCCGGATCTGCGCCGAGCCGAAGTCCATTGCGGCGACAGTCACGACGATCATGAAGATGATCAAACCGGCCGCCCCGTATTGCAGAAGCTGAATGGACTGGAACAAGAGCACTCCAATGCCGCCTCCTCCCACGTATCCGAGGATGGGAGCAAGGCGCACGTTCGCGTCGAGGCGGTAGATCGTGAATGAGACGTATGGGTTGATGATCTGCGGGAGCACGGCCGTCCAGATGACCTGAAACCGGTTGGCGCCGGTCGCAGTGATGGCCTCGAGCGGGCCGGCATCGATGCCCTCGATCGCCTCGGAGTACAGCTTGCCGAGCACGCCGACGTTGTGGAACGCAAGACCGACGACGCCGGCGGCCGTCCCGATGCCGATCAACACGCCGAAGATGATCACCACGATGAGCACGTCGATCGAACGGATCACGGTGAAGAGGAACCGGACCACGACGTAGATCGCCGCGGTGACTGGGTGGCCGCTCATGATGTTCCGAGCGCCGAGGAAAGAGAGCGGGAGCGCGACCAGGATCGAGAAGCCCGTGGCAACGATGCCCAGGAAGATCGTCGCGATCATCAGTCCTTCGGCCGTGTCCCAAAAGGTCTCGAATTCGTTCTGGGGCGTCAGAATGCGCAGATCCCATTGGAAGAGCGATGCGAAGACGCTGGCCGCGTACTCGGGATTCGCACGCGAGAAGTCCGGGTTCGTGATCCGGAGACCGACATAGAAGACGAGGATCGCCCCCGCGATGACACTGAGCCTGTGCCAGTCGGTCAGCGGGTTTCGCTCGAGCTCGCGGGGGACCGGTAACCCTCTTGCGGTGAAGTACTCGGCCATCAGCGGTCCGGCAATCCAAGCTTCGCGGCGGCCGTCGTGGTGTCTTCCGCGAGCGCTCTTGCGGCGGCTTCCGCCGCACTCATGGAGTCAGACCCGTGGCCCGGACCGATCTCGACCTCGACCGCATCCTCCCCGTAGATCTCCTTGAAGCGCCGCTCGTCGATGGCATCGGGCTTCCCGTCGAACGCGACCTTGCCTCCCTTGAGCGCGATCACGCGCGTCCCGTAGCGCCGCGCGAGAGAGAGGAAATGCAACGAGCAGATGACCGTTATCCCGTCCTGCTTATTGATCTCCTCGAGGTACTTCATGACCGAGTGGCTCGTCGCCGGATCGAGGCTCGCGACGGGCTCGTCGGCGAGCATGAGCTGCGGGTGCTGCATGAGGGCGCGCGCGATGCCCACGCGTTGCTGCTGCCCGCCGGACAGCGCATCCGCACGCGCGAAGGCCTTGTCGGCGATGCCCACCCGGCCGAGGTTCTCGAAAGCGGCGGCGATGTCCCCCCGCGAAGGCCGGCCGAGGATCGTGCGTAGCGTCGAGCGGTACCCGAGGCGGCCCGCGAGCGTGTTGCTCAAGACGGAGCCGCGCCGTACGAGGTTGAACTGCTGGAAGATCATCCCGATGCGCCGCCGGATGCGACGCAGCTCGCCACCTCTCGCGCGGGTGATATCCGCACCTTCGAAGATGACACTCCCGCTCGTCGGTTCGACGAGTCGGTTGATGCACCGCAGCAACGACGACTTGCCGGATCCGGAGAGGCCAATCAGCACGACGAACTCGCCGTGCTGGATCTCGAGCGAGACGTCGTCGATGGCGCGCGTGCCGCTCGGATACACCTTCACCAGGTTCTGGATCGAGAGGACCGCCGCCACCAGCGGGAGTCTATGAAAGAAAAAGGCCGCCGGTCGGTCCCGGCGGCCATGTTCGTGCGCGCGCGATCGCTACGGCGTCTTGGTCGGTGCCGGGGTCGGTGCGGGACGCGGCGTGGCGTTGGCAAGACCTTGGACGTCGACTCCAGCGAGCTTCAGCGCTTCCTTCATGGAGTCGTAGAACTTGGCGTCGATCTCCTGCATGCCGTCCCACTGGAACAAGGCAGCGAAGACCTTCTTCCCATCGTCGGTCTTGCTGTAATCGATGAGCGCCTGCTTTACCTGCTTGCCGAGGTCGTCGGGGAAGTTCTTGACGAGCGCGATGCCGTCATTCGGGATGGGGCCGGCCGTGTCGATCCGCTTCGTCTTCGTCAGGATGTCGGCCGGCATTCCAGCGCCGGGGCCGGTGCCGTCTGCGGTGGTGCGAACGTCGATGTAGGTCGCAGCGCCATCGACGGTGCCTTGGTAAACCGCCAGCGCGGCCTGCGGATGCCCGCCGGCGAAGATGGTGGTCGCGAAGAAGGTCTTCGGCTCCTGCCCGGTCTTGTTCTTGATCGTGAGTGTCGGGTAAACGTAGCCGGAAGCGGAGAGCGGGTCGACGAACGCGAACTTCTTGCCTTTCAGGCCGTTGATGTCGGTGATGCCACTGTCAGCGCGCACGATGATCTGCGAGCTGTACGAGGTTGAGAGCTGCTTCGTTGTCGGATCGATGCGCAACGCTCCGAGCACCGGCGTGCCGCAGCTCTTGTCGAGAAGCAGCGTCATCTGGATCGTCGCGAAGAAGCCGACGTCGACGCTGCCGGCGCAGACGGCCTCGACCTCGGCAGCGTAGCTGGTCATGACCGTGACCTTCCACGCGAGCCCGGTCGAACGCTCGAGCGCGCTCTTGATCGCGGCGCCGTTCGTGCTGATTGTCGCGGCCTGCACTGAGGGTGTGAACGCGAGCGAGATCGGTCTTTCGAATGAACCGAGCCGCGGACCGGTACTGGCTTTTGGCGCGTTGCTCGTCCCGGCCGTTCCGCCACCGCCGCCGCAAGCGGCGATCAGCAGACCCGCGGCCAGCGCCCACCCGAGCGGGCCGCGCAAGGTGCCATGCATGAGTCCCCTCCTTATCGTGGAAGCAATCCTTATCATATGCGGCTGAATTGTCCTTCCTCGCAAAGCTCGCGGAACGATCAGAGGCGCGCGACAGCATCCTATGTGTGGGTCTCGATCCAGAGCCATCGCTCATCCCAGAGTCGTTCGGTCGCGGGCCGCAGGCGGCCGTTCGTTTCCTCAGACGCATCATCCGCGCGACGGCCGACCACGTCTGCGCGTACAAGCCGAACCTCGCGTTCTACGAGCGTTACGGCAGTCAGGCGATGGACGTTCTCGCGATGACCCTTCAGGCGATACCGGACGACATTCCGGTGATCCTTGACGCCAAGCGCGGCGACGTACCGAATACCGCGGAGGCATACGCGGACGCGCTCTTCGATAGCTTCCACGCCGACGCCGCGACCGTGGCGCCGTATGTGGGGCTCGACGCGATCGCGCCGTTCTGCACCGCCGGGCGCTACGCGCTCGTGCTGGCGAGAACGAGCAATCCCGGCGCGCGCGACTTCCAGGATCTCGAAGTCGCCGGCCGTCCGCTATACGAGCGGGTCGTGGAGCGCGTCGTCGACCGCTTCCCGGCGGACCGCTGTGGATTCGTCGTCGGAGCGACCTATCCGGACGAGGCTCGCCGGCTACGAGCGCTCGCGCCTGATCGTCTGTTCCTCATGCCGGGAGTCGGCGCACAGGGCGGCGACGCCGGCGTCGCGATACGCGCGGCCCTCGATGCGCGCGGCGGAGGCGTGCTTGTCTCCGCGTCGCGCGCCGTTCTCTACGCCGCAGGGGGCGGCGATATCGAGGGCGCAGCCGGCGCCGCCGCCCACGCGCTGCGCGAAGCGGCGAACGCCGCGCGGGCATCCGCTACGGTGAATGGCTGATGTTCGGGATCGGAACGGGCGAACTGCTGCTCCTCCTGGTCCTCGCGCTCATCGTGCTTGGACCGGAGCGGATGCCGCGGATGGCGCGGGACATCGGCCGCGTGGTCGGCGATCTCCGCCGGACCTCCGACGAGCTTCGCGACGAGTTCCTGAACGCGGACAAGATGATCAAGAGCGCGATCGATGCCCCGGCGAGCCAGCCGGCCTCCCCGCCTGCGCCTGTGACGGCACAAGCGACCGAGCCAGCCGTGCCGGCCGATCCGGACGAGACGCTGTTCGATCGCGAGATGCGCGAAGCCAAAGAGCGGCTCCAGCGCGCGCGCGACGCCTGATCAGCCCCTAAACTTTTCTTTGTGAACCGCGCCTTCCCCTGGCTCGTCTTCCTGGTCTTCGTGCTGTCGGTCTTCATCGATATCCCGAAGCACCAGATCTCGTTCCCGTTCAACTGCCCCGGCATCTGCCTGCGCATCGGGGACTTCTCGGTGAACCAGGAGATCAAGACCCATCTCGGGCTGGATCTCCAGGGTGGTACGCAGCTCGTGCTGCAGATGAAGACGGAGGAGATCCCAGCCGGTCAGAGCATCACCGATTACAACGAGCGCGCCCGGAAGGTCATCGACCGCCGCATCAACGGCCTCGGTGTGTCCGAGCCGGTGATCCAGGCGATCGGCGACGACAAGATCCTGCTCCAGCTGCCCGGCATCGATGACATCCAGCAGGCGAACGACATCGCCACGAAGCAGGCCAAGCTCGAGATCAAGGTGCCAGACAAGGACAATCCCGGAAAGTTCAAATCGCTGACTCCGCCGCTCACCGGCGAGCACCTGAACCCGACCTTCGTGACGTTCGATCAGTCGAACCAGCCCGTCGTGAACTTCGAGTTCACCGGCCCGGATTCTGACCGCTGGGTGCAGCTCTCGAAAGACTTTCTGAACCAGCCGGTCCAGATCACGCTCGACGGCCAGCAGATCTCGGCGCCGACGATCCAGGTCGTCTTCACTTCCGGCAAGGGCGTCATCCAGGGCCAGTTCACCGTGGAGTCGGCGAAGCAGCTCTCGCTGCTGATCAACTCCGGTGCGCTGCCGGTGTCGCTGACCGTCATCCAGTCGTCGCGCGTCGAGCCGACCCTAGGGCGTGAGTCGGTGAACCGAAGCCTGATCGCCGGGGCGGTCGGACTGCTGCTCGTGGCCTTCTTCATGATCGCGTACTACCGGTTGCCCGGGGTGCTCGCGGTGCTCGCGCTCCTCTACTACACGGCGCTCACATACGCGATCTTCCGGATCATTCCCGTGACGCTGACGCTCGCGGGCATCGCCGGCTTCATCCTGTCGATCGGCATGGCCGTGGACGCCAATGTGTTGACGTTCGAGCGGCTGAAGGAAGAGCTGCGGTCCGGCAAGTCGCTGCGCGTCGCGGTCGAGGAAGGCCGAAAGCGGGCATTCCCCTCGATCCTGTACTCGAACCTTGCGACCGTGCTCACCGCGGCGATCCTCTTCGAGTTCGGCACCGGCACGGTCAAGGGGTTTGCGCTCACCCTCGGCATCGGTGTCGCCGTGTCGTTCTTCACCGCGGTCATCGTCACGCAGATGCTGCTGCATGGCGTCATCGAGTTCGCTCGCCTTCGCAGGCGCTGGCTCTACGGGGTCGAAGAGCGCCAGCCGGAGATACCTCGCGATGGCCGCGAGCCGCGGCCGGTGCCGGCGGCCTAGCCGTGCTCTTTCGGTTCGTCGAGCGCAAGTGGTGGTACTTCCTCATGTCGGCCCTGCTCATCGTCCCCGGCGTGTTCTTTCTCGCCATCGGAGGCCTCAGGCCGGGGATCGAGTTCAAAGGCGGCAGCCTCCTCGACATCACGTTCACCGAGCGACCGTCGGATTCGGACCTCAGCACGTTCTTCGGTACCACGCTCGGACATTCCGAGGCGACCGTCCAGGGAGTTGCGGGCGGCCGCGTCGAAGTCCGCACGACGGAGATGCTTCCGGAGGAGCTCGGGAAGACCGAGGCGGCGCTCAAGGAACGCTTCGGCGCGGACACGAGAGTCGACTCTTCGGTGGTGAGCCCCTCGTTCTCGGCCGAGCTGATCCAGAACGCGATCAAGTCGATCGCGCTCGCGAGCCTGCTGATCGTGCTGCTCATCGCGTGGGCCTTCCGCAACTTCGGCTGGGGAGCCTTCCGTTACGGCCTCGCGGCGATCATCGCGCTTCTCCACGACGCCGCGGTCGTCCTCGGGATCTTCGCGATCCTCGGCTACTTCCTGAAGGTCGAGGTCGATAGCCTCTTCGTCACGGCGGTGCTTACGATCATCGGCTTCTCGGTGCACGACACCATCGTGGTGTTCGACCGGATCCGCGAGAACCTGCGCTTGAACCCGGGTGAAGCGCTCAACCCCGTGATCAACTTCTCGATCATGCAGACTCTTGCGCGATCGATCATCACATCGTTGACCGTCGTGCTCACGCTGCTCGCCCTCTTCCTGTTCGGTGGGTTCTCGGTGCGGAACTTCGCGCTCGCGCTGATCATCGGGATCGTTTCGGGGACCTACTCCTCGATCTTCAACGCGAGCCAGATCGTCTCGCTCTGGCAGGAGGTCGAGGACCGGATCCGCCACCGCTCGCTCTCGCCCGCCACCTAGCATCGTCGCCGCGCATGGCGCGGCAGATCGCCCTCTTCCTGGTCGTGCTCCTCATCGCAGCTTTGTGGCGTCCGGTCCTTCGGCCGATCGGCGCCGGCGCGGTGATCGTCGGCGACATCTACTCGAGCGCGCTCTGGGACCGAAACCTCGCCGCGATGGTGACGCCGCCGCCGCGGGTCGAGGACGCCATCGTTCGCGTCGCCGACTCGGACCTGCGCGTGACGTGGTTCATCCCGGGCTGGGGCGTCCGGCACCCGGGCGTGATGCTCGTGAACGGGGCGACCGAGCTTGGCAATGACGACCCCGAGACGCGCCGGCTCTCCGACGCTCTCGCGCGCGCGGGATATCTCGTGATGCTCCCGGAGTTCCCGTTTCTCAAGGCCGGGAAGCTCGAGCGTGAAGCGACCGCGATCATCGACGCGGCCTTCGGCGGGCTGCAGGGTCGTCCCGAGACGCGTGGCATGCCGACGGGAGCGTTCGGTTTTTCTGTCGGCGGAGGCATGCTCCTCGCGGCGGCGTCGCGGCCGGGCTCACTGGTGCGGGCCTCCTACATCGGTGCGCTGGGAGCCTACTTCGACCTGGACACGTACATCGCGAGCGTGATCTCTTCGACGCAGCGCCGCAACGGCACGGACGAGCCGTGGGAACCGGATCCGGAAGTCCGTGTGCGACTTCCTGTCGCGGCGGCGGAGGCCATCGCCGATCCGGCGGATCGCGAGCGGCTGGTCGCTGCGCTCCGCGCCGGCGGCGGCCGCCTCGCCGCTGATCCACCGAACGGAATGGGGGCCGAAGGGGTATCACTCTGGCGAGCGCTCGCGACCACCGACTACGAGGGGGCGCTCGCCAGGCTGCGCGGGCTCCCACGGTCGCTGCGTGACGTCTTCGAGCGGCTCTCGCCGCGGACATCGTGGTCCGCGCTCAGTCCGCAGGTCTTCTGGCTGCACGACGTTGGGGACCGGTTCGAGCCGGTGAGCGAGGCGGAGAACGCCGCGGCGACGCCGCACGCCGGTGCCACGCACCTCCACCGGACCGCATTGATCTCGCATGCCGCGGCGCTGGGGCAGGGCGCGCGCGAGCGCGACCTCGACTTCTGGGCGGCCGAACTTAGCGGACTCTTAGTCTTCGCGGCGCAAACACTCTCGGCTGGGGGGTGACTCGAATGACCCGCGCGTAGACTCTCGACATGAGGTCAGGTCTCCTGAGGAGCTCGGTGGGGACGATCCTGGTGGGCGCCCTCATCGGGTTCTTTCTCGCTTCGGCGGTCGGCATCATCATCCAGGACAGTGGTTTCTTAGGTGGGAATGGCGAGTCTCCCGTCGCGCGGGCCTACATGCTCGGCCTCCTGCAACGGGATCCGAATTCGATGGCCAACGTTCGACCGCAGCAAGGCATCGCGCAGCGCGCCGCCGAGCTGCAGGGCGCAGCTTCCAGCCGTTCCACCTCCGCTATTCAGCCGCTGTCGCTGACCTATCTGGGCGGGATGTCGATGGGGCAGATCTCGGTGCACATCTACGCCGTAGGGCTCCGGAGCGCCTCGGGTGTGGACCAGTTCTTTCCGCTGGCGCTGACGATCGCGGGCGGAAAGGTCATTCGAAGTGAGTAGCGCGACAGCCGCGGTACAGCCGCAGAGCTCCGTGCAGGTCCGAGCATTCGGCACGCTGCTCCTCTTTGCGCTGGGGCTTGTCGTGGGGATAGTCGGGCACCAGCTCGTCGACCGAGGTCCCGCCGAGAGCCCGTATCCGCCGCTACCGAAGGCGGACGAGCCGGCCGCGGCTCATGACGTCATTCAGGCGATCGCCGGGGACGATCCGGCAGCGCTCGCGAAAATGTTGTCCGCGGACACGCTCACCAGCCTCGACACGGCCCTACAGCCGATCGTCGACGTGCGCGCCGCGAAGTTCGTCGGAGCCGTCGAAAGTGAAGGACGGCTGCTCTCCGCGTACATCATTACTGGGAAGACTTCTGAAGGCTCCGACTTCATCGTCGGGTTCGTGCTCCGCGTCGCGAACGACCAAGTGGTAGGTGTGAATTGACCCCAACCAACGCCGTGAACTACTTCGCCTTCCTGCTCCACAGGAATATGCGCCGCCTGCTGATCCTGTTCGGGATCATCGCGTTCGCGATCTTCTTCTACGGGTTCCGCAGCATCTGGGAAGGCCTCGGCGCGTTCATCGCGAGCAGCCCGCAGCTTCTCATCCAGCTCATCGTCCTGATGACCATCAACATCGGGATGTTCTGGGGACTCATGTTCTTCCTCTCGCGTCCACGGTCGTACACGGTCACGCCGGACGATCCGCAGATCGGGCTGTCGTTCAACGACTACCGCGGACAGCCGGATCTCGTCGACCACGCGAAGACGCTGGTGCGGATCCTTGGTGGGGTCGAGCGCTTCAAGCTCGCCGGTGGCGAGATGCCGAAGGGCATGCTCCTCTCAGGACAGCCGGGCACGGGAAAGACGTTCCTCGCCGGGGTCGTCGCCGCCGAAGCGAAGCTCCCCTTCATCTACGTCGATGCATCCGGCCTCCGGAGCATGTGGATGGGGATGGACGCGCTCATGATCATGCAGCTCTTCGGGAAGGCGCGTCGGCTCGCTCGGAAGTACGCGAAGCCGGGGACACCCGGCTGCTGCATCCTCTTCCTCGACGAGGTCGACTCGATCGGTATGGCCAGAGGCGGCGTCATGGGCGGTCAGATGTCCACGACGGCGGGCTTCATGGGCATGGGGGGCATGGGGCTCAACACGCTCCTCAACCAGATGGACTCGCTTGGCCAGCACGTCGAAGATCGGTTGAGCAGGCGAGTCCTGCGAACCCTCGGCTTCATCCAGGGCCCGGTCTCGGCACGGCCGCTCGTTTTCGTGATCGGCGCGACGAACCGTCCCGACGTGCTCGACTCGGCGCTCGTGCGGCCCGGCCGCCTCGATCGCTCGCTCATCGTGTTCACGCCCGACGGTGAGGGCCGCAAGGACATCATTCAGCACTATCTCAACAAGAAGGCCCACGACGAGACCTGCGACATCGACATGATGGCGCAGGATTCGATCGGATGGACCCCCATCCACATCCGGACGATCATCAACGAGGCGCTGATCATCGCGCACGAGGACGGCCGGGATAAGCTCACCTACAAGGACTGGCTGGCCTCGATCGACATGCGCTTCCTCGGCCTCAAGCAGCCGATCGCGAAGATGTCGGAAGATGACAAGCGGGCTGTCGCGTATCACGAGGCGGGTCACGCGGTCGTCACGCACTACCTCAAGCCCGAGGACCGCATGCAGAAGGCTTCGATCGTGCGACGAGGCGAGACGCTCGGAGTGGTCTCGTCGTCGGAGCGTGAGGAGCGTCACCAGCTCCACGCGCGTCAGATCGAGACGGACATCATGAGCTCACTCGGCTCCCGCGCGGTGGAGGAGCTCATCCTGCACACGAAGCTCGCCGGCGCGAGCTCGGACCTACAGAACGCAACGAATCGCGCACTCACGTACGTCGCCCGCTTGGGGATGGGTTCGACGCTTCTGGTCGCGCCCGCCGGCGCGCTGGGCGGTTTCCCTGAGCCGGTGCTGATGCTTGCGGACGACCTTCTACAGCAGCTCTACGAAGAGACGAAGCGGCTGATCCAAGAAAAGGAATTCGCCGTGCACGCGGTCGCCGCGGCCCTCATCCAGCGTCAAGAGCTCATCGGGTCGGAGCTCGACGAGATCTTCAAGTTCGCGGAAGAGGCGAACCCCGAAAAGGCCGCGCCGTTCGAGCGGAAGCCCGTCATCCTAAAGAAGATCTCCGAGCTTATGGACGCCAGGAGTAACGGGCACGCTCCGATCCTCGCGATCCCAGCGCAGCCGGTCCCGGGCCAGCCGGTGCCTGGACAGCCAGGACCCGGTCTGCCTGGTCCGGGGCAGCCGGGGCCGTTCCCACCACCCGTCCCCGTCCCGCCGACGGGTACGGGCGGCGGCAGCTAACCCGACCCGAACGCCTTCGCGAGCTGCGCGAGCGTGACGAAGCGCACGGGACCCATGTCCCGGTCGTAGCGCAAGGGATCGAACGCGCGGAAGAGCGCTTCGATCGCGGCGCGCTCGGTCACGCCGATCGTTCCGGGATGGCTGACGATCGTGATCGCGCGGCGCTCCATCGCGACCGCGCGAGGCGGTGCCAGGAGCGAGAGGTCCGCCCGGATGATCGGCTCGATCGTGCGAACGTCGTACCCAAAGGTGTTGCCCCCGATCGTCGGTGCCTCGAGGAGCGGCAGCTCGCCGGCCTTGTTCGCGTCGCTCGGTGACGGGCGGTACGGCTGAGCATCCGCGGCGAGTGTCCAGGGGTAGGGAAGCCGCCCGAAGGCACCCGCCGGGACTGCGCTGGCGTCGGCGACGAACCCAAGCGCCGCCAGCGTGCGCAGGGTCGCCTCGTTCGCGAATTGCCCGCCCGCGCGGAAGGTCGTCGGCCGCGCGAGCTCCCGCTCGGACATGAGGCGAAGCCCGTACTCGATGAGCGTGCGCTGCTCACGTTCGATGTAGGCGGTCAGCGGAACGTCGTAGCCGTCGCCACGGCCAGCCCAACTGGGCGCGGTTCGCGGTACGAGGCCCGCGGCACGCACGAAGTCCGTCCACATGTGCAGATGGAGGGAGACCTCGTCACCTTTCGCGGCCCGCGCCTTCGTCCATGCGAGCATCGCGTCGGCGCGGGCCGGCGAGACCTGGCTCGACGTCCACACGCGCGGGTTCCACATGATCGTCATCGGGATCACGAGCTCGTCCGCGATCGCCGCGGTGTTGGCCATCGCGTCGTCACCGGACGCGTCGCCCTCGAAGTCGAGCGTCCAGACGATGTACTCCGGCTCCGAGATCACGATGTCCTTCGTCGCGACGACCATGTCACCGCCCGCCAGGCGCTCGACCACTTCCATCGCATACGCACCTGGCGGGGTGCCTTGCAGGTCGAGAGCGGCACCCCACACCGTTGCGCTCCCGGCTCGCGCGAGCGGGACATCCATGCCCGTCGAACGCAGCCGTACGGATGGCTGGGTCGCTCCCGGGTCCGCGTCGAACGCCACGAGCACGGTCGTCGGCGAGGGGGAGCGCGGGTCCGGGACGAGGTTCCACCGGCGCGTCGCGGCGTCGAATCGCGCGGCCAGCGGCACGGCCGGCCGGGGCGTCGCGGACGCTCCGGTCGTCGTCGGCGGGGCGGGAATCGGAGTCGGTGCGGTCGCGGAGGGCGTGCATGAGGCCACGACGAGCCCGAAGGTGAACACCCGTGCGAGATACTTGAGGTTCACATGAGCCTCGTGGCGCAGCGGCGCTGGATCATGCCGACGAAGCCCGGGTATGTCCCGGATGGTATCCCCGCGCTCGTCGCGCAGGTGCTCGCCTGCCGTGGGTTCGCAGCCGCCGAGATGGCAACTTTCCTCGCCGCCCGGCCGGCGGAAGAAGGTCCGCCGATGCTCGACCTCGAGAGAGCGGTCGAGCGGCTCCGTCGTGCGCTCGCGGCTCGCGAGCGCATCGTCGTCTACGGGGACTATGACGTCGACGGGATCGCCGGCTCCGCCATCCTCGTTCGCGCGTTCCGCCAGCTCGGCGCGGCGGTGGGGGCGTACATCCCGAACCGATACGAGGAGGGCTACGGTCTCAACTCCGCCGCGCTCCGCCAGCTCGCGGAGGACGGAGCGAAGGTGATCGTGTCCGTCGACTGCGGGGTGACCGCGGTGAAGGAAGCGGTGCTCGCGCGGGAGCTCGGCATCGACCTGATCGTCACCGATCACCACCATCCCCCCGCGGACCTCCCGGACGCGTACGCCCTTGTGAATCCGCGGCGACCGGACGATCCCTCGTTGGACAAGGATCTCGCCGGCGCGGGCGTCGCCCTCGTCCTCGCGAAGCGTCTCCTTGGCGAGCTGAGCTACGCGCTCCGCCAGGACGAGCTTCTGCAGCTCTGCGCGCTTGCGACGGTCGCCGACGTCGTGCCGCTCCGCGCCGCGAACCGCGTGCTGACGCGCGCCGGGCTCGAGGCTCTCAACCGCGCACCGCTCGTCGGCGTTCGCGCGCTCGTCGAGCGAAGCGGACTGAAGCTTGGTCGCGTCGGCGCCGGCGACATCGGCTTCGTGCTCGGTCCGCGTCTGAACGCCGCCGGGCGCATCGCCGACGCGGAGGATGCGCTTCGCCTCCTGCTCACAGAGGACGCCGTCGAAGCGAAAGAGCTCGCCGAACGGCTGGAGCAGCGCAATGCCGAGCGGCAAGAGCTCACGCGCCAGGTCGTCGCCGGCGCGCGCGAGCGCGCGGCCGAGCGCGCCGACGCGTGGGCCACGATCGTGGCCGACGCCCAGTGGCCGGCGGGCATCGTCGGGCTCGGTGCGTCACGGCTCGTGGAGGACTACGGACGTCCGGCGATCGTCATCGCGATCGACGGCGACGAAGGAAAAGGCTCGTGCCGCTCGATCGCGGGCGTGCACATCGCTGAGGCCCTGGCCGACTGCGACGACATTCTGATCAAGCACGGCGGTCACGCGATGGCCGCTGGGTTCTCCGTGGCGGTGTCGCGCATCCCCGAGCTCGTCGATCGTCTCGACGGGATCGTGCGCGAGCGCCTGCGCGGGATCCGTCCGGTCCCGACGATCCGCGTGGACGCGGAGATCGCGCCCGAGCTTCTCACCGCGAAGCTCGCGGTCGAGCTCGGTTCGCTCGAGCCGTGCGGCGCCGGGAATCCGCGGCCGCACTTGCTCGTGCGCGACGTTCGCGTGTACGACATCCGGCAGGTCGGCGCCGATGCGGACCATCTTCGTTGCAAGGTGACCGTCGGTCGCTTCACGTTCGACGCGATGGCGTTCCGCCGCGGCGACCATGCCGAAGCGATGACCGACGCCGGCCGCGTCGACGCCGTCGTGACGATCGGAAGCGGGCTTCGCGGATTCGTCGAGCTCGAGCTTCGCGACTTCGGCCCCGTCGGCACCGCCGCCGATATGGAACGGATCGGGGGACTCCGCCCCCCAGCCCCCGCGGTGCTCGTGTAGCCGTGGCACAGCCAGCGAACGCGATCACGGCCCGCATCATCGGCATCACCGACCGCCTCCGGCCGCAGCGTCACGGCAACGTCGATGTCGATGTCCTGACGCGCGAGGTCTTGAAGCACTATCCGGATGGCGACGCCGAGCTCGTGCGGCGCGCGTACGCCTACGCCGCCGAAGCGCATGCGGGGCAGCGTCGCGTCTCTGGCGAGCAGTACATCACGCATCCCGCCGCGGTCGCGATGCTCGTGGCCGAGCTCGGCCTGGACCCCGCGACCGTCGCCGCCGCGCTTCTGCATGACGTGCCGGAGGACACCGCGAAGACCACGGACGACGTCCGGCGCGACTTCGGGGAGGAGATCGGCCGGCTCGTCGACGGGGTGACCAAGCTCTCGCGTCTTTCGGGCCAGTCACGCGACTCGCATCAGGCCGAGAACATCCGCAAGATGCTGCTGGCGATGGCAGACGACCTGCGGGTCGTCATCGTCAAGCTCTGCGACCGGCTCCACAACATGCGTACGCTCGCGCCGCTGCCGCCCGACAAGCAGAAGCGGATCGCGCGACAGACGATGGACATCTATGCCCCGCTCGCGCACCGGCTGGGTATCTGGCAAATGAAGTGGGAGCTCGAAGACCTCGCCTTCAAGTACATCGAACCGGAGCACTACCGCGCGGTCGCCGAACAGCTTGCCGCGCGCCGGCAGGTCCGCGAACGGTACATCAATGAGACGATGAAGACGCTCGCCACCGAGCTCGAAAAGGCGGGGATCCGCGCCGAGCTCTCCGGCCGTGCGAAGCACCTCTGGTCGATCGCCCAGAAGATGCGACGCAAGGGCGTCGGCTTCGAAGAGGTCTACGACGTCCTCGCGATCCGCGTGATCGTCGACGGCGTGCCCTCCTGTTACGCCGCGCTCGGTGTGGTGCACACGCTCTGGCCGCCCATTCCCGGCCAGTTCGACGATTACATCGCCGTCCCCAAGGCCAACATGTACCAGTCGCTCCACACCGCGGTGATCGGCAGCGGCGGCCAGCCCGTCGAGATCCAGGTCCGCACGCAGGACATGCACGGCCTCGCCGAATACGGCATCGCCGCGCACTGGCGGTACAAGGAGGGCGGCAAGTCCGACCGCGACTACGAGTCGAAGCTCGCGTGGGTCCGACAGCTGCTCGAATGGCAGCACGACGTCGCCGACGCGGAGGAGTTCGTCGAATCCCTCAAGGTCGACGTCTTCCAGGACGAGGTCTTTGTCTTCACGCCGAAGGGCGAGGTGAAGGGACTTCCCGCTGGATCGACGCCGATCGACTTCGCGTATCGCATCCACACCGACGTCGGGCACCGGTGCATCGGCGCAAAGGTGAACGGGCGGATCGTACCGCTCGACCACAAGCTCGCTTCAGGTGACATCGTCGAGATCGTCACGAGCAAAGCCGCTCGGGGACCCTCGCGCGACTGGCTCACGATGGTGCGCACGCCGGGCGCGCGCGAGAAGATCCGCCAATGGTTCAAGCGGTCGGAGCGCGACGAGAACATCACGCACGGCAAGGATCTGCTCGACAAGGAGCTCAAACGCATCTCGCAGACCACGCTCGGCGACATCTCGGATGAGGATCTCCGCAAGGTCACCGAGAAGCTGAACATGCACGATGTCGACACGCTCTTCGCCTCGCTGGGCTACGGGGCGGTGACCGCGGCGCAGGTCGTCACGCGGCTGGGCATCACCGACGACACGCAGCTCGCCATCCCTGAGGTCGCGCCGCCGCTGCCGCCCGACACGTCACGCGGCGGCGTGAATGTGAAGGGCGTGGGCGATCTGCTCGTGCGCTTCGGCGTGTGCTGCAACCCGGTGCCCGGCGACAAGATCGTCGGGTACATCACGCGCGGCCGCGGCGTGACGGTGCATCGTGCGGACTGCTCGAACGTGAAGGGGACCGCTGACAAGGAGCGGTTCGTCGAAGTGGAGTGGGAGCGCTCGATGGCGCGAACCTACCCGGTCGCGATCCGCATCGAAGGGTGGGATCGCGATGGCTTCCTTCGCGACGTGGCCGCCGTCATCAGCGAGAACCAGGTCAATCTCCTTGCGCTCTCGGCGCAGGCGAATCCCGACAAGACCGCGTCGGTAAACGCGACGCTTCAGGTGACGAGCGTGGAGCAGCTCTCGCGCGTCCTCGCGAAGATCGAGGGCATCCGCGACGTTTTCAGCGTCCATCGGGACGGCCGCTAGCAGCCGGATCCCGACATGACTTGGGCGGTCCGTCGTCTCCGCGACCGTCCGCTCACCCTCGTGCTCATCGCTTCGTGGGTGGTGCTCTTCCTGATCGACGCGTCGACCCCGGGCTACGATCCGATCACCGCGCGCGGCCGTCTGCCCCAGCTGCTCGCCGCGGGCGCGCTGGATCCGAACCGAGTCGCCGCGGGCGAGTGGTGGCGCTTCTTCACCGCGGCCTTCCTGCACTTCGGCCTGCTGCATCTCGCGCTCAACAGCTACGCCATGTACATCGCCGGCGGCTACGTCGAGCCTCGACTTGGGCCTTTGCGTACCGCGCTCGTGTACGCGATCGCGCTCGTGGGTGGAGGGCTCGGCGCGTACTTACAAACGATCGGGCAGCCGACGTTGACGGTGGGTGCTTCCGGAGCGGTCATGGGCCTGTTCGGTGCGATGGTCGCCATCGCGTATCCCCTTGCGAGCGAAGAGGGCGCCCTTATCCGCGGGACGCTCCCGATCGTGCTCACACTTCTCGCCGGATTCACCAGCCCGGGAATCTCAAGCGGCGGGCACATCGGCGGCCTCGTCTCCGGCGGGCTCGCGGCCGTCGCGGTGCTCGCGCGGTGGCCGACACGCTGGATCGTCGAGGTTCGGGCGCGGCAGGAGTCGCTTGCCTCCGCGGCATTGGCGGGCGCGGCGCCTGAGCCCGCAGGCACCATCCTCGGCCCGGACGAGATGACGCGGGAAACGACGACGCTCGTGCCCACACGCCGGAGGATCGTTCTCACCGCAGTCGTCGTGGCGGCCCTGGCGGCGTTCGCCGGGTGGACTCTCGCGTACCCGTTCGTGACCGTTACCGGCGATCGCGGTGTCTTCGATCCGTTCGTGGTCGCGGGGTGGATAGCGCTCGTGTTGGCGGCGATCATGCTTGTTGGGCTTCGCCGCTCGCGGCTCCTACTCTCGCCGGCCGGATTCGTGAACGAGTCAATCTTTGGGGCCGCGCGCGTCTCATGGACAGATGTGGCGCGGTTCGGGCTGCGGACGATGTACTCGCAATATGGAGCGCAGACGCAGCTTCTCTACTGGCTCGTACCGGCGAAGGCCTACGCGCGCAAGGGGTTCTTCAGGGCGTTTCCCGACGCCCGATCGAAAGGCGTCCCCGCGGTCTTCGGCATGCTGCCGGAAGACCAGGGGCGGCTCATGGAGGGGTGGAAGGGGCGTTGGGCCGAGCGCAACGTGCGCTGGCCCGACGCGTCAACCCTGCCCTCACGGTCAGGCGGCTTCCGCCTTCTGGCGGTCGGCGCGGTTCTCGCCTTCATTCCTTTCGCGGCGTCCTTCGCCGTCAGCCGTGGCCTCGACGAGCGAATCACGCTGGACGCGCGGGACCTCGTGATGGCGCCGGAGGCGATCGCGGGGGTCGCTCAGGGGACCGACGGGCCGATCCCCGGCGGACGCGGCTGGTCGCGGGTCATCTCGACGCCGAGCGGACCCATGCTTCGGGCGACGATTTGGGTAACCGTGCTCGGCAACGCACGGGAAGCCCGAGAGTCCGTCAACGGGTCGACCTGCGAACGCTATTACTCGTTTCCTGGGATCCAGCCGAAGATCACGACGCTCGCTCCAACGACGGTCGGCGACGTCGCCGAGGCCTGCAAGTTCGACTTCGGCGCGGGGCTTCCCCAGTACTCGGTCCGTACGACGACGCGGAACGTGCGCGTCGATGTGATCGCGACTGCGCGAAGCGGTCTTGACGACCAGGCGGCCCTCGCCGCTACGCGCGCGATCGCCGCGACACAGCTCGCGCACATCGACCGTCTCGTGCCACCGCGTTGACGCGGGGAACGTCTTGATCGACACATACACTCGAACGCCGTGACGGTGGCTCAGCCGACAACCGCGACCGAGGTTGCCTGGAAGCGCCGATACCGCGCGACGCGGCTCGGATTCCCGACCTGGTCGCGCGACGACCCCGACCGGCTCGTCTACATCTCGAACGCGAGCGGACGCTTCGAGGTCTACGCGTGGGATCGCCGGACGGATCGGCATCGGAAGGTCACCGATCGCGCGGAAGGCACGGGCTACCGGGTGCCGAGCCGGCTCGACCCATCCGGCGAGCGAATCTGGTGGTTCGACGACGAAAAGGGCAACGAGCTCGGCCGCTGGGTCCGCTCGCCATTCGCAGGTGGGACCGGCGAAACCATCGCACCCGAGCTCGCGCCGGCATACAGCGCATGGCTCGCCACAGGGAGCGGCTTCGCCGTGCTTGGGCGATCGCGGAGCGATGAGGGGACGACGATGTACCTCCTTCGCGACGGGCAGCCGGCGCGACTCATCTACAAGCATCCTCAGAGCGCGACCGTCGCCGATCTGTCGCGCGACGAGAGTCTTGTGGCGATCGCCCACTCCGAACACGGCGACAGCCGCAACCGCGCGGTCCGCGTGATCGACCTCGAGGGACGCGCGGTGGCCGAGCTCTGGGACGGCCCGGGCAAGGGCCTTCAGCCAGTCCGCTGGTCACCGGTGTCTGGCGACCAGCGGCTGCTGGTGCTGCATGACCGCCGGGGTCGCCGCCAGCCGCTGATCTTCGACGCACTCGTGAGCTCTACAGATGACGTCGCACTCGATCTGCCGGGTGAGACATTTGCGGAGTGGTATCCCGACGGCCGCGCGCTGCTCATCGGCCATGAGCACCGCGGACGCGGAGAGCTCTACCGCTACGACCTTGCCAAGCGCGCGCTCGAGCCCCTCGCGACCGAACCAGGCACGATCCCGGCGGCACGCGTCCGTCCAGACGGCGACGTCTGGTACCAGTGGACGAACGCCGCGACGCCGACCGAGATTCGATCGGTCCGTGGCGGCGTCGTGCTCCGCGCGCCGGGCGACCGTGCGCCTGAAGGCGCGGTCTATCAGGAGCTCGACGTCGACGGCATCCACGTCTTCATCGCGGAGCCGCGGGGTCCCCGGCCGAACCCGACCATCTTCATCGTGCACGGCGGACCTGAGGCTCACGATCAGGACGCCTTCTCCGCTGCCGTGCAGGCGTGGGTCGATCACGGCTTCGCGGTCGTGCTCGTCAACTACCGCGGCTCGAGCGGATACGGAAAGGCGTGGCGCGATGCGATCGTCGGGCGACCTGGCCTCACCGAGCTCGAGGACCTCGCGAAGGTGCACGACACGGCCGTGCGCCTGGGTTTCGTCGACCCAAAGCGCACCATCCTGTCCGGAGCTTCGTGGGGCGGATACCTAACGCTCCTCGGTCTCGGCGTTCAGCCCGAGCGGTGGTCACTCGGCATCGGCGTCGTGCCCATCGGCGACTACGTCGCCGCGTTCGAGGATGAGATGGAACCCCTGAAGCGGTACGACGCGGCCTTGTTCGGAGGAACGCCCGGCGATGTGCCGGAGAGCTACAAGCGCGGCAACCCGCTCACCTACATCGATCGCGTCCAGGTGCCGTTGCTCGTCCTGGTCGGGCAGAACGATCCGCGCTGCCCTTCACGGAGTGTCGACATCTATGAGGCGCGCCTGCGCGAGCTCGCCAAGCCTTTCGAGGAATACCGCTACGACGCGGGGCACGGCTCGCTGGTCATCGCTGAACAGATCCGGCAGATCGAGCGCGAGCTCGCGTTCGCCGCGAAGCATCTGGGCACAAACCCGCCGATCGCTTGACGCGATGAGGCGGCCCAGTGTGGGCCGCCTCATCATCGTCAAACTCAGGATCGCGCGCTAGTCGTCGTCGCCCTCGTCATCGTTGTCGTTGTCGTTGTCGTTGTCGCCGTGGTTCCCGTTGTTGGCGTGATTCTTGTCTTTCTTGTCCTTCTTATCCTTGCCGTTCCCGTTGCCGTTGTTGCCGACGGTCGACTGACCCGTGCCTACGAGCGTGCCGTTCACATCGATGTTGTCGAGGACGGCGAGCCCGAAGTTATCCGGGGCAGTGTCCTGGCCCTCGTCTAACACGATCGTGATGCTCTTGACCTGAGCGGTCGTGGCGATCCCGGCCGCAAGCAGCTGCGCGGACGTCCAGCGCAGCCGGAGCCAGCCTTGGCTCGCGATTGTCACGGTCGCGAGTGGCGAGTTGCAGCCCACGAAGTGCGTGACGTTGTCTTGCGTGACGACATTGAAGCGAGGCGCGCCGGCGCCGCAGTGTGACCCCCGCGCGTCCGCCGCCGAGCCGGGCTTGCGAATGTCATAACCAAGCTCGGTCAACGTCATTCCCTGGACGCCGCTCAACTCGGCAATCGCCGACGCGACGTTTCCGGTCGGACCAGTCTTTGCGAGCAATAGTCCGCGGTTGTGAGTGTCGCTCGTGTCACCTGTCGGACACGCCGGATCGGTGAAGGCGATCGTCGTGGTTCCGTCGAGCGAGTACTTGCCGTTCGTCGCGCAGCCGATGCCGTCGAGCCATTCGGCCTGAACAAGGAAGGTCTGCGTTGGGTCGAATTCGCCGGTCCTGACCTGGAAGCTCGTGACCGCGAAGGCGACGCCTGTGCTGAGCACGAGAATGCCGAGGGATGCGAGCAGCGCTCGAAGCTTCACGTGTCCTCCTTTGACGCGCGGAGCGAGCCGCGAACCGGCGGCTCCGGCCGACGCTTGACCACCAGGACTCCTAACGCGACCGGCGCCGGAGTGATGCGGCCGCATACGAGCGAGGCGGCCCGGTCTGGGCCGCCTCAATCCGATTGCGCTTGCTTGGCTAGTTAGTCCTGGTCGTCGCTGTCTTCCTTCACGGCGACGTGGCCCTTGTCCTTGTGCTTGGCCTTGTCCTTGCCGTCCTCGTTCTTGCCCTTGTCCTCGTCGTTGTCGTTGTTCGCCTCGTGGTTTCCCACGAGGGTGCCGTTGACATCGATATTGTCGAGAACCGCGAGTCCGAAGTTGTCCGGCCCGGTGTCCTGACCCTCATCGAAGACGATCGAGATGCTCTTCACCTCGAAGCCGCTGATGTTGACGATCTGGCCGGCGTGCGGGCCATTTGCGGCGAAGGCCGGAATGTTTCCGCCGCCCCAGCGCAGGCGAAGCCAGTGCTCGCCGGCGACAGTGGTGGTCGGCGGGGTCGCGGCTGAATTGCACCCGATGAAGTCATAGGTGACCCCGTCGGCTGCCGTCACGTTGAAGCGCGGCGCTCCAGCACCGCAGTGCGAGCCGCGGGCATCGCTGGCCGATCCAGGCTTGCGGATGTCGTAGCCCAGTTCGGTGAGCGTGATCCCCTTGACACCCTTGAGCTCGGCGACCGCCGAAGCGAAGTTCGTCGTCGGGCCCGTCTTCGCGAGGAGGAGCCCTTGGTTCTTCCGGTCGGTCGTGTCGCCGGTGAGGCAGGCCGTATCCGAGTACGTGCTCGTCGTGGTCGAGCCGTCCGTAGAGATCCTCGCGTTAGTCGGGCAGCCGATGCCGTCGAGCCACTCGGCCTGCACGAGGAACGTCTTGGCCGGATCGAACTCGTCCGGTTTGACCTGGAAATGCGTCGCCGCGAACGTGACGCCGGTGGTGAAGATGACCATGGCAAGCGATGCGAGCAGCGTACGAAGCTTCACGTGTCCTCCCTTTGGGACGGGGCGAGCCCGTGAGTCTCCCGGCTCCACCCGTCGTCTGATCCGCCAGCGGCCTAACGTCGCAGCGCTGGTTGGTGCTAGGTCGGTTGCCCGGTACCAGCCCAAAAGGGGGATCGCATAGCCCATCCATCCCGGATGGCTGCGACCCCGTTGCGACAATTACTGGCGCGTGAACGCCCCGTTCGACCCGGTCGCGGGCACAGTCATCGCGCCGGCGCCGGCCACGGGGGCCGGGCATTGGGCCGGTGCGCCGGGGGCGTTCGCCGACGGCGAGACGATCTACCTGGTGTATCGGCTGCGCTGGCCCCGGCCACGGCGCGGCGGCGAGCTCGTCATCGCTCGCGGTGACGGCGAGACCTTCGCAACCGTGTGGCGCGCTCGTCGGGAAGACTTCGCGAGCCCCTCCATCGAGCGCTGCGCGATCGTGCGCGAAGGAAAGAGCTGGCGCCTCTACGTG
>WNGI01002310.1_pt1 | contig 32337 bp, 27 predicted proteins | sample 5400621 | NCBI WGS metagenome assembly WNGI01 (sample SAMN13153374, study PRJNA577476) | soil metagenome | isolation source: 20 cm soil or saprolite under Garry oak tree replicate 1 | place: USA:California | collected 2016-06-15
GTTAACCCGCATTGACTTCGAGGATTGTGGGGGCGTCAACTAAATCAGGGCAAGCGTACATCAGAAAAAGCGGTGCCGGCCTGTTGGCATCACTCCAGGTCTGTCAACGATTCCATCAACACAGGGGGTGCTGCAATGTCCATGCGTTCGCTCGAGAGACGTGCGGTGGCACGACCCGTCCTGGTTGCGGCCCTGGCGATGGGAATGGCATCGGCTTCGCTGGCCCAGAAATCCGGCAGCAGCGCGGTCTTCCGGCCGGCCGTCGCCGAGTGGCGCTTCCTGCAGAGCAGCCCCACCCCGCCGAGCGAGGCAGCGTGCTACGCCGCCGGTGTGCGGTGCTTCGCTCCGGCGGCAATGCAGCAGGCCTACAACGTTTCTCCACTCTATGAGCGGGGGCTCACCGGCAAGGGAAAGACCATCGCCCTGATTGACTCATTCGGAAGCGCGACCATCGCGAACGACCTGAATGTGTTCAGTACCGCCTTTGGCCTGCCGCATCTTTGTGGAGAAGCCGGCGTGACGTGCGTCCCGGGCATGCCGACCTTCGGCATCCTGCAGGTCCAGGGATCGCCGCCGCCCAACCCGCCTCCACCCAACAACGGGACGGGTCAGGAGAGTCACAACCTGTGGGCGCTTGAGGTTTCGCTCGATGTGGAGTGGGCGCACGCGATCGCTCCCGAAGCCAACATCCTGTTGGTCACCACGCCCACGGCTGAAATTCTGGGCGTACAGGGCTTTCCGCAGATGATGAACGCCATACAGTACATCGTGGACAACCACCTGGCCGACGTCATCAGCATGAGCCTGGCAGCCGGAGAGGGGACATTCGCGGGCACCGCCTCGTTGTTGAACCTGCGCCGGGCGCTCGTCGATGCACAGGCCAACCACATCACCGTGCTCGCATCCTCCGGGGACGGCGGCACCAGCAACAACCTCAAGGAGCCCACCAAGAGCCCGCGGCTGATTCCGTATGCGAGTGTCGAGTGGCCGGCCTCGGATCCTCTCGTGACAGCAGTCGGCGGCACCCGTCTGTGCGTGGATGCCACCACGGGCACCACCGTAGATACCACCTCGCCTCCGGCTGTGTGCGACAACCACCCTGGCGTTCGCGAGCGCGCCTGGCCCTTTGCCGGCGGCGGTTACAGCATTCTGTTCCCGCGGCCTGACTTTCAGGCCACTCTGCCGGCGGGCAGCAGCTATGTCGGGAGTTCGGTGGGCGCCCCAGGCCCGAACTCCGAAATGCGGGGCGTTCCGGATGTCGCCTTCCAGGCGAGCTCGGGAACGGGTCCCCTCGTTTATATGACCGAGCCCGCGACTACCGCGTCGGGCACCGGTTGTGGTGGCGCCAATCCCTGCAGCGTGGGCTGGTACGTCGTCGGTGGCACGAGTTGCAGTGCGCCCCAGTGGGCAGGGTTGATCGCCATCGCCGACCAGATGGCTGGGAGCGATCTTGGCTACATCAATCCCGCCCTGTACAAGGTCGCGGCCGATCCGGCGAAGTACGCCGCCGACTTCTTCGACGTGACCATCGGCAACAATCAGACCACATCCATTGCGGGTTATCCGGCCTCGACCGGATGGGACGCGGTCACTGGCCTGGGCACGCCCAACGCCGCCCATCTGCTGCCGGATCTCGTCGAGGCTGCCTCCCAGCCCTGATCGGCGGGAAGCGGACCCACAGCGGTCGCTCAATATGGGGCGGAAGCGGCCTGCGTAACCGTCGAAGTTACTTCTTGCACTCGAAAGCGATGTAGTGGCTAGAACCCACGAATCCACCACCACTGGCAATGCTGCCGTTGGCGCTGTCGATACTGTCAAAAATCATGTAGCCATTGGAGCAAGCTTCTCTTGCCCTTTGGTAGCACCCGACGCCATCAAAGCACTGCATCAAATAGGCCGTTCCGCCATTGGGCCCAACGAAATTCGTTGATTGATCGAGGTGCTTCGGATCCAAGGGGGCTGTGGGAAGTGCCGTCGCACATGCGGACAATAAAACTACAACGAGCGAGCTAGCAACGCGCATGCGAACCCTTCCATTCCGATTACCGTTGTCAAGGCAAGATACTTTCCCCCATCAATGGGCCCCGCACAACAGTACAGGGTAACGCGCGTGAAAGACCGGTTACCAGTCATGGTTTGGGCCGCGCGTCCGCTTCTGGCCGCTAGCTAGCCGCAGCAGCACTGTCGTCAGTTTTTGCGGATTCTCTCGATTAGACGTTCGGTCATCGAGCGCTGGTGGCGCGAGAATTGATCCACACAAGCGCGCAGGTACGGACTCAATTGCCGTCTCGCATAAGCAACATAGCCGACCTCGCGCAGCTCCTTGAGAGTGTGACTGTAGTCCTCGAGAATCGCCGCTGAGAAGACTTTTCCGGTGCGCGCCGCGCCCACGCGTGTCGACGAGGAGAGCCAAAGCGCTCGATCGGGCAGCGCACGTGCGGCAGAGATCGCCATCACGGATGAGGTCTCGAATATCGAGCGTCCCTGTCGCGCCGCCTCGACCTTCAGTTCTTCCCATCGGCTGCTAATGTCTTTGACAGAGGGAAGGTCGACCGGCCTGAGTCCACGCGCCTGCAATCGAATTTCCGTCCACTCCTTGCGAAGGCGGGCGACATCAATGGGCGGCGCATTGATCGTCTGGGCCAGGCGTGATGAGGTTTTCTCCAAGCTATCGAGCAGCTGATCGACGTTCTCGAATTGCGCTTCCTTCTCCAGGAGGCCCTCTTCCTTCAATGCCTCGGCGATCTCCGGGATCAGTCGCCGCCCGAGGCCGCTGAGATCGGCAAGTGCCGCGAATACCCATACTGGAGAGATGCGGAAAGCCGCGATGCCGAGGAGCTCTATGGCATGACCCACGCCGCGCCTCGCAACAAAGTCCTGCGCCTGCGGTACTTCGCTGGGGTAGACACCCTTGGCGCCGCCGACTTGCTCGATCACGTAGCGCAGCGTCGTGTTCACGAGGCTCTCGTACAGTTGGCCGCGGCGCACGGTCCGTGGCAACACGACCTCGCCGATTTCACGCAACAGTCCGGCGCTGAAGCCCAGCGCCGAGCGGATCATGCGTTCCGGAAGCGACAGGAGGTACGCCTGCGAAGGCATTGCAGTACTTTATAGCGGCATCTCTTCGGATGGTGACTCTCCGCCGCCCACGTCGCAAGCGCCTGTGGCTGCGCCCGACAAGTGACGCCGCCCGGGTAGATCAGAGCGATTCGGGGGCGCCGGGTGCCCGTGAGACATCAATGGACCGCTGCCCTGGTGGTTGCGCTTCGTGTGATAGCCCCTGCCAATACACAATCGCCATATAAGCAAGAAACATAGCCAGAGCGCCCATATCAATCAGAAGGACTTCCATAGGTCACCTGCCGCGGCAATTTGGTGACGGCCAGCATAGGCAAGAGACTCAACATCCACCCGCTACACATGGATCGCTGGCTCGCAAACTGTTCAGGGCATTCGCCAGAACAGTTCCCAAGCAGACTTCATCAGAGTGGCACTCTAACGCGCTGGCAATGACATACCTGAGCGCAAGCTTTGCGGCGACGGTTCGATGTGGTGACTCGAAGCCAGGCCGCGCAAGAGGGGCAGGCCATGCGAACATGCGCGTTCCCGCTGAGTTGCTCCGCTTGCAACTACAGATCGTGCGCGCACAATTCGCACCTCTCCGGTGTTGTCGAGCCAGGCAGCGAAAATGACGGCACCTGCACCGGAGCTCCAAACAACATTTACGGCACGGGGAGGTTCCGCTTATGCGCATTCAGACATGGTCATGCCGAGCTTTATTCGGTGCGGGACTATTGATGCTGAGTGGTTCTCTTGCGCAGGCTTCGCCGCCTCACCCGGAGTCCTTTAACTGCGACGAGCCGAGTGGAATCCTGTGCGCGGAGCCGCGCGAGAATCCTGGCGGCAGCGAGTATTACGTGGGTCACGACGAGACTTCACTGCTCTCCGAAGGATCCGGCGCTGCTTCCCAAGCAGGATGGCAGCGGAGGAACGTGGAACTTCCAGTTGCGCCCGGCTTTCTGGTTCGGGATGGCTATGTGCGACGATCAGGGTAATCCCAATCCCGGAGGATCCCCCGGCCGTCCCAATATCCCGTGCGCTGTGGACAGCGACAGCAACATCTTCGACAGCCCCGCCCCGGCCGCGCCCGACTACATCGGGAACCACCCGGGCACGGCATTCATGGAGATGCAGTTCTACCCGCCAGGCTGGCTCTTCGCCCTCTTCGGCGCAGGCACCGCAACGCAATGGACCGCGGCGCTCAACATTGACAGTTTTCAGAGTAATGACAACACGGGTCAGAACAATAACCCGGCTTGCGCCGCGATCACTCACAACGAATACGTCAACTTTGCTTTTATCCAGACGGATGGCGTTCCATTCCCGGCCGGCTCACCCAGCCCACTCGGGCCGCCGGTGTCCACCAACGCCAACACGCTTCTCATGAATCCGGGTGATGAGTTGATCGTGACACTCGCCGATACCGACCAAGGCCTCAAGGTCACGGTTCAGGATCTCACCACCGGGCAAACGGGCTTCATGGTGGCGAGCGGCGCCAATGGATTTGCCTCGGTGAAGTGGGATCCGACCGGAACTGACTGCAAGTTTGCCACTCACAACCTGGCGCATGATTTCCATCCGGCGTACGCCACCTCGAGTGAGCACACGCGCGTGCCGGGGGCGGCCCATACGTACAACATCGCCTTTTCGGACGAGATCGGGCACTTCGAGTATTGCAGCTCGGTTACTGCGGAGTTCGGTGCGTGCACGTCCCTTACCGGGAACGATAAGAAGCCCGGACTCGATGACGCCCAGTGCGTCGACCCCGGGTTTCTCGCGGCGTTCGGCTTGATTCCGCTCGGCGGCTGCATCGATACCGACGCGGACTTCGACGGCGTTACTTACCAGAAGAACACCTGGCCGGGCTCATTCAAGGACCCCGTCCAGGATGCGCTCCTCCATAGCGAGCCGGTGATGTTCTCCAGTCCGTTGTTCACCGACCCAGAGGGTCACACGGCGAATTTCAGTCGCGTCGCCTTCGAATCCGACATGCCGCGCATCGAGTTCGGCACAATCCCGCCGTGCCAGCGGCACCTGTCGAACCCCGCGGATAAGAATCCGGGACAGGGCTGCGTCAACCCGCCCCAGGGCGCAGCCTTCTATCCGTTCTACAGCACGCGGTTGGATGACAACGGCTGCCGGTGGCAGTTGGGCGGTCCGTTCATTCCCGGAACGCTGGACGATTTCGGCGGAAGCTCAGCGGCGGAGTTCGGGCCCATTCTGGCGAACTTCTATCCGGCCCCGAATGGTCAGCCCCAATACATCTTGGAGAACTTTCACCGGACGCTGCCGTTCAACCCGTGTCCGACGTTTGCAGGGAAAGACGAGTAGGCGTCAGCGGCCTGACCATCGGAAGAACAGAAAGGGCGGTAACCCGCCCTTTCTTGGCGACGGCAGTTAGGTCGCTGCGTCCCTGCCCGCAATTTCATAGTGGGCCCGGTAGGATTCGAACCTACGACCAAGGGATTCACTTGGCCCCGGTGTTTCCGCCGGGAGTGGACTATCTCTTCACCCGTGCACGAACCGTGCGTGTGGGTGCGGGATGCTCACAAGCCTGTTATCAAGGGCGCTCGAGCCCTCAGGTAGTCTCTGCACCTTCCGCCGGTGTACCGGCGGCTCGGCTCAGGGTTGCCATGGGATCGCCTCCCGAAGGTTTCCCTGAATTCATCCCGTCCACTTCGCGCGTTTCCGCGCGAAGGCACCTTGTCGATGAGTCCCCTGCACTAACCGCTGTGCTACAGGCCCAACCGCGGCGATTGTAGCAGCGCCCGGCTGCTCGATAGCGAAACAGCGCCCGGCGCCCGTGGCAGGTCGTTGGCGAGAACGCCTGTTCGAGAGTCCCCTGAAACCATGAGATCTCATTGGCATAGTGGCTGCGGGCGCCGGCGGTGCGCCGGGTGTCGTCATCGCGCTCGTCGGAGGTCGGAGCGCTCTGAGCGGGGGCGGACTGCGGGCCGGGAACGGGCTCCAGGCGCTTGTTCGGGCAGCCGCCGAGCGCGATCGCAGCAGTAACGACCGCGGCCGTGTTCAAAAGCGACCTCATGGCACGACCCTCTTGCCATCGCTGTACGCAACGTTAGCATGACCCTCCCGCGTCGGATACGCTGGTACCCGTCGGCGGACCGTGTTGCCTGGGAAGGAGACTGACATGAAGCTCTACTATTTTCCGGCTGCTTGCTCACAGGCGTCGAACATCGCCCTGCGTGAGGCCGGACTCAAATTCGAGCTGGTCAAGGTGGACCGGCACACCAAGAAGGCCGCCGACGGCCTGGACTTCAACGAGGTGAACCCCAAGGGTTACGTGCCGGCGCTGACGCTCGACAGCGGCGAGGTGTTGACCGAGAACGTTACCGTGTTGCAGTACATCGCCGACCGCAATCCCGCTGCCAAGCTCGCGCCAGCCGCGGGCACGATGGAGCGCTACCGCCTGATGGAATGGCTGAGCTTCATCAATTCGGAAGTGCACAAGGCCTTCAGCCCGTTGTTCCGTGAGGATGCGCCGCAGGACACCAAGCAGTACGCCCGCAACAACCTGACGACCCGTTTTGACTACCTGCAGCGCGCCCTGGGAACGAAGACCTTCCTGATGGGTGAACAGTTCACCATCGCCGACGCTTACCTGTTCACCGTGCTGAGTTGGGGCGAGCATGTCAACCTCGACATCGGCAAGTGGCCACAGCTCAAGCGCTACGTCGAACGCGTGGGTGCGCGGCCGCATGTCATCGCGGCGCGCAAGGCCGAGGGGCTGGTGAAGTAGCGCCGACATTCGTATCGCGAGCCGCCGGTGGACCCCGGCCGTTTGCTGTTACCATCGGCAGCGTGCAGGCTTTGCACGTGAGAGGACGCAATGGCTACCAAACTCAACAAGCAGCTGAAGCGCGAGATCGACGTGGATGGCAAGCCCTTTATGGTCACGCTCTCGCCAGAGGGACTGAAGCTCACCGAGAAGGGCAAGCGCCTGGGACGGGAGCTCACCTGGAAGGACCTCCTCAGCGGAGATGCCGCTCTGTCGGCGGCTCTCAACGCTTCCCTGGGTCAGGGGAGTTAGGGATCCGGCAGCGATGACTCAGGAGAGCCTGCGGGAGCTGCTCGCCCGCGTGCACGAACGCCTGAGCGCGAGCGGCTCGGTCGACCGCGAGGCGCGAGCGCTGCTCGGCACGGTGATGCGCGACATCGAGCGCGCGCTCGCGCCCGGCGCGCGCACAGGCCCGGGCCCGGCGACCCTGGCTGCGGCAACCGCCCATGCCCCGCGGCTGGAATCCCTGGCGGTGCAGTTCCAGGCCGGTCACCCGGGGCTCGCCGAACTGCTGCGGCAGCTCATCGACGCCCTCGGCAAGGCCGGCATCTAGTTAATCGGCTGAAAGCCGCCTGCGGCGCTTTCAGCGGACACACCTCAGCGCACAGTTCGACGGCGGGCGAAAGGCGTGGCTTTCGCCCGCGAGGCAAGTCGTTGGGGGCCGCCGCCTGTTCGGCCGGCTGAAAGCCGCCTGCGGCGCTTCAGTCATCCATCAGGAAGCTGCGCAGCTGTTCGCTGCGGCTCGGGTGGCGGAGCTTGCGCAGCGCCTTGGCCTCGATCTGACGAATGCGCTCGCGTGTGACGTCGAACTGCTTACCGACTTCCTCGAGAGTGTGGTCGGTGTTCATGTCGATGCCGAAGCGCATGCGCAGCACCTTGGCCTCGCGCGGGGTGAGCTGTGCCAGCACCGAGTGAGTGGTCTCGCGCAGCGACTCCATCGTGGCCTGATCGATGGGGGAGGCCACCGAGGTGTCCTCGATGAAGTCGCCCAGATGCGAGTCCTCGTCGTCGCCGATGGGTGTCTCCATCGAGATCGGCTCCTTGGCGATCTTGAGGACCTTGCGCACCTTGTCCTCGGGCATCTCCATGCGCACCGCCAGCTCCTCCGGCGTGGGCTCGCGGCCCATTTCCTGCAGCATCTGACGCGAAATGCGGTTCAGCTTGTTGATGGTCTCGATCATGTGCACCGGAATGCGGATGGTGCGCGCCTGGTCCGCGATCGAGCGCGTGATCGCCTGGCGGATCCACCAGGTTGCGTAGGTGCTGAACTTGTAGCCGCGGCGGTACTCGAACTTGTCCACCGCCTTCATCAGGCCGATGTTGCCTTCCTGGATGAGGTCCAGGAACTGCAGGCCGCGGTTGGTGTACTTCTTGGCGATGGATATGACCAGGCGCAGATTGGCCTCGACCATTTCCTTCTTGGCGCGGCGCGCCTTGGCCTCGCCGATCGACACGTCGCGGTTGACTTCCTTGACGTCGTTGATCGTGAGGTGATAGCCGCCTTCGAGCTGCTCGAGCTTCCTCTGCCGCCGCTCGATCTCCTCCCTGAACCTGGCGAGCGGCGCGGAGTATTTCTTGCCGCCCTTGATATGGCGCGCGAGCCAGCGCGAGTTGGTCTCGTTCTTCGGGAACGAGGCGATGAAGTCCTTGCGCGGCATGCCGGCGTCGCGCACCGCGATGACCATGATCTCCTTCTCGAGCTGGCGAACCTCCGCCACGTGCGTGCGCAGGTTGAGAATCAGCGCATCGAACATGCGCGGCGAGAGGCGCAACTCCATGAACTCGTCCGCCAGTCGCTTGCGCTGGCGCAGCGTCTTGGGATCGCGCGCGCCGAGCTTGGCGATGGAGCCGAGCACGTGGGCGTGGAGCTTCGCGATCGAGGCGAAGCGCGCCGCGGCCTCCGCGGGATCGGGGCCGGTGTCGACGGCTTCCTCGTCGCTGTCGCCTTCCTCGTCGCCTTCCTCTTCGTCGTCGCCTTTTTCTTCCGGTGCGATCACCTCGACCTTGGTGGGGTTCTGCGGCTGGGCGATGACATCCGGCGCGTTTGGATCGATGAAGCCGACGATCACATCCACCAGGCGCGCCTGGCCCGCCTTCACCGGCTCGTAGGCCCGCAGCAGGAAGTCGTACGTCGGCGGGTACATGGCGAGCGCGCTGCGCACCGCATCCAGACCCTCCTCGATGCGCTTGGCGATGCGGATCTCGCCCTCGCGCGTCAGGAGCTCCACGGTCCCCATCTCGCGCATGTACATGCGCACCGGGTCGGTGGTACGGCCGAGCTCGGCGTCGAGCGCGGCGAGCGCGGCCGCCGCCTCCTCGATGGCCTCCTCGTCCGCCGGGGCCGAAGGCTCGGTGGCGAGCAGCGACTCGGTGTCCGGTGCCTTCTCGTACACCGGGATGCCCATGTCGTTGATGGTGTTGACGATGTCTTCGATCTGCTCCGGATCGACGATTTCCGAGGGCAGGTGATCGTTGACCTGGGCGTAGGTCAGGTAGCCCTGCTCCTTGCCGCGCGCGATCAGGAGCTTGAGCTGCGACTGCCGGTCTTCCGGCATGACCGGAACGCGCCGCTCGATGCCGAGCGGGCGTTTGTCCGCCGCCGCCTTGCCGCCGGCGACGCGGGCATCGGCGGGGCGCGCGCTGTCGTTGATCTTCGCGTGCGCGAGCGCCGGGTGCGCGCCGGCGGGGACCTTCTTCACGGCCGCGGCGCCTCGGGCGCGGTCCCGCTCGCGGCCCGCCACGGCGGCGACCGCCTTGTCGGAGGCGGGCGATTTCACCGGCTTGCCTGAATGAGCGGAGGAACGCTTCTTGTGCGCTGCGTGGGGCTTGTGCTTGCGTGTCATGTGTCGGGGTGCGCTGGCCGGATTCACCCTATGTGCTGCCCGGGACGGGGCGGCTCAAGGGGTGCCAAGGCAAAGCGCGTAATAATATTTGACAACGAGGAAATCACCAAATTCCGTCTAGCCTCCGCGTGCATCGTGGTGGCCCATTTTTTGTATAAGCTGTTGAAATTCCTCAAGTTCATTCTGCGTCAGACCGCCCGCACGGCTCTTGGTCTCCAGAGCCTCCAGGCGCCGTCCGGCCGCCAGACCCGCGAGCCTTTCAAGCGCGCCACGCAGCTCGCCCGCGGCTGCGGCGGCATCGGTGATGACCTCCTCGCGCTCGAGGAGTTTCTGCAGCGGCTCGCCCCCCGGTCGCCCGCTCCAGCGCTGGATGACCTGGGCGGAGATCTGGGCCGGCCGCTCGCGCAGGTTGTCGAGCAGCTCACGCAGCAGGTCGATGCCCGGTTCCTCGCTCGCGTCCAGTCCGGCGCGCTCCGCGAGGCTCACTTCAGCGGCGATGGCCGGGTAGTGCAGCAGCCTCACGATCGCCTGCCGCACGAGACTGCCGCGTCCGGCTCCCCGGGTGGCGGGTGCGGGCTTGCGCCGGGCGGGCGCCGCCGGCGCCGCGCCCGGGGCTGCGAGGTTGCGCCCGGAAGTCCACAGCTCCTGCAGGCGCTGCGCGGGCAGGCCCACGACTTCGGCGAGCCGCTCGAGCAGCAACTCGCGGTAGACCCCTTCCGGGACCCTCGCGAACAGTGGCCGCGCACTTTCCGCAAAGCGCGCGCGACCGTCGGCGTGCGCGAGCTCGCTCTGCTCCGACAACTCCCGCACCAGGTACTCCGACAGCGGCACGGCGCCCGACAGACGCTGCTCAAACGCCTCGCGGCCTTCCGCGCCTATCAGCGTGTCGGGATCGTGACCCTCCGGCAGGAACAGGAAGCGGATCTCGCGTCCTTCGCGCGCCTCCGGCAGCGCCTGCTGCAGCGCGCGCCACGCCGCCGCACGCCCGGCGCGATCGCCGTCAAAGGCGAACACCACCGCGGGCACCAGGCGAAAGATGCGCCGGAAGTGCTCGGGCGTGGTCGCGGTGCCGAGGGTCGCCAGCGCGTAGTCGACCCCCGACTGATGCAGCCGCACGACGTCCATGTAGCCTTCGACTACAACCAGGCGCGTGAGGTTCGCGCGCGCGCGCCGTGTCTCGTAGATGCCGTAGAGCTCGCGACCCTTGTGAAACAGCACCGTCTCGGGCGAGTTGAGGTATTTCGGCTCGCCCGCATCGATGATGCGCCCGCCGAAGGCGATCACGCGGCCACGCGCATCGCGGATGGGAAACATGATGCGGTCACGGAAGCGGTCGTAGTGACGCTCGCCGTCGCGCATCTGGCCGCCCTCACGCTCGACGATCAGGCCGGCGTCGGTGAGGCGCTGGCGGTCGGGCTCCGCAGCGCCGAAGCGCCGCAACACCTCGTTCCACGAGTTCACCGCATAGCCAAGACCGAAGCGCGCGATGGTTTCGGGCGCAAGTCCGCGTTGCACGAGGTACTGGCGGGCGCGCGCGTCGCGCGCCAGGCCCTCCTCATAGAAGCGGGCGACCCGCGCCATCAGCTCGAACAGCGGCTCATCGGCGCGCCGCGCGCCGCTGTCGACGCCGCCCTCGCGCGGGACTTCCAGGCCGAGGCGCGTGGCGAGCTCCTCGACCGCCTCCGGAAAGGCCATGTGATCGTGATCCATGAGGAAGCCGAGCACCGTGCCGTGCTTGCCACAGCCGAAGCAGTGATAGAACTGCTTGTCGGGGCTCACCCAGAAGGAGGGGGTCTTCTCGTTGTGGAACGGGCAGCAGGCCTTGTACTCGCGACCGGCTTTCTTCAGCTGCACGCGTGCGCCGATCACCTCCACGATGTCGGCGCGGGCGATCAGCTCATCGATGAAGTTCTGGGGGATGCGTCCCAAGTGCCGCGCCCCTTAACTTTGGGAAGTCAGCCGAGTTTCTGTTTGATCCGGGCGCTTACGGCGCCCATGTCGGCGCGTCCCTGCGCCTTGGGTTTCACGAGCGCCATCACCTTGCCCATGTCCTTGAGCGAGGCGGCGCCGGTGGCGGCGATCGCTTCGGCGATCAGCGCTTCGATCTCGGAGTCGCTCATCTGTGCGGGCAGGTAGCCCTGCAGCAGGGCAATCTCGGCGTTTTCCCTGGCGACCAGGTCCGGGCGCTTGCCAGCCTCAAACTGGGTGACCGCCTCGCGCCGCTGCTTGATCATCTTCTCCAGAACGCTGAGCACCTGGGCGTCGTCGAGCGTGATGCGCTCGTCCACTTCGCGCTGCTTGATCGCTGCGAGCGCCAGCCGGATCGTTGCGAGCCGCTCCTTCTCGCCGGCCCGCATCGCATTCTTCATGTCTTCGGTAATGCGATCCCTGAGCGCCATGACGCGCGCGTCGTCCGTTATCGGGAGCTGCGCATGCCGTCGCGGGATACGCGCTTCATGTGGCGCTTGATGGCGGCGGCCTTCTTGCGCTTGCGCTCCTGCGTGGGCTTTTCATAGAACTCGCGCCGACGCAGCTCGGTGAGAATGCCGGCCTTCTCGCAGGCTCGCTTGAAACGCCGCAAGGCGGCATCGAAGTACTCATTCTCCCGCACACGAACGCTCGGCATCGAAACCTCAAGTCATTGATCGGGATGGGAATCCCGCCGGACCGGCAGGCCCTTCGGCAAACCTCAGGCCGGTCGGGGGGCGGGGGATTCTACGGGAGCGAGGGGGCAAAGGCAAAAACCTTGCCTGTTGGCTCGGGCGGCGTGCACCACGGTGCGCCGTGCGCTGCGGGCATGAACTACAATTTTTCGGACATGCGTGTCCTCGCCCTCGAGTCCTCCTGCGATGAAAGCGCCGCCGCCGTGCTCGATGCGCGCGCGGGGCTGCTCGCGCACGAGCTCTTCAGCCAGGTGGAGCTGCACCGCGCCTACGGGGGCGTCGTGCCGGAGCTCGCCTCGCGCGATCACGTCCGGCGCCTGCTGCCCCTGGTGCGGCTGGCGCTCGAGCGTGCCGCCACCCCTCCCGGGGAGCTCCACGGGGTCGCCTACACCGCAGGCCCCGGCCTCATCGGCGCGTTGCTTACCGGCGCCGCGCTGGCGCGCAGCCTCGCCTACGCGTGGCGCGTGCCGGCGATCGGCGTGCATCACCTCGAAGGACATCTGCTGGCGCCGCTCCTGGAAGCGGATCCGCCGCCGTTCCCGCACCTGGCGCTGTTGGTGTCCGGCGGGCACACGCTGCTGATCGAGGCCTCCGGCGTGGGTCGCTACCGCGTGCTGGGCGCCAGCCGCGACGATGCGGCCGGGGAGGCCTTCGACAAGAGCGCCAAGCTCCTGGGGTTGCCGTATCCGGGCGGCCCGCAACTCGCGCAGCTGGCCGAGCGCGGTGCACCCGGCGCCTTCAGCTTCCCGCGGCCCATGCTCGATCGGGCGGGGCTCGAGTTCAGCTTCTCGGGCCTCAAGACCGCGGTGCTGCATGCGGTGCGCGGCCGAGCGCTGACGGAGACGCTGCGGGCGGACGTCGCGCGCGGCGTGCAGGAGGCCATCGTCGAGACGCTCACCGCCAAGGCGCTGCGGGCGCTCGAGTACACCGGGCTCACGGTGCTGGTGGTGTCCGGCGGCGTGAGCGCCAATCGCGCGTTGCGCGAGCGGCTCACCGCGGCCGCAGGCAGCCACGGCGTCCGCGTGTACTATCCGCGCATCGAGTTCTCCACCGACAACGCGGCGATGATTGCCGTGGCCGGGTTGGCGCGTCTTCAGGCCGGTGAGCACGACGGTCTCGCCATCCAGGCACGCGCCCGCTGGCCGCTCGAGTCGCTCCCTGCGCTCCCCGCATCACCCTCAGCAGTGTCCGTCGGATGCCGACATGAGTGACAGCCACCTGACCGATGACCGGATCTTCCTGCACGGACTGACCACCGAGTGCATCATCGGCTTCATCGACTGGGAGCGCCGCGTCAAGCAGACGGTGATCCTCGACATCGAGCTGCCGGTGGACTGCCGGCGCGCGGCGATCCGCGACGAGGTGTCCGACACGCTCGACTACAAGAAGGTGGCGAAGCGGGTGCTGGCGTTCATCGCGGCTTCCGAATTCAGACTCGTCGAGACCCTCGCGCACCGCGTGGCGCTGCTCATTCTCGAGGAGTTCGCCGTCGCCTGGGTGCGCATCGCCCTCAACAAGCCCGGCGCCGTCCGCAATTCGCGTGACGTCGGCGTGGTGATCGAGCGTGCGCGCGCCGACCTTGCGCCCGGCAGCGCCGCCGCCGCCGGCCGGACCTGACACCGTGCCCGAGGTCTACGTCGCCGCCGGCAGCAATGTCGCGCCCGAACGCAACCTCGCCCGGGCGGTGGCCGAACTCGCGCACGAGTTTCCCGGTGCACGCTTCTCGCCCTGGTACCGCAATCGCGCCGTGGGGTTCGAGGGCGATGACTTCATCAATCTCGTGGCCGGCTTCAATACCGCGCTGCCGGTGCGCCAGGTGCTCACGCAGCTGCAGGCGATCGAGGTGCGCTGCGGGCGGGGGCGCGCCGCGCCGCGCTGGGCGCCGCGCTCGATGGACCTGGACGTGCTGCTGTACGGTGACCTCATCTGCGATGAGCCGGGACTGAAGCTGCCGCGGCCGGATCTGCTGAGGCGCGCTTACATGCTCGGCCCGCTCGCGGTGCTGGCGCCGCAGGTGCGGCATCCGACCGCGCATCTCACCATCGCCGAGCTGTGGGGGCGCTTCGATCAGGCGGGGCACCCGCTCGAGCCCCTGCAGCGCTCGAACCTCCGGACCTGAGCCGTGTCACCAACCGATGCTGCGGCCGCCGTCCACCGCGAGAATCTGGCCCGTGACGTAGGGCGCCCCGGTGGCGAAGAACAGGCACGCCTGCGCCACGTCCTCGGCCGAGCCGGGACGCTTCAGCGCCGTGCGGCTGGTGATCTTCTCCTGCAGCGCCTGGTCCGGTGCGTCCTCGGGCCACATGACCGGTCCGGGCGCCACCGCATTCACGCGCACGTGCGGCCCGAGTTCACGCGCCAGGGACTTGGTGAGCATGATCAGGCCCGCCTTGGCGAGGCTGTACACCGGATAGCGGCGCAGGGGCCTGAGGCCGTGAATGTCCGTCACATTGATAATGAGTCCGCGCCGCTCGTGCAGGGCGGGCGCCGCGGCCTGTGCGAGAAACAGCGGCGCCTTGAGGTTGGTGCCCACGAGATCGTCCCAGTCGATCTCGCCGATGTCGCCCAGTGGTGTCGGGTAGAACGTCGAGGCGTTGTTCACCAGGATATCCAGCCCGCCGAAGGCGCCGGTCGCGGCGGCCACCAGCGCCGGCAGCTGTGCAAGCTGCAGCAGGTCGCATTCCGCGAGCGCCGCGGAGCCGGGGCGCGAGTCGTTCAGCTCGCGCATAAAGGCGGCCGCGTCGTCCGCCGAGCTGCGGTAATGCAGCACCACGTCCGCGCCCGCGGCGTGCAGCATCCGCGCGATGCCGGCGCCCACGCGCCGCGCCGCGCCGGTAATGAGCGCCGCCTTGCCGCTGAGCGGGCTGCCGGCCGGGGGCACGGGTACGGAAGCGGATATTTCCTGTGTCATGGGCTCCGATTATGAGCGCATCGGGCACACGCTCAATCCTGCCGCCCCTGTCGCCGGAGGAGGCGCACCACAGCGCCGCGGTCGCGGCGCTCATTCACGCCGAGATGGCGGCCGCGGCAGGCTGGCTGTCGTTCGAGCGTTTCATGGAGCTGGCGCTGTATGCGCCGGGTCTCGGGTACTACAGCGCCGGCAGCTTCAAGATCGGCGCCGGCGGTGACTTTGTCACCGCGCCCGAAGTGTCGGATCTTTTCGGCCGCTGCCTGGCGCGTCAGTGTGCCGAAGTGCTGGCCGTCACCGGCGGGGAGATTCTCGAGCTCGGCGCCGGCACCGGGCGCATGGCGGCGACGGTTCTCACCGCGCTCGCCGCCCACGGGGTACTGCCGGAGCGTTACGCGATTCTCGAAGTCAGCGCCGATCTCGCCGCCCGCCAGCGGGCGCGCCTGGCGCAGTTGCCCCCAGGACTGCGTGAGCGCGTGGTGTGGCTCGAGCGGCTGCCCGAGCGTCCCCTCCAGGGGCTGATTCTCGCCAACGAAGTCGCGGACGCCCTGCCGTGCCGCCGCTTCACGTGCCGCGCACATGGCGTGCGTGAGTTGGGTGTCGCGCCCGGCGAGGGCGTGGGCGACCGCGCCGACCCGCTCACGTTCCCCCGCGCCGCTCCCGGAGGGCTACACCTCCGAGGTCTGCCTGCGGGTCGCGCCCTGGATCGCCGCCCTGAGCGAGTGTCTCGGGCGCGGCGTGCTGCTGCTGTGCGACTACGGCCTGCCGCGCTCGCATTACTACCACCCGCAGCGGGTGAGCGGCACGCTGCGCTGTCATTTCAAGCAGCGCGCGCACGATGACCCTTGCCTCAACGTCGGCGTCCAGGACATCACCGCGTGGGTCGACTTCACGCGGGTCGCGGACGCGGGGCTCGCCGCCGATCTCACGGTGAGCGGATTTGCCACCCAGGCGGCGTTTCTCCTCGCCCTGGGTCTCGAGGGCCTCGTGGCCCAGGCCGACGACACCGTGCAGCGCGCGCGGCTCGCGGGCGAGGCACGCCGCCTCATCATGCCCGAGGAGATGGGCGAAGCCTTCAAGATCATGGCGCTCACGCGCGGCTGCGACTCACCGCTCAGCGGCTTTGCGCTGCAGGACCTGCGCCACCTGCTGTGAGCCACGGATCCATGACCACCATGATCGCGCCAGGCTTCAAGCGGCTCCTTATCGGCCCTGATCGAAAGCTCCGGATGCTGTGGCGGGCGGTGATCTTCTTCGCGCTCGCCTATTGGGTGTTGCCTGTGGCGCTCGATCCTGCGTTCGGTTTCCTCGCCGACCGGCTCCATCTTGCGGCCGGACTCACGGCGGCAAACGTGGCGATCAACGAATTTGAGAATTTCGTCGTCGCGCTGATCTGCACCGCCATCTTCGCGCGCTATGAACGCCGGCGCGTGGACAGCTACGGCCTTCCCGTGGGCCGTGCGTTCGGCGCGCGCACCGGCGAGGGCGCGCTCGCCGGCATCGTCATGGCCGGCGCCGTGGGGGCGGCCATGTATCTGCTGGGCGGCATGCACATTCATGGACTCGCGACCGCAGGAAGCGCGCTCGCGCTGTCGGCGCTCGCCTGGCTCGGCGCGAACCTGTGCGTCGGCGTCGCGGAGGAATTCTGGTTCCGCTCCTATTTCCTGCAGGCGCTGTGGAAGAGCATTGGCTTCTGGCCGGCGTCGATCGTCATCGCGCTCATCTTCGCGGCTGACCACTACTTCTTCAAAGCCGGTGAGAACGTCTGGGACGTCATCACGCTCGTGTCACTGAGCCTGATGATGTGCTACTCGGTACTGCGGACCGGCACGCTGTGGTTTGCGGTCGGCTTTCACATCGCTTTCGACTACATGCAGCTGTTCGTCATCGGCACGCCGAACGGCGCGCGAGTGCCACAGGGGCGCCTGCTCGAGGCGAGCTTCCAGGGACCCGCGTGGTTGACCGGCGGCGTACTCGGCACGGAGGCGAGCTTCCTCATGTATCCGATGATTGCGTTGGTGTGGCTTTATATCTGGTGGCGTTTTCGCGCCAACCCGCCCGCTTCGCGCGCGGATGGCCCGTAGCTGCTGCAGTCTTCGGCGTCAGAGTGCGCTGCGTGTAACTCAATATCGAAAGTCAAGAGGTTCAAGTGTCCGACACCCTCAGCACCGTGATCCTCGGCATCATCGAAGGCATCACCGAGTTCCTGCCGATCTCGAGCACCGGGCATCTGCTCATCGCCGAGCAATGGCTGGGTGAACGCTCGGAGCTGTTCAACGTCGTGATCCAGTCGGGCGCGATCCTGGCGCTGGTGCTCATTTACTGGCGCCGCCTGCTGAATCTCCTGACGCGCTTCGACGAGCCGGCCCACCGCGACTACCTGGCGAAGCTCACCGTGGCCTTCCTGATCACGGCGGTGGGCGGCTTGCTCGCGACCCGCCTGGGATGGAAGCTGCCGGAGTCCGTGGTGCCCGTGGCGCTGGCGACCCTCATCGGCGGGATCCTGATCCTCGTCATCGAGCGCTACGTCGCGGGCAGACCCGCGAGCGCCACGGTGACCTGGAACGTCGCGTTCTGGGTAGGACTGTGCCAGATCCTGGCGCCTGTCTTTCCCGGCGCCTCCCGCTCCGGGTGCACCATCTTCGCGGCCATGCTCGCCGGTCTCACGCTGCGCCCGGCGGCGACCGAGTTCGCCTTCCTGGTGGGCATCCCGACCCTGTTCGCCGCGACCGGCTACGAGCTGCTCAAGGCGCGCCACCACAGCGCCGGCGAGGACTGGCAGGCGCTCACCGTCGGCTTCGTGGTTTCGGGCGTGGTGGCCTTCATCGCGGTCAAATGGCTGCTGCGCTACGTGCAGTCGCACCGCTTCACGATCTTCGCCTGGTACCGCATCGTCCTCGGATCGATCCTGCTGGCGCTGGTGCTGCAGGGGGCGCTGCGCTGACCGCGCTTCCCGAGCGCGTTACGGCGGCGCGCGCGCGCCGTCCTTCACCGCGCTGATGGCGGCGAGGCGCCGCCGGCGCACCTGCTCACCGATCGCTGCACCGCTTAAGCCCCGCCGCTCCGCCTCCGGCAGCGTCACGGCGGCCGCGGCCGCCAGGGCCGTCTTCAGGTACGCGGCCTGCGGATAGGGTTCGTGCTCTCGCCCGGTGCGACCGCGTGCATCCGCCTCACAGGCCAGCAGCAGCTCGGCAAAGCGTTCCGGGCGGCGAAAGGCGTCGCAGTTTTCCAGCAGCGTGAGGACCGTTGCCGGCTTCAGCTCGGCGGCGCGGTGCACGAGCGTGTGGTGACGGGCAGTGAGGAGCGCCAGCTCGCGCTGCGCGTTCGGGACCTTGAGGCGCGCACTGAGGGCCTCGATCAGCGGCACGCCGGCGTCCTCGTGGCCGTGATGACTCGGCCAGCGTTCGCGCGGCGTGCGGGCCTTGCCGAGGTCATGAGTCAATGCGGCGAAACGCACGGCGCCGGAGGCGCCGAGCTGCGCCGCCTGACGCAGCGCCAGCAGGGCGTGCACGCCGGTGTCGATTTCCGGGTGCCAGCGCGCCGGCTGTGGCACCCCGTAGAGCGCCTCGATCTCCGGAAAAATCACCGCCAGCGCGCCGCAGGCGCGCAGCGTCTCGAAGAACACTTCCGGGCGCGGCTCGCCGAGCGCACGCTCGGTCTCCTGCCACACGCGCTCCGCAACGAGCGCGCTCACTTCGCCCGCCCGGGTCATGCGCTGCATGAGCTGCACGGTCTCATCGGCCACACGGAACCCTAAGTCGGCGTAGCGGGCCGCGAAGCGCGCGACGCGCAGGATGCGCACCGGATCCTCGACGAAGGCCTCCGACACGTGGCGCAGCACGCGCGCCGCGAGATCCGCCTGTCCGCCGTACGGATCGACGATGTGGCCGTCGTCACCCTCGGCCATCGCGTTGATGGTGAGATCGCGGCGCTGCAGATCCTCCTCCAGCGTCACCTCGGGCGAGGACTGCGTGGTGAAGCCGCGGTAGCCGGGCGCGACCTTGCGCTCGCGCCGCGCGAGCGCGTACTCCTCGTGGGTCTGCGGATGCAGGAACACCGGGAACTCGCGTCCCACCGGCAGGTAACCGGCGCGCTCCAGCTCCTGCGGCTGTGCCCCGACCACCACCCAGTCGCGCTCGCGGACCGGCACTCCCAGCAGCCGGTCCCGTACCGCGCCGCCGACCAAGTAGACTCGCATGGTGCGCATGTTAACCGAGAGCTCCCCGCTCAGCGCGGCGAATCCCGATGTTGCCGCGCATGTTGTGTGCGGCGTGCGCGCGTTACTGCTGGCCGCGGCGTGTACGCTGCTGTCCGGCTGCGGCACCTTATATCTCATGCAGGCCGCGAGCGGTCAGTGGCAGGTACTGCGTCAGCGAGTGCCCGTTGATACGCTGCTGGCCGATCCGCGCACGCCGCCGGCGCTGCGCGCGCATCTTCAGGAGGCGCGCGCCGCACGTGCGTTCGCGTCCCGCGAGCTGGGGCTCCCGGACAACAGGAGCTACCGCAGTTACGCCGACATCGGCCGGCCGTACGTGGTGTGGAACGTGGTGGCGGCGCCGGAGTTCTCGGTGAGCCCGAAGCGCTGGTGTTTCCCGGTCGCCGGCTGCGTCGCCTACCGGGGTTATTTTCGCGAGCAGCGGGCCCGCGAGCTCGCCGCCGCTCTGGCGGTGCGCGGTCTCGATGTGGCCGTCGACGGCGTGCCGGCCTACTCGACCCTCGGCAGGTTCGCCGACCCGGTGCTCTCGAGCATGCTGCGCTACGGCGACGATGAGCTCGCCGCGACCATCTTCCACGAGCTCGCGCACCAGCTGCTGTACGTGCGCGACGACTCCGAATTCAACGAGGCGTTCGCCACCACGGTCGAGGATGCGGGAGTGGAGCGCTGGCTGAAGTCTCAGGGCGCGTCGCAGCGCCTGCAGCAGTTCCGCGAGCGCCAGGCACACGCCGGGGCGTTCGTGAGCCTGCTGGCGCAGAGCCGCGCCCGGCTCGCGCTGCTGTACGCCTCGGGTGTGGCGCGCGATGAGATGCGGGCCGGCAAGGCGCAGATCCTCGGCGCGCTCGCCGCCGACATCCGCGCGCTCGAGCAGCGCGAGGGCGCGAGCTATCCGCTGTACGAGGAGTGGCTGGCCGAGGGCCTGAACAACGCACGCCTGGCTTCCGTGTCCACCTACTCCGATTGCCTCCCGGGCTTCACGCGGCTGCTCGCGCGGGCCGGTAACGATCTCGCGCGCTTCTACAGCGCCGCTCGCGAGCTGGCGCGCCAGCCGCGCGCGCTGCGGCACGCGCGCCTGTGCACGGAACCGCCCGGTCAGACTGGCTGAGCGAGGCGCGCACGCAGGCTTCAGGCGAGCGGCGCCGGGCGGCGTGGATCGAGGTAAGTGGGCAGCACCGCGAGCATGGCTGTGGGCGTGATGCCGAGCCTGCGGCAGCCATCCTCGCGGCACACGCTGTCGAGGGTGAGCGAGCGGAAGTTGTCGAGGGAGAACGGCTTGCCGGGCAGGAGCCCCATCAGCAGGCCCTGGACGCGCGCGATGGCGTCCGGCAGCGGCACGATCCGGCAGGGCAGGCGCGCCACGCGCGCGGTCAGGCGCACGATCTGCGCGAGCGTCATCACCTGCGGGCCGCACAGTTCATAGGTCTGACCGGCGCTGGCGCGCTCGCCGAGTGCGCGCACCAGTGCGTCGGCGACGTCGAACACGCAGATGGGTGCGAAGCGGGCCCGCGCGCGCGCCAGCGGCAGGCAGCCTGCGGTGAGCCGCAGCAGGCGGGCGAAGCGGTTGGTGAGGGAGTCTGCGGGCCCGAAGATCACCGAGGGGCGGAAGACCGTCACCGCAGGGTCGGCGTGCGGCAGCTCTGAATGCGGCGCGGCGCGCAGCCGCGCTTCGGCGGCGGCCTTGGAGCGCAGATAGCGGCTCGGTGCGTGCGGATCCGCTCCCAGCGCACTCATGTGCAACACATGGCGCACTGCCGCGGTGCGCGCGGAGGCCATCACCTTGGCGGCGAGCTCGGTGTGCACGGTGTCGAAGCTCGCGCGCCCGCGCGGGTTGAGAATCCCAACCAGGTTGACGACCGCATCGCAGCCGGCGAACAGTTGACTGAGGATGCGCGGCTCATGCACGTTCGCGACCCGCAGCTCGACGGTGTCGAGCACGCGCAGACGCTCGGCGCGCGTGAGATTGCGGGTGGGTACGCGCACCCAGTGGCCCGCGAGCGCCAGCCGGATGACCAGCTCCGTGCCGACAAAGCCGCTGCCGCCGAGCACACAGACGTTCACGTCACTCCCTGGCCTGCGGCGTCCGCACGGGCGGGCCGCCACTTCAGCGCAGCGGAATCAGCAGAATCGTGTTGCCGCGCCGCACTTCCAGCACCAGCACCGCGGCGCCCTTGGCGCGCTCGCGCAATTCGCGCAGATTGGCGACCCGGCCGCGATTCGCGCCCACGATGACATCGTCGCCCCGCAGGCCCGCCTGGGCGGCGGCGCTGCCGGGCTCGACGCTGCGCACCAGCGCGCCGCCGGCGTCGGACGCGTCGGCGAGCGTCGCGCCTTCAAAGCTCTTGTGAATGCTCGCCGGACCGCCGGTGAGCTCGGTCGCGGTATCGGCGATCACCGCGGTCACGCGCAACGGCTTGCCGTCACGCACCAGGCCGATGTCGATCTTGTCGCCGACCCGCAGCAGGCCGATGGTGTTGCGCAGCTCGCTGTTGGACTTCACCGTCTGCCCGTTCACGGAGGTGATGACGTCCCCGGTGCGGATGCCGGCCTTGTCCGCCGGCGACCCCTCCACCACCTGCGACACCAGCGCGCCCAAGGCGCTGCTGAGCCCGAGCGAATGGGCGATATCCGGGGTCACGGTATACATGCTCACGCCCAGCTGGCCGCGCTTGACCGAGCCGTACTTGATCAGCTGCTCCATCACGCTGCGCGCCATGTTCACCGGGATGGCGAAGCCGATGCCGATGTTGCCCCCGCTGCGCGACAGGATCGCGGTGTTGATCCCGATCAGCTCACCGCGCAGGTTCACCAGCGCGCCGCCGGAGTTGCCGGGGTTGATCGAGGCGTCGGTCTGGATGAAGTCCTCGTAGCCGTCGGGGTTGATGCCGGAGCGCGACAGGCCGCTGATGATTCCGGAGGTCACGGTGTGTTGCAGGCCGAAGGGATTGCCGATGGCCACCACGAAGTCGCCGACCTCGGCCCTGGCCGAATCGCCGAGCGCGACCTGGGACAGACCGTCCGGCTTGACTTTGAGGACCGCCACGTCCGAGGGCGTATCGCTGCCGACGACGTCGGCCTTGAGGTCGCGGCCGTCCTGCAGCGTGACGGTGATCTCGTTGGCGTTCTCCACCACGTGTGCGTTGGTGACGATATAGCCGCTCTTGGCGTCGACGATGACGCCGGAGCCGGCGCTCTGGAACGGCCGTTCGCGCGGTCCGGTGTCCGGTGGCACGTCGAAGAAGCGGCGGAAGAAGGGGTCGTCGAGCAGCGGGTTCTGCGGACCGCGCTCGCGAATGGTGCCGCGCGTGGCGATGTTGACCACCGCCGGCGAGACCTTCTTGATCATCGGCGCGAGCGTCGGCAGCGGCGAGTCGCCGACCGCCGGCGGCATGGCGGCCGGGAGCGGCACGGCCGCGAGCGCCACGAGCAGTGCGAGGAGCAGTTGACGTGTCATGCCCCGGGAATTCTAGCCCGAAGCGCCGGCGCCGGTCAGAACAAGCGCTCAGGAAGGCCGGTAGTGCGAGCGCGCACTACCGGCTGACCTGAGCTTGATGATTACGCGGCCTGGACGGAAATGCGCCGCGGCTGCTCCTGCGGGCGCTTCGGAATGGTGACTTCCAGCACCCCGTTCACGTGCCTGGCCTTGATCGCCTCGGCATCGGCGCTCTCGGGAAGGCTGAAGCGACGCAGGAACGTGCCGGTGGCGCGCTCGACGCGCTCGAAGCCATCGGCGGCGGTCTTGCTCTCCGAGTTTCGCTCGCCGCGGATCGTCAGCACGCCCTTGTCGGCCGTGACCTCGATGTCCTTGCCTTCGACGCCCGGCAGGTCGGCGGCCACTAAGAAGCGCTCAGCTTCCTCGCGGACGTCCACGTGCGGGATCCAGCTGACGCTCGCGGCACCCGCGCCGTCAGCACTCTCGCCCACGGCGCGCTCGAACTGCCGCTGAAAGCGGCTCAACAGCGCCCACGGCTCGTAGCGAACGATGGTCATAGTTGCTCTCCTGTTGGAATGTTGGAAACAAAGCGCAAAATCCTGCGCGGTTGCACCGGATGTGTGGCTCGGGCGGCGCGGTTTCAAGAGCGGGATGACGCTTACCCCGACGCTGCGCTCTTGCCAATTCACGCCCGCGCACTCATCTCGCTTCGTTGTTGATGCCGCGCGGCGGCTCGAAAAGGGCCATCGGACGCGCGTCGCTCGGGCCCAAGAAGCCACGCTCAAGGTGCGTCATCTGTGGGCAGGCTGTGCAGAACCTGTGCTTCGTCTGGGTACAAGATATGGGGTTGGACCGTGGCTCGCCCCAGGCGCAGTTCTTGAAAAAATCCGGTGCGTGCGGCGGCCGAGAATTCAATAACACATTGAAAGTACTATTAAAAATATGCACCATAATATGGGGCAGTCGAGCTTGACGCACCCGGGGACGCTCATTAGGCTTTTGACCCCGACACAAGATCTTGTGTTCGCGACAGAGCGATCAAGGGTCACGCGGTCGGGGGGGTTCAGGGACCTGACTGTCTGAGGACAGCAGGTACCGGTCAGGCTCGCGGCTCATTGAGCGCCGCCTCAAGCGCTTTGGCTGGCATTCCCTGCAATCCGTTGAGCAAGGCGTCAAGCATTCGGAGCGCCGCGGATTACATGAACACTGTCGTCAAGATCGGTCCCAAGGACGTCGACGCCATTCCTTTCCAGGAAGCGTCGCTCGACATCTGGGACAAGAAGTATCGCCTCACCGGCAAGGACGGTACGCCCATCGACAGGACGATGGACGATACCTACCAGCGCGTCGCGCGCGCGCTCGCCGACGTCGAGCACGCGGAGGTGCGCGAGCATTGGAACGAGCGCTTCCTGTGGGCGCTGCGGCGCGGGGCCATTCCCGCCGGCCGCATCATCTCCAACGCCGGAGCGCTCGAGCACAAGCCCGCGACCTCGACCATCAACTGCACGGTCTCGGGCACGATCCACGACTCGATGGACGACATCCTCAGGAAAGTCCATGAGGCGGGGCTGACGCTGAAGGCGGGCGCAGGAATTGGGTATGAATTCTCGACGCTGCGACCGCGCGGCGCGTACGTGTCGGGCGCGGGCGCCTATACCTCAGGGCCCCTGTCCTTCATGGACATCTTCGACAAGATGTGTTTCACCATCTCCTCCGCCGGCGGGCGCCGCGGCGCGCAGATGGGCACCTTCGATGTCGGCCATCCGGACGTCATGGAGTTCATCCGCGCCAAGCGCGAGAGCGGGCGGCTGCGCCAGTTCAACTTGTCGCTCCTGATCACCGATGAATTCATGCAGGCGGTGCGCGAGGATCGCGAGTGGAAGCTCGCCTTCCCGCTGTCGCTGCGGGAGTACGAAGCCGACAAGCCCGACCTCGCGGATGCTGCAAAATTCCTGTGGCGCGAGTGGCCGGTGCACCGGGGCTACGTGGTCAACGACGAGGGCCTGGTGGCCTGCAGGATCTACAAGACGCTGCCGGCGCGGCGCATGTGGGACGTGATCATGACGTCCACCTACGACTTCGCCGAGCCCGGTTTCATTCTCATCGATCGTGCCAATGAAATGAACAACAACTGGTGGTGCGAAAATATCCGCGCCACCAACCCGTGCGTCACCGCCGACACGTGGGTACAGACGAGCGAAGGTCCGCGTGAGGTTAGCGAGCTGATCGGTCGGCAGTTCGTGGCTCGGGTCGACGGCAAGGACTATGCGACCGGTGCCGAAGGCTTCTTCATGACGGCACGCAAGCCCGTCGTGCGCATCGAGACGACAGAGGGTTACTCGCTACGGCTCACGGCCGATCACCGTGTGCGCCGGTATTCGAAGCTGACGCGCTGGACGTGCGAGACGGAGTGGTGTGTCGCGAGTGAGCTCCGCGCCGGCGATCGCATCGTGTTGAACGATCATCGCGGCAACGAATCATGGCGTGGTGCGCACACCCGTGAGGAAGGCTATCTGATCGGCCTCATGGTGGGCGACGGCACGTTGAAATCCGATACTGCGGTGCTGTCGGTCTGGGGTGCCGCGGCTGCAGCGAACGGCCCTGCGGGAGGTATCGCACCGGGCGTTCGGGCAATCATGGCCGAGGCCTTTTCGGCGGCGAAGACTCTGGCGTATCGCTATAGGTCGGACTTCAGGGGATGGAATCCGGTCGGCGGCCGCACGGAGTGGCGGATGGCGTTGCTGCCGCTTAAGACACTGGCCGAGTCCCTCGGCATGAGCGTTGGTCAGAAGTCAATCACGCCGACGATGGAGCGCGCCTCCAGCGACTTTTGCCGCGGCTTTTTGCGCGGATTCTTCGACACCGACGGTTGTGTTCAGGGGCACCAGGAAAAGGGCGTCAGTGTGCGCCTCGCTCAATCCGACATCGGACGGCTGCAGGCCGTGCAGCGGATGCTGTTGCGGCTCGGAATTGTCTCGCGCATTTACCGCGATCGGCGCGCGCAGGGCAGCGCCATATTGCCCGATGGCAAGGGAGGCATGCGCGCTTATCCAACACTACCGCAGCATGAGCTCGCCATCAGCTCAGCAGGACTCGAACAGTTCGCATCCAAGGTTGGGTTCAGCGACAGCGACAAGCAAATGCGCCTCGAGCGATCGCTCAGCAATTACCGTCGTGCGCTGAATCGCGAACGCTTTGCTGCCCGCGTCGAGCGCGTCGTCGAGGACGGGGTGGAGAACGTCTACGACGTGCAAGTTCCCGGCGTCAATGCCTTCGACGCGAATGGGCTTCACGCACACAACTGCGGCGAACAAACGCTCCCAAAGTACGGCGCGTGCCTTCTCGGATCGGTGAACCTAACACGCTTCGTGAAGCACCCCTTCACCGACTTCGCGGAATTCGACTGGTCGGAGTACCGCGAGGTCGTGAAGGTCTTCACCCGCATGCTCGATAACGTGGTGGAGGTCAACGGGCTGCCGCTCGAGAAGCAGCGCGAGGAGATCCTGCGCAAGCGCCGGCACGGCATGGGGTTCCTGGGGTTAGGCAGCACCTTGGCTCTGCTGCGCATGAAGTACGGCTCGCCCGAGGCGGTGCAGTTCACCGAGGACGTGACACGCGAGATGGCGGTGGCCGGCTGGGAAGCGGCGCTGGAGCTTTCGCGCGAGAAGGGGCCGGCGCCGATCATGAACGAGGAGTTCACGGTCACCAAGGAAATGCTGCGCAAGCGCCCGGAAATGGCGCGCGATGGCTGGAAGCCGGGGGTGAAGATCGCCGGCCGCCTGCTGCACGCGAAATACAGCCGCTACATGCAGCGCATCGCGGCGGTGGCGCCGCAGCTGGTGCACGAGCTGGCCGAGACCGGCGCGCGCTTCACGCACCACACGTCCATCGCGCCCACCGGCACGATCTCGCTGTCGCTCGCCAACAATGCCTCGAACGGCATCGAGCCTTCGTTCGCGCATCACTATTTCCGCAACGTGATCAGGGAAGGCAAGAAATCCAAGGAGAAGATCGACGTCTATTCCTTCGAGCTGCTGGCGTATCGCGAGCTGGTCAATCCGAATGCCCAACCTGGAGCGACGAACGATGCTCAGAGACTGCCGGACTACTTCATCGCCTCCGACGGCGTCACTCCCAAGGAGCACGTCGAGGTGCAGGCTGCGGCCCAGAAGTGGGTCGATTCATCGATTTCTAAGACGGCGAACGTGCCTACGGATTTTGCCTACGCGAAGTTCAAAGACATCTACCTGTATGCACATGAGCAGGGGCTCAAGGGCTGTACCACCTTCCGCTTTAACCCGGAAGCGTTCCAGGGTGTACTCGTGAAAGAGCAGGACCTCAAGAACACGATCTATAAGTTCACGCTCGAGGACGGCACGGTCGTAGAGGCACGCGGCGACGAGGAGATCGACTACGACGGCGAGATCCACACCGCGGCCAACTTGTTTGATGCGATCAAGGACGGGTACTACGGGCGCATGTGAGGCAACTGACTATGACCATCAAGATCGACCGCAAAATCACCAAGTACCAGGTGCAGAAGCCGGAGGACAAGCCGGCGGACAAGCCGGAAGGCCAGGCGGCCGCCAAGGCAGCCTCGGAGGCCAGGGCCGCGGCGGAGGCCCGGGCAGCCCAGCCCGGCGAGCCGGAACTGGTGCGCGACAAGAACGGCCGCACCGCCAAGGTCATCCGGATGCACGAGCGGCTCGAGCGTCCGGAGGTCCTCATCGGCTCCACCTACAAGATCAAGACGCCGATCTCGGATCACGCCATGTACGTGACCATCAACGACATCGTGCTGAACGAGGGCACCGAGTACGAGCAGCGCCGGCCCTTCGAGATCTTCATCAACTCCAAGAACCTCGATCACTTCCAGTGGATCGTGGCGCTCACGCGCATCATCTCGGCGGTGTTCCGCAAGGGCGGCGACGTCACCTTCCTGGTGGATGAGCTGAAGGCGGTGTTCGACCCGCGCGGCGGTTACTGGCAGCCCGGCGGCAAGTTCATGCCCTCGATCATCGCCGAGCTCGGCTACGTCATCGAGAAGCACCTGCAGACCATCGGTCTCATCCGCAAGACGCAGCTCGATCCGCACCAGCAGAAGCTGGTCGACGAGAAGCGCGCGGAGTTCCAGGCGCGTGCCCGGCAGGCCGATGCCTTTGCCAAGTCGCACTTCCCGGCGGGCGCGCAGCTGTGTGGGCGGTGCAGCACCGCCGCGGTCGTCATGATGGACGGCTGCATGACCTGCCTGAACTGCGGGGACTCGAAATGCGGATGAACCCTTAAGTCTTTCTGCGAACGACCCATCTCTCTGACAGACCCCACGGGACCTCACGAGGCAGCCGGCTGGCTGCCTCGGCTTTTTGTGCGCCCGATCACAGAATCACGGCGCGCACGGGCAAAAAAAACCCCGCTTTCGCGGGGTATCGGTCGCTTGCTTGTGTGTGGAGGAGTCTATTTTCGTTATAATTATCTGGTCAAAGACACAGTATCCGACGAGCCTTCCAGGCTTCATTCCGGATCTGTGCTTTCTTGTTAGTGAATCCCGTGGTCTTGCTTCCGTCCCGGCAGGCTTTGCCGTTGCTGTTAGTACATGAGCAACACTCATGCCAACGCTGCCGCTTGCCGCCGCGGTTCGACATGTTGTCCCCCACGTCTCTCGCAACTGTGACGCACTGCTCGTTGCGAGGACCGCCCGCGCCGTGACCGTCCCGCGGTGGCGCGCGTCCTGAGGGCCGAATCGGCGCGCGACGCCCGGCAGTGTCAAAATACCCGACGCATTCAAGGGTGCGCGTGGGCCCGCCGCGGGGGGGAGATGTGCGACAAGCCCTTGAACTTACATGAGAACCTCGCCTTTACAGGAGTGTAAATGAACTCGACAGGGGCAGGCTCGCGCGGCGTGATCCGACGGCCGCTCACCACTTGCCGGTGGGTTTTCGCGGCCTTGAGCACGTGGCTCGCGTTCGCGCCGGCCCTGGCGCAGGACGACCCCATGCCACGCCCGCAGCAGCTGGAGCGCGACGTGCAGTTCTGGATCCGCGTCTACACGCAAATCGACACCAACGCGGGATTCCTGCACGACCAGTACAACCTCGGCGTGGTCTACGACACACTGCACTTCGCCCTCAACACCACGCCGGCGGAACGCGAGCGCCAGGTGGACCAGGCGCGCGAGGGCTACGTCGCGGCGCTGCGCCGCATCGCCGATGCCGGGGACGCCCCGCTGTCCGCCGAAGATCAGCGGACCAAGGACCTGTGGGGCGCCGACATCACACCCGCCCGGCTGCGCTCGGCGATCGACGACATCCGCTTCCAGCTGGGCCAGGCGGACCGCTTCCGCGCGGGGCTGATCCGTTCCGGGGCCTGGGAGACGCACATCGCAGAGACGCTGGCGAACCTGGGGCTGCCCGCGGAGCTGGCGGTGCTGCCGCACGTGGAGTCGTCGTTCAACCCGGCCGCGTACTCGAAGGTCGGCGCCGCAGGCCTGTGGCAGTTCATGCGCTCGACCGGGCGGCGTTACATGCGCATCGACAGCGCGGTGGACGATCGCCTCGACCCGTTCCGGTCCACCGAGGCCGCGGCACAGCTGCTCGCCTACAACTATCGGGTGCTCGGCAGCTGGCCGCTGGCGCTGACGGCGTACAACCACGGCACCGCCGGCGTGCGCCGCGCCAAGGAGACCCTCGGGAGCGATGACATCGTCAGGATCGTGCGCAGCTACAGCAGCCGCACCTTCGGCTTCGCGTCGCGCAATTTCTATGTCTCGTTCCTCGCAGCGCTCGACATCGATCGCAATCCCGAGAAGTACTTCGGTGCGCTGCAGAGGCAGAGCGAGACCCGCTTCCAGGAGGTGCAGCTGCCGGCCTACGTGCCCATGGCGACGCTCGAGCGCGCGCTCAAGATCGACGCCGAGAAGCTGCGGGCGCTGAACCCGGCGCTGCTGCGTTCGGTGTGGGACGGCCAGCAGCGCGTGCCCAAGGCCTACCACCTGCGGCTGCCCGTCGAGGGCTCGCCCTGGACGCGCGAGCTGCTGGCGCAGCGCCTCAGTCCCGCGGAGATGTTCGCAGGCCAGAGCGGGCCGCCGCGCTACCGGGTGCAACGCGGCGACACGCTGGCCAGCGTGGCGGAGCGCTACGGCGTCTCCGCCGAGACGCTCGCCCGGCTGAACCACCTGCGTACCAGCGCGCGCCTGCACGCTGGCCGCACGATCACCCTGCCCGAGACGCCGGCGATAACGGTCGCTGCGGCTGCGGCGCCCGCACCCGCACCTCCCGCGGCAACCGCGGCCACGCCGCCCGTGGCGCTCGCGCCCCCCTCTCCCGGCGGCGCGGTGTCGCAGGACGTGGCGCAGCGCGAAAGCGCCGAGGACGCGGCCGCGGCCTCGAAGGCACGCACGGCCGCGGCCAGCCCGCAACCGGTGTCGGCGGCACAGGCGGAGGCGCTGGGTCCTGCGCTCGGGCCGGCGGCCGAGGCCGAGCAGAGCCCCGATCCGAACGACTACAGCGTCGCGCACGACGACACGATCCGGGTGGCCGGGGACGAGACGCTGGGGCATTACGCCGACTGGCTTGGCGTGAGCACGCAGCACGTGCGCGAGATCAATCACTTCAAGTTTCACCGCTCGGTGCTCATCGGCCAGCGCATCAGGCTGGATTTCAGGAAGGTGACGCGCGAGACTTTCGAAACGCACCGTCGCGAATATCACCGCCAGCTCCAGGCGGCCTATTTCGCCGCGCACCGGATCGTGGGCACCGTGGTCTACATTGCGCGGCCGGGTGACTCGCTGTGGACCCTCACTCAGCGCGCGGCGCAGATGCCCATGTGGCTGGTGCAGCAGTACAACCCGGATGTGGATCTCGCCGACCTGCGCGCCGGCACCCAGATCGTGATGCCGCGGGTGGAGGACGTGGGCAGCGGGGGCTGATCGGCCGTGAGGCCTCCAGGATGGAGCCCCCGGGCGCTGTGACGGGCGCACATGCCGGCAGCTTGAGCGTGTGCCTATAATCACCCGAACTGGTGCCGGTGCCCAAGCGGAACATGATCACTTTCAGGACCTTAGTTGCGATCCTGGCGCTCGCCTTCGTGGCGGGCGCGGCGCACCCGGACGCCCTGCCGGAGGCCCAGCCGGTCATGCTGCGTCCGCCGGCCGAGACCCTGCCGGTGGTGGACCGCGTTCTGGTGCGCAAGGCCGAGCGGCGGCTGCTGTTGATGCGTGGCGGCAACGTCGTGCGCTCCTATCACGTCGCGCTCGGCCTGAGCCCGGTCGGACAGAAGGAGCGCTCGGGAGACTTCCGCACGCCCGAGGGGAGCTACCGCCTCGAGCGCCGCAATCCGCGCAGCGACTATTTTCTCTCGATCCAGGTGTCGTACCCGAACCCGGTCGACCTGAAGCGCGCACGGGCGCGTCACTGGGACACCGGCGGCTCGATCATGATCCACGGTCTGCCGAACCAGCTGAAGCACGACCCGGAGTACTACCGCAGCCACGACTGGACCGATGGCTGCATCGCCGTGTCGAACGCCGACATGGTGGAGATCTGGATGCTCACACCCGACGACGTGCCGATCGACATCCTTCCTTAAGCAGTGAGCAGCGACTTTTCAGAATTCGTCGACGCCCGCGTCGGTCCGCGCGGCAGTCTCGAGAACCTCTCGCAGAGCGAAATCGAAAAGCTCCTGGACACCGGGCAGGGGGGTCTGTACCCGCTGTTCCGGCGCTGCGCGCTGGCGGTGCTCAACAGCGGAGCAGCCACCGACAACGCCAAGGAGATCTTCGACCGTTACCGCGACTTCGACATCCGCATCGTGCGTCACCCCTGGGGGGTGAAGCTCGAGGTGCAGAACGCCCCGGCGGCCGCCTTCGTCGACGGCCAGATGATCCGCGGCATCAAGGAGCACCTGTTTGCCGTGCTGCGCGACGTGGTGTTCATCTCCAACGAGATCCTCGCCAGCGGCCGCTTCGATCTGACGGACTCCGCCTCGATCACCAACGCCGTATTCCATGTGCTGCGTAACGCGCGGCTGCTGGACTACAAGGCGCGCCCCAACCTGGTGGTGTGCTGGGGCGGGCACTCGATCGCCGCGGAGGAATACCAGTACACCAAGAACGTGGGCTACGAGCTCGGCCTGCGCGGGCTCGACGTGTGCACCGGCTGCGGCCCGGGCGCCATGAAGGGTCCGATGAAGGGCGCGACCATCGGTCACGCCAAGCAGCGCATCGAGCACGGCCGCTATATCGGCATCACCGAGCCGGGGATCATCGCCGCCGAGCCGCCCAACCCCATCGTCAGCCAGCTGGCGATCATGCCGGACATCGAAAAGCGCCTCGAAGCGTTCGTGCGCCTGGCGCACGGCATCGTCGTGTTCCCCGGCGGGGCGGGCACCGCGGAAGAGATCCTGTACCTGACGGGAATCCTGCTGG
>WNGI01010465.1_pt1 | contig 32328 bp, 24 predicted proteins | sample 5400621 | NCBI WGS metagenome assembly WNGI01 (sample SAMN13153374, study PRJNA577476) | soil metagenome | isolation source: 20 cm soil or saprolite under Garry oak tree replicate 1 | place: USA:California | collected 2016-06-15
CTTTTGAAGCCCGCGAATCTTTGTTTTCTCGAAGCCCGAGTATGTCGCGACTTTCTCCGCGTTCGTCGTCGCGTCGATCATGCGCTGCGCCAGCTCCGGCCGGCAGTCCTTCGGTCCCTCCGCCAGATACTCGGCGTGCTTGTAGGTCCCGTCGCCGTTCGCTTCGTGATAGCTGAACTGCGCCGGCGCCTGCTCCCACGGCGCCATGCCCGGCCACACCGGCACCGCGCGCTGAATCGTCTCGAAGTCGAGGTAGCCGAGTCTCCCGTCAAAGGCTTTCAACGCCGCCGCGAGGCCTGGCTCGACGACGATGCGGCCCTCTTTCATCGCCCGGATCTGCCGCTTCTGAGTGGCATTGAGCTTCTGGTCAGCCGGCAGATCTGAAATCCGCTGCACCCCTGACACCAGAAACCCGACACATTTCTTCGGCCCGATGTTGTAGAGCCGCATGATGTGATCGGGATTTTTGGGCCAGCAGCGCTCAAGGAACGGGCAGTCGTATGGCTCGTAGCACTGCCGGCCGATCGGCACATCGGGCAACGGGCCGTCGAGCGTCGCGAGCTGCGCGTCGATTTCCCAGCCGACTTTGCCGAGGAGCGGCTGCACCGCCGCGGTCACATCGGTCCGCTCGAAGAGGTTCGACAGGTCCGGGAAATGGCATTCCTTGTTCAGGTGCATGACGTCCACGCCGGTGATGTGAATGCCGGAGCGCGCGAGGACGTGGACCTGCACCGCGGCGTCGGGAAGGTGCTCCTCTTTCTGTGAGGACGACGACTTCACCTCGGTGAGGTGGTAGCCGCCGTCCTGTGGGGTGAGGACGTCGACCGCGACGAATGTGTTGTCGGCGAGGAAGCTGGCTTCGAAGATCGCGGGGGCGCCGTCGTCGAGCAGCTTTCGGGTGAGTTTGACGCGCGCGTCGACGGCCTTGTGCGGCAGATCGATGAGGACGCCGCCCGGGAAGCGATCGCGCGCGAGCCCGCCAACCTGAGCGCCCTGGTCGAAGCGGTCCTGGAGCACCTTGTCGGGTTGGAGCTCGACGGCGAGCGGCTCGTGGACTTTCCACCAGAGCAGCTTGTGGCATTGCGTGCCGGCAACGAAGCGGGATTTGGAGAGACGGAAGGACATGGGACTACATCATGGTAGCCACACACGCGGGCGTGAAGGCCCAGACTTCAGGGTGAGAAGTCTCCGAAGAACACGTGCCTGTCTGGCCTAAGCGGGTACCGAAGTCGAGGAGCTAGCAGCGCTCGGCCCATTCGTAGAGGATGCGATTACGTCGATTTCGCCGGCGCCACGGGGAGGGGCAGGACCCGTACGAACCCTGCCCCAAAAACGCCCGTCGGTGCCGCAAAAACGCCCTAGGCGCGATGGTCGCGATCACACATCGTATTGGGGCTTTCAAACTTCTCTCGTGCAAGAGGATGCAAGAGTGAGCACCGGACAGAAACCGTCGCTCTGGCCCGCCAATCCCTTGACCCCCTACGACGTGCTCGGGTACCTGGCACCGGGAGCAACCTTTGTCATTAGTCTCTACGGGTTCGAGTTCTGGATCCACCACCGCCCAGAGACAACCCTTTCGATTCACACTCCGTTGTACACACTCGTCCAACTTGCGTTGCCTCCGTCGGGAGAGGGCGCTTGGGCCCTTGCGACGCTCTTCCTCATCGGACTATTCGGCGTCTGCTACGTCCTGGGCCACATTGTTGCGTCGATATCTGCGTTCTCGATTGACCGCATGTATGTAGACAAGGCCCACGGATATCCCTTCCGCTTGCTCCTTGGCTTGGAAGCGCCACTAAACGAAAACCCCCTCACTGTCCCATTCTACCGCGCTCTGTTTTTTTGGACGAACGCGTATATCCTATTCCGGTTTTTGGGACTGCGCGGTATGCCGCTGAAGGTAGTTGCTTTCGTCGGGGCGGGAATCAAGGCCTCAAACTTTCTCTACGGTGCCATCACTGCGTTGATTGGCAACTACCTCCGCACACATGAAGCTTTTCCGGTGAAGGTGCGCGAGGCTTTTCACCGCAACTTCCAGAAGACATTTGGAATGACGGTGGACGAGGCCGGGACCACAAGTTTCTGGTTGTCCTACATCCACGTACGAAGCCTGCCGGACAGCCTAACCAGTCCGGCGGAGAATTGGCTCCACCTCTACAGCTTCGCCCGCAATCTGGGGACGGCTCTGTATCTCGCGTTTCTATACTGCTTCGTCTGGTGGATCTTCAATTCCGCGGAAGTGGCGCTCCTTCCGATATCCGACCGAATGGTGCTCGCCGCAATACCACTTGGGCTATTCGCGTGTGCGTTCGCGATGCTTATGCGCTTCTACTACCTGTACGCAGACTACTTCAGCAAATACGTTCTGCGAGCTTTCCTCTACTCCACCGAGGTGAAAGACACGAAGGCTGTCTAACACCCGCACACAGGGCATGGAAGAGATCTCACCAGCTCAATTCATTGTCGAAGGGAAGGTCCATGGAGAGTGCCCGCGCAAGTTCCGTACGCAGGACGCGAGTCGAGCTCCAATACCCCTCAAGGTAGGCCTGTTGCCACTGTTCTTTAGCTACCTCCTCACCCTAATCCCATTCTATCACGGCGCTCTCAGACATCTAGATGTCACGTATGTCGAAAAAGCCGGACGGGAAGTCCGTAGCGGTGCACTCCTCGCCGACTTCTTAGTTCTCTTCCTGGAGAGCTGTCTCCTATTCTCACTCGCAGTTCTCCTCCCAGCCCCCCAACTGTACGCGTGGGGGCTCGCCGCGCTCCTGGTTGTTGACACTGGTTGGGGGTTCCTGGCTCACATCGCCTTCTCGCAGAGCGGCGAACACAAAGCGGAGCTTCGTTGGGCCCTCATTAACCTACTGACGGGTGGCGTACTGTGCGTCCTTTTAACTGTCATCGGCCCGTTTCCACCGCAGGCAGACGTAACGGATGGCAAGCTAGGCGTGATCGTGTTAGTGATCAGCGTTGGCCGATCCTGCATGGACTACGCACTTAACTGGCATTTCTACTACCCTTCTACACCACCTTGAGGTAGCACCAGGGAAGTCGATTGGGCGTTAAGCGTACTCACCCAGTACGACCACAAACTCTGCAATCACCCGCACCTGATCTTCACTCTCTGGCGTCAGCACAATCGGCTGATAAGCTGGGTTAATCGGCGTGAGCACGATCTTAGCGTGCCGCCAGCCCTCCTCCCCATCCGGCGCCTTCTCGCTTGCGTAAACCTTGAGAGTGTATTGGCCACCGGTGTTTGGGTCCGAGATCCCGGAATGCCATACGACAAGCCTCCGGCCCTGTCGTGATCCACCCGGCGGTGTTCGAAACAGGCAGTAGGAACCGTTAGGGATTTGGGGCTCCATGGAGTCGCCCTGTACTTTGGCGACGAACATGCCCGGCTCGAACGTCGGCGCCCCGTCCCACGTGACCCACTCTTCGGCCCACTCAGCACGGTCATCGAAGCCCGCTTGCTCTTCGCTGAAGCGACCAGCTGCCGCCCTTAAGGTCGTGAGCGGCACGCACGCCTTGAACTGTTCTCCCTTCTTGGGCGTCACGATCCTGAACGGCAACACTTTCGCTTCGGTCGATAGCTTGGCGTACCGTTCGAGCGTGCTACGAAGCTGAGCCAAGTCTCGGCAGATCTCGAAGGCCCACTGGCCCCACTGGCCGACGTTGTTGACCGCGGCGACCCACTTCTTGGCCGCAGTGTTCTTGGCCAACACCCGGTTTTCATCCCACAGTTCGCCTCCCCGTCCCTTGATCTCGAGCAGTACCAATGGCCCACCTCGCATCCGCACAGCAAAGTCCGGGAAGTATCGGTGCGATCCCGCGTCGTATTCGTAGGGGATCGCCAGACCAACACTCCGGTCGGTGGCAACGTAGTACTCCACCGCGTCCATCTCCTCGAGTATCTCGATGGCTTGGTCCTCCCAATCGCTATAGACGGGCGCGAGGTTGAGGTGGCTTTTGGTAAGGGAGACCACAGGGCGGGCCGTGCGGTAGTTGACACTCGCCGTTGAGACTGAGGGCTGAAACGAATTGACGATGGGGACGAGCGGGGCGTCCCGGCTCGCAGCCGCGGGAAGAATTCCTTCGCGCACGTGTTGCCGTAGCTTCTGCACATACGTCTCCAAGGCCAACTCGCGCTTGTCTACGCCCGGAGCGAAGCGGATCTTCTGGTCAACGTACTGTGTGACGATCCGCAGTACCTCGGGGAAGACCTGATGTCGGGCAAGCAGGTTCTTCTTCATCCCTTCCACGCCATCCCGCGCTCCAGCCACAAGATCGTCAACAATCAGCTGCGTCAGCGCGAACAGGACCTGCTGAAATCGGACAGTCTTGTAGAACTCCCGTCGGTCCTGCTTGACGAACTCTCCAACGTGAAGCGCTGTCGCCTCGTCGCGATAACCCCGGGTCGCCGTGAGATAGACCTCTGTGGGCTCATGATTGACGATGAACCCCTCCAGCTTTGCCACATTGCAGGTTATCCCGCTGCCTTTGAGGTCGTACGTGTAGCTCTCCACGACAGGCATCCGAATCTCAAACGCAGCGCGCTCTGGCAGGGCGTAGACATGATGATAAACGACGGTCTTGTCTTGAGTGTCTTTCGGTTTCCCCTTGAAGGGGATCAGTGAGAATGGAATCCCATAAACGTCGACGTACTCAGCTTCGAGAAGACCAGTGTCCTTATTTGGCTCGTAGCTCATCCGTCGTAGCCCGCGCCCTACCACTTGCTCGCAAAGCAGCTGGCTGCCAAAGGCCCGAACGCCAAGCACGTGGGTTACGTTGGTGGCGTCCCACCCTTCCGTTAACATCGCGACCGACACCACGCACCTGACGTGTTCGCCGGGCTGCCCCGCCCGACCGACCGTGTTTATGATTGCTCGAAGCCGCAGAGCTGCCTCGTCCTTGGACTCCCCCTCTTCAGCTTCGATCTTTGCGAGGAGTTTCGTGTCTATCCGAATGCTACGACGCTGTGCCTCGGTGTTCCCGAGATCGGGGAACTTCTCACTGCCGCCGAAGACGGTCCGAGTCTCAGCTTCCTCCCCGTCCTCCGAAGGCACCTCTATGAAGCGCTCTCCGCTGATCTGCTCAAAGAAGACTTGCGCGATATCGGTGCTGTCGCAGACCACGATCATTACGGGGGGGATGGCTTCACGGCCAATCGACTTTGCTCGAACCTCGTCAAAGGTTTGCTTCCACTGACTGTACAGCGTGAGTGCCGCTCCTTCCGCCTCTCGATAGACGGCCTCTGGCTTCGGGCGGCCATTAGTGAGTCGATCTCGGTCGCCAAGGTGGTCGTCAATGTGTCGCCAGAGGCGGTAGTACTTGGGGTCAGGTCTGCCAACCTCGTCCTTCGCCGCCGTATCATCCCTGACCGGGAGGCGCGGGATTTTCACGATCCCAGCCTCGATGGCGTCAACCAAGCCAAAATCGCTGACGAGCCACGGGAAAGGGCTACCCGGTGGGTACCCACTGTTATCGAGGTAGAACGGGGTCGCTGAGAGATCCACACAAGACAGGACGCAAGGCGTCTTCTCGCCCGCGAGCCCCGCGTTGTTAATGCGATCAAGTCCTGCCAGCCAGACGCGGGCCTCTTCTACCTCCTCCTTCAGGGCATCCTTCTCTTCCTTTGTAAGGCCACTGGCGTCGAGTGTCTCCGACTTGGGTCGCCAGCAGTGGTGGCCCTCGTCATTCAGGACAAGGATCGGCACGCGATTCGCCAACTCGCCCAGGCGATCCTTGGTGAATGCCTCCGCCGTCTCCTCGCCCTTGTTCACCACCCGGTAGGTGGCGTCTCCTTCTTTGTGCTCGCTCTTAGACTTAAACCCGTGCCAGTTCGTTACCAGCACTCGGCCAGCACCCATTATCTCCCGATACTTCGTTGGGACGATGTCGAATTCGTCGTAGTAGTTGAATGGGTTTTCGGGACGCAGGACTTGCAGCCGCTCCTTGACCGTGAGATTCGGAGCGCAGATGATCACGCCACTGGGGAATGTCGTCGTGGCTGGATTGCGGCCCCGGTTACAGAACGCCCAGGCGATGAGCATCGCCATGACCACTGTCTTGCCGCTACCAGTGGCCATCTTGCAGCCGAGACGGCGCAATGGCAGGAGTCCAGCATCCCCTGGGAGGTCGATCAACCGCGGATAGAACTCGCCGACGAGCTCTTCGAAAGCGGGCTTCTCACCTCGAAACAGGCGCTCGAAGTCGGAGGGCGGAACTCTGAACTGTCGGAACCCCGTTGCGCCGAGGCGACCTGGAAGGGCGATCTCGAGGAGGTAGATGATTGTCTCCGCCGCTTCGAGCTGGCAGAAGAACAAGCGACGAGGTGCCCGCTCAGGATTAGACCAATGCGCAAAGAGATCCCGCGTCACGCTCGACGCGCCGCGATACGCCGATTCGCGCCACCGCCTCACGTCCTCACGCAGCCGGTTCACCAGCGGCAGATCGTCCGATTCTTCCTCTGCAAGGAGATCTTGCTGGGCGGCACCCGTTCGATTGGTCTTGTACCAATAACTGGCTCGCCTGCGCTCAGCCACAATGGATGGCACGCCATCCTTCCCGTAGCGCCAATGCTGCTTCGGCTCCTCGTACGGCTTGTTAATCACTGGATCGGGGACTGCCTGCGTCGGCGTCCAGTCGGCCGGCGGTTCCTCGACTTGTGGCGGGCGACGACGGGGTGGCAAGAACTCAGCCCTCCAGCTTCTGGACGGACATGACTTCGTTCCCGCGCGGATCGATCACCTTTACGGCAACGCGCTTGTGCTTCCCTGATTTGAAGGGCAGCGACTCGGTGCCGGAGAACATGTCAAATACCTCGGCATCGGCGCTACTGCCCAACGTCTTGGCGATCTTCTCCCACGCGTTCTGGTCCGGGAAGAATGCCTGCGTGATGCAGAAGCACCGGCCATCGTAATCCGAGTCGAGAAACCAGGCGGCCACCTTGTCTGCCCCGGAGGAGCGCACCGTGTTCTCAATCGGGTCGTAGATGTGTAGGCTTGGTGAATCAGGAGTCTCGGATGGGACTGCGTTTGGATTACCTCCGTTGCCTCGGCGTCGAAGCTGAACCCGGCGATGACCATTTCGTCGTAGCGTTTCGCGGCGCGGATGAGCTCTTCGACCTGTAACGCTGTGACGGGCCCGTATTGAGGTCCGAATCCCACTGCCACGGTGTTCGGCCCCTCGAGATCACCATTATCCCAAATCCCCTCGGCGTGAATGATGCTCCCCGTTTGCGATTCGAACAGCGGCTCAAACCGGGCGAGTTTCCTCGTCTTGTTCCCGATGAACGTCACGCCGTCGGCACGCAGGTGCAGGACCATTCGAGTGAGGTACGCGTTGATGTTTCTCTGATGTACTCTCGCCCCATCCTCTTCGGATTCGTTCGGCGTAGCGTCGAACGGGCCTTCATCGCTGAGGCTCAACTCTTCGGGGCGGACTCCTTCAACCGTAAACGGGCCGCTCACTCGTAGCACGCCCTTCACGATCTTCGGCTTGTCCACGAGCTCTTCCTGGTCAGCGTTGTCGGCGATGCATTTGCTCACATCATCCATCTTTACCCGCCACGCCTTGCGGTATTGCTTGACAGCTTCCTGGAGTCCGTGCGGCCATTCCGAGTCGGTGTCAAATGGAACCGCCCAGTGCTCGAACTGGTTTGGAAGTTCCCACCGTCGCCGATCGGCGTCCGTTTGTTGACGTTTGGGCTGTGCCTTTAGCTTCGCCGTCAGCTTTCTGCGCACCTCCGCTGTAACGAGGCGCAGGGCTCTGTTGCACTCGGCCAACGCGCTATCGAGGATAGGCTCATGGGTAGCCAGGATTGGATCGAGGTTGTCATTTTTCGCGACGGCCTTGAGTGTCACGACGGGCGCCGTATCGTACACAAAGCCAGTCGCCGGATTGTCAGGGACCCCATCGCTAGACTCCTGGGTCCTGTAATGCGGGAACGCGGCGGTAAGGAGGCGCTGCCTCGCAATCGATAAAGCAACCCGACTCGTGTCTATTGTTATCCAGCGACGACCCCACTGCTCGGCCACGTACGCCGTGGTCCCACTGCCGCAGGTCGGATCCAACACTAGGTCGCCCGGTATGGTTGTCATCAAAACGCAACGCTCGACGATCTTCCGGTTTGTCTGAACCGCGAACAGCGGATTGGCTTCTCCGTGCAGATCCGTCCACAGGTTTGAGATTGTGCCGAGAGTGCCATCGCCCCAGTACACAACGCCGAAGGCCGAAGTATCCCCAGCCCTGAGTCGGCCGGCCTTCTCAAGGCGTGGCATCTCAGCGACCGGGTCATATCTCCACTGTGAGTTTCTAGGGGGTCTGACGGTGCGACCCTCAACATCGATCGATCCTGATCTTGTTGCACTCGGATGTTGGCTAACGACTGGGTAGTCATCTCGAACGTACCACTTGGTGGCCCCGCGCCGCTGCTCATCGTTCAGCAGCGCGGCTTGGATGCGGTGGCCATTCGGAAGTTCAATTTTTCTGAACTTGTCCGACTCCTCCGGCTCGCCTCGGTCCGTATACACCGGGTTTATCTGAACATACTCTTTGTCTTTCGCATACCAGAGCAGGTAGTCAGCAACGGACTCCCCGAGTTCTGTACTCGACTTCTTTTTTATGGTGATCATCACAATGAAATTGGTGGAACCAAACACGTCGTCTAGAACCGCCCGAATCCTGTGAAGGTGAGCCTCACTGATCTGAACAAAGACCGACCCTGATGACGTCAGTAATTCGCGAGCCGCCCGGAGCCTCTGGTGGATATAGGAAAGGTAGCTGTGAACACCGAGCTCCCAAGTGTCGCGGTAGGCGCGAACCGTTTCGGCTTCCCGGGTTAGCTGGTCCTCTGCGTCGCCGACTTCGCGGGAACGAAGGTCTGGTTGAAAGTTGCTCCCGAACTTGATTCCGTACGGCGGGTCCACGTAGACCATCTGCACTTTGCCGGCGAGATTTTCGCGTCGCGCGAGTGAGCTCATCACTTGAAGACTATCTCCAAGTATCAAGCGGTTCGCCCAATCAACGGCGTACTTGTAAAACTGAATCGCGTCATGATATGTCTGCTGCGGATCAGCGAAGAGGCCTCGCTGCACATCTTCGCGCATCGCCGCACGGACAATCGCCTGGGCGCTCACCCGTTCGTGGATGTGTAGCGCGACTGGGTCCACCTCGAAGTAGCCCTTCTCGTGTTGCTCGCGCTTCCCTGCCCATTCGAGCCACGGCTCGTAGTGACGGATTGCTTCGGCTACGACTTTCTGCTCTGTCGCGGCAAGCGGGCGCTGGCCGGCGGCCGCGACCAATCTCTCCAACCCATCAGCATCGCCCGTCGGATCGAACCGTAGGCTCGGCGGTAAGTGCGGATCGTAGTAGTACCGCACCTTCGGTACGCTCGGGACCTTGCCTTCAGCCTCGATTTTGGCAGGGGGAATGTTGGTGCGCTTCTCGCCCGTGTGGCGGTAGTCGGTAGTCTTGACGCTCGCGGATGTCGCAGGAGTTCGCTTACGGGTCATGACCTCGCTCGGTGTCCAAAGAATCCAACGGACCTAGCTTACGGGCTGTAGGTGACAGCTACTCGGGCGGAGCCGCGGTGTGACGGCACACTCGTCGGAAGTCGCAGCGCCCGCACTTCTCCGGGCTCGGCTGCGGCTCGTATGCGCCTTTACGAATGTTGCGCACAGATCCCGCCACACGCTCGACTGCCGCCGCCACCGTACCGGAATCGATGTTTACGTTGTGACGCGTTCCATCTGCAAGCTCGTGCAGATAAGCCGCCTCGACATCGAGGCCCTCCCCGCGCCCGGCTGCCGCATATACGGCAAGCTGAAGCCGATAGCGTTCGGTGCGTCCTTCATCATGCGCGACCTTGTAGTCCACAATCGCAAGCGTGCCTTTTCGGCCGCTTTCCTCATCTAGGATCACGTCGGCTCGTCCTGAGACGGTTCCGTCCTCTAAGTGCAATTCAAACGGGCGCTCTGTCGCCCAAACTCGCTCGAGATCGGAGGCGTAATCAGTGACGTACCGGTGGACGAGACGTGAGCCAGCGGCGTGCATGCGATCAAACGCGGGAGCGTCCGCCAGCGGCAGATAGAACTCGGCATCGACGAGGCCGCGAAGCCGGCTGGCATCGGGTACCGCGTCCTCGAAACGGGTAGTCTCTGCAACCTGGCGCAGGACGTGGTGAATTGCCTTGCCGTACCCCAGTTCGACTGCGAGCTCCTGCTGGAATCCGAGTACCGTACCCAACCGATAGCGAAAACCACAGTCGTCGAATAGCGCCACATCTGAAAATGAGATCTGAAGCGGTGGCAGCTCGGCGGCAGTCGCCCCATCTAGCCCGCCAGGGAGAGGCAGATCGGCAGCAGAGATGAGTGAGCCTTCCGTCGCCTCGAGGAGGAACGGCGATGGCTTGAATCGGCGGATTTTCTTTCGAAAGCACGAGAGGTAGACGGAATCTCGCGCTCGCGTCAGAGCGACGTAAAAGAGCCGTCGCTCTTCCGGTTCCCCACCCTCGTAGCGGTTTCGCACATTGGCAGGGATCACATCTTCGGGCAAAAGCCACTCTTGCTCTTCCCCCGCACGACGAGAAGGGAATCGTCCCTCCACGAGCGCGGGGAGGAAGACGACGGGCCATTCCAGACCCTTCGCCTGGTGGACCGTGAGAATATCTACCGCATCCAGATCGATCGCCGTCTCGCCTTCGAACTCCTCGTATGCGTCGCGAGCATAGTGAAGGAGGTAGTTATAGAGTGCCTGAAAGTATGGCTTCCCCCGGTCACGACCCCCGCGGAATCTCCGAACGCCGTTCTCGTCCACGTAGCGGCCACGGCGGAATACGTGCTCGAAGTCAGCGAGTACCTGGGAGAATCGCGCGAACGCTCCGAAGCGAGCCGAGCCTTCCGCGGTGTCTACGTTCGTGCGCTGGGCACGGAGGAAGAGAAGAAGCCGATAGAAATCGCCCACCAGGTTAGCGGGTTCGTTTCCACGCAATCGATAAGCCTTCCAGTCCTCGAGGTATTTCTTGAGACCCGGAACCGGTCCCTCATCCCCGAACGCGGCGTCCAAGCCAGCGACGATTGGCTCGAGAAGGACCTGGCGTCGCGGGCCGAACCGGTCATCCTTCCACTCCCCGTCCACAAACCAGGCGAAGATCTCGCCGAACAATGAGATCTCCGGCTCAAGGAATAGACCTGTCCGTCCCCCGCACACGATCGGGATGTGCCGCCGCCGGCAAGCGTCGATGAGCGGGGGCGCTGACGTGCGGACCGAGCGAAAAAGCACGGCAATGTCGCGATAGCGATACCCCGCCTCGTGGAGTCGCTCGATGGTCGCCGCAAGACGCTCGGCCTCCTCCACGTCTGTCTCGGCGACCCACCCCACCACCTCGTTCGTGCCGGCCGGCCGAATCGGCTGCATCGTCTTCTCGAGCCGTCCAGTTATGCTACCGGCGAAATCATTCGCGGTCCTAACGATCGAGGGCCGGCTGCGGCGGTTGACCTCGAGTGTCTCCGTGTGCACGTCGCCTCGACGGCCTGCGAACGTCACGATGTTAGAGACGTCTGAGCCTCGCCATTGGTATATGCACTGATCATCGTCGCCCACGACGCATAGGGTGACCGGGGGAGCGGCAAGCATCTGAATCAGCCGCTCTTGGGCGGGATTTATGTCCTGATACTCGTCGACTACGAGGTGTCGCAGCGAGGCGCGCACGCTCGCGTAGATGGTGCTTTCCTGGAGCGATTCGACGGCGCACTGAATGATCAGCCCGAACGTGAGGCAATGGTACCGGTCGAGCATAGCCCGGTATGCCTCATAGACCTCGCCTACAGGCGTACCAGCGAGTCTTGCTAGGTCGACCAGCTCATTCCCGATTACATCGACGGTCCGCATCCAGTCGCGGATCGGACGCCAATGTCTGTCGCCGAGCTTGTGCAGACCGAGGTTACGATACTCCCGGCTCAGGATTCCGGCATGCCGATGTTCGTCGAGAACGTCATAGTTGCCGTAGTGCGGGACGTGATCTTGGAGCAGACGGAAACAGTAGGCGTGGATGGTGCCCACGAACATGCGGCCAAGTCGATCGAGGTAGGTCACCCCCATAACCTCACCGACACGACGGGTGATCCGCTCTTTCAGCTCATCAGCCGCCCGCTCGGTGAATGTGAACGCCACGATGCTGGCGGGCTCTGCACCCTCTGCAATCAGAGACGCGATGCGACGAGAGATCGATTCGGTCTTTCCCGATCCAGCGCACGCAATAACCTGGAGATCACCGCCACGGTGACTAACGACCCGCTCTTGTTCTGGCGAGAGCTCGACGGCCGAGGTCACGATTAGTGAGGCACTGCTTCGATGGCGAAGCGCTGCAGGATCTTAGAGCTGGGATGATTGGCGAGTGACACCAGCTTGTTGACGAGGGCCACGGGGATGATCGCGTCGTCGTACATGTCACACCGCAGCTTCTCAATGTTGGTCAAGATCGCCATCAGGTTCCGCAAGTCTTCTGGCTTTGGGTTGACCAGGGGTTCCGTCGTTGGCACGGTTACCACGTGCACTCCGGCGTGCCGGCTCTTGAAGATCAGCTTTGCGCTGTAGTACGTGGTCCGACCATACGGGTTCGAAGGATCCGCCTTTCCTGGGATGATGTACTTGTAGATGTAGTCGTTATCGAGAATGAGCACGCTACCGTCCTTCATTACGGTTGACACCTCGGCGGCGTGTTCGACAAACTCCCCGCTTTTCTCAAGACCCGCCATGTACAAGTCATGCTGGTCGAAGAGATACCTCACCAATGCACGCATCTTGGAGTACATGTTGGCAGTCTGACCGAAGAATGCGAGCGGGCCATCCTTAACGAAGAAGATCTCCTTGAGGAGAGCAGGTCGCTGCTCCAGAATGAGTCGGAGGAAATGGACCATAACAAATTGCTCAAGCAGCGTCGTCACATAGCCCAGAATGCCACCGGCGCCGATGGTGTCGTCGATAGCCTCATGGAGGCGAAACACATCGGTCAGATAAAGTGAGGCGCCGCAGTTCCCACAGGGAAAACGGCCTTCGTTCGTAACCTCGGAGCGATAAACAGTAATGTCGGCTTGCCTACACACGGGACAGCTCGCCAGGTTGTAGTCGTCTTCGGGATGGAGGTATTCCTCAAACAGGAACCAGCGTAGGGTCTCGAGCATGCTCGTGCCATCACGAACTTGCCGGAAGAAATCGTACAGGGTCACCCGCACTGAGGCGGTGAGCGTTGGCTGATCCTTCAGAGCGATGTTCCGAATCGGGAGAGTTAGTTTCACGCGCTCGATTCGCTTCAGCTTCGCCATGTCCTCAGGGTCGATGAAAGGACTGTTTTCCAGGCTCTCGAGATCAGCAACGCTGAACATCAGCGCGCCGAATTGGAAGAAACACAGGGTCGACGACGGGAAGTTTTTCTGCACGGCAACTTCGGTGAAACCGGAGTCGACCGCGACAATGTGTCGTATCGGATTTACGACCACCGGCTCGTACTCAACCAGGACATGCTCATTTAAGGCAACATCGCCTGCAGACCGAGGTAGCGCGCAGCCACCGAGGAATCGTTGAACGTCGGCGTCGTTGATAACGTTATGGTGACTGCTCTTGCTTGCCTGCTCCATTGGCCGCCGGCCCAATCGACGCGAGTAGCCCATCGTTAGTCCTCGAGATTCTTTGGAAAACGGTCGACCTGAACGGGCACGATGAAGGGATTCGAGTAGGTTTTCATCCGTACAAAACCCCGGTCGCTGCTGGCGCTAAAACGCGCCAACCCTTCCGCGAAGTCACCGAAATCGTAGTACTTCTTCACCTCTTTGATCTCATCCTCGTTATTGAGGTGGGCGATGAACCAGTTCTGCGTGTTCTTAAGGATGTTCGCGCTAATCGAGCTCACTTCTTGCGTAGCATAGATGAGACCCAAGTTCAGTTTTGCACCCTCCTTGGCCAGCCGATTGTATATCTGGCTGAGGTCCTTGTCGTCCTTCTTCGGGAAGAGGTTATGGGCCTCTTCAAAGTAGAACTGGATGAAGTTGTTAGGCTGGTTCTTAACGAAGCGATCCATGGCCTCACCGAAGAGACGAACACATATCCGCTCGGAATACAGCGCTTGGATCGACGGATCGCCCTGCGACAGGTCAACGATTACAATCGATCCCGAGCGAAGGTGCTCGACGATTTCTGCTTCGAACGGCTTGTCAGCTGAATCCGTGTGGAGATCGATGACACCACGCAGCTTGATGTAGCCGTCGACGTCTCGTGCGCCGCCGGGCTTCCTTTTGCGCGTCAGGAAAACAAGGATGGCCTTGAGATCCTCGTCCGCCCACTCGCGACCCTTGTCACGGCGGTACTTCGCGAAGAAGTCGTCCTTTTCATAGTCATCCCATATCGTCGTGAACCAGTTTATCGCCTCATCAAAGGTGATCCCCTTGCTGGGATCGATCTTTCCGTCTTTCTGAACGAGCTCGTTTAGTTCCTTATTGCCGTCAAACTTGACTTTCGCGAGACCAGCAGGGACCGCGAATCCCGCGCTTTTTAGGCAGCACAGATAGGCAGCCAGCCGTCGGTCGTAGCGTGTCTTCGCGGACGCGTTGGTGGCATAGTCGTCGGGCTGTGTGAGATCAATCGAGCGAAAACTCTCGATGTAATTCCCGCTGCTAGTCATCAGGTGGGATTTGATTAGGTCCAGCCCGGACGCAACGTCGCGAAAAAAATTCACCTTCATGACCTTGAAGCCGGGCTTCGAAATTGTACTGTATCGCAGCACCTTGTCCTCAAACAACTCGTAAATCGCCGTTCCCTCGTCCTGCAGGTTGGGGTTAGCGTATTCACCATTGATGTCAAATATGATTTGGCCCACGGGGTAACGGGGAAACCCGTCCTTTGCGAAGGGCAAGGAATCGTCGGGGTCGCCTTGCTTCGCTTTGTTGAGGTCTCCTTTGGCCTTCTCACCCATTGCTACCGTTGCCTCGATCACCTTCTTCACCGTATTGGACTTTCCAGTACGGGTCATGCCGAAAAGGGCCGTTCGCTTGCCCATGAAGTCCTGGGGGCTGACGTACACGGGCACCTCGACTTCCTTTGATTGGAAGCGACGACTCGAGCTATACCGGACGCGCCCGATTCGGATGTCGTTGGCCTTGCCTGCGATGTCGGTGCCCTCACGGAAGTTGACGATATACTCCAGCACCGATGGATGCGGCTTCACAACTCGGTAATTGTGGGCGCTGTAGAAATTCTCGAGGTCCGCTCCAAACCTCGGCTTCGTGTCCTTGTCACGATAAAAGGTCCCGAGCACACGGCACTCGAGCCCCGAAAAACTGAACTCATAACGAGTGTACTGATCCAGCTGACTGTCTTTGCCCGTCGTCTTTAAATCGTCCTTGTAGTACTCGACCATCGAACTGATCACGTCGCGATCGGTGGGGAGTCGGAGGGCTCGAAGAAGGACCGCCTCGGATACGTCCTCCTCGTTTTCGTAGTACGCCAAGAGAAACGTGCCCTGGGGCAGGCCACTCGCCTTGTTCTTCCAATCATCAGCGACGAGTAGGCTTGCCTTATCGTAGTCGAGATAGAATGGCCTTCCCACGAAAAGCCCCGTCTTTACCGCCCTGGTTTTTGGATCGCGCTCGAACAGATCGACCTTTGCCAGTCTGGCGATGGCGTCAACGAACCCGATCGTTGTCACCGCGAGACCCTCCCTGCGGTTGTCTTGCGCTTCGGTTTGCGCTTCAACGCGGGATCCTTAAACCGTATTCGCGACTGCCTGACGTACTTCCCCTCCTCATCGATGGCGACCCAGCGTCGGCCCGCTAACTCAGCGACGAAACCTGTCGTATTGCTCCCAGCAAACGGATCAAGGACGAGATCTCCGGGTCCGGTGAGGAACTGGACAAAAAAGGAAGCGAGTCCCGCAGGCATCCGTGCTGGGTGAGGCGTGATTCCAAGGTCCCGACATGTCTGAAAGAAGAAGTCGTTGGACCCCGTGTTCGCTATGCTGAAGGCGTTTGGAAGCCGCGGAGCTCGCCGAGGATCAAGCGTCTCCATCTCTAAGACGTTAAGTGGAATGCTCCCACCGTGATTGTTCAAGAAGCCTATTTTGCTGACGTTGTGTTGCGATGGCCGTTTGCCGTTGTTGTACGTGCCCCGCTTGAGAAGAGCCTCCATCGCATCGCTGTATGGCCGCAGAACCCTTCGGGTGTCCGCCTTGGGAAAATCGCTCTTTGCCATCCACCAGACGTGCGTAAAGCTGTCAGTCAGACGGCTTCGACGGACTGTCACCCACGCAGCGGGCGATGGCAATCGGGCTGGGTTGAAGCAAATGAATTGCTGGCACAGTCGAAGGTTTGCGCCCGGAGCGTTGACGAAATCCAGTAACGACTCAAGGTGCAGCAGAGACTGAACCGGTCGACCACGCACCCAGGCATTGCCTAATTCGTTCCCCAAACGAGTCGACTGTGTCGGCTTCAGCATCCAGGAATACTATGACCCCCTGTGACACCGGCTAGCGGTTGGTTGGACAACGATCCTGCATCTATATGGACCGGGTTACAACCGGAAATTAGGGCATTTTTGCGGCACTGAGGGGCTCATTTGCTGCACTTGTCGCGAAGCGACAGGTCACGGGAACAAGGACGCACATTTCATTCGCGGGTTCCTGGTTGCGTAGTGGCAGCGCAAGCGAATCTTCAACCGAGGCACACATCGGTTCATGCGAAACATCTTCGACCAGTACGTCCAACCGGAGAACCGGCTCACTCATGCGTTGGCGTGCACGCTCGATGCTGACCGGTCCTTGCTCAGACCGTTCCTCCGCTGGGCCGGAGCACGTGACATCCCGCCCGTTCGCCAGCTTCGGATCACGGAGCAACAAGTGCCTGGCGAGCTTGTCTCTGGAGACGAGGAGGAAGGCCGTGGCCTTCCGGACGCCTCCGTATTCACGGAGGATGGGTGGGTGCTAGTCATAGAAGCGAAGGCGCAAGCAGTCATCTCACCAGGTCAGCTCGAGAGGCACATCGGTACTTGTCGGCGATACGGTTTCGAGAAGCCATTCCTACTTCTTATCTCCGTGGACGCCCCACCCTCGCGGATGCCCGACCGCGCTTCCCACCGTGGTTGGCGTGAGGTGTATTCGTGGTTTAGGCAGCGCGGAAAGACTTCGATGTGGGCCCGAACGTTCACCACGTACATGGAAGCGTTCGAGGCGCGCATGATCGCACTCAACTACTCGATCCGAGGAACCCTCACGATGTTCGACGGCTTGATGTTCGACGACGACCACCCATACGCGTATCGCGAGGGCAAGCGGCTCATCCGCCTCTTAGGGGACGAGCTCCAGAAGCGGCAGGACCTGCAGAGAATTGGCATTGATCCGCAGGGAAGTCGCCGCCCCGCCATCACTGGACGATCAGGGACGGGCGTTTGGGATTTCCTTCCCCTAAGGGCGGCGCGCGGAGCGAGTTCCTTCACGGCATTTCCTCATCTCACGCTCTCCCTTCGTCAAGACGAAGCAGAAGCAGCGATCACCATTCCGGACGGTGTCCGAGGCGGCTTTCGCACGAAACTTCGAGAGCTCGGCGAGGACGGGTTCTTCGCACTCCTCGCGAAGATCGAGAAGCGGGTTCGTCCCATCTTGAGGAGATCAACGAACTCGCAGGCAGCTGTCTACGCACTCCAGCGACATTTCCGCAGCCAGAGTTCAGTCGGCAAGAGGGATGCTCGGATCATGGCTGACCTACGAACGATCCTGCCTGGCAAGCGCAGGGAAGCGAAGTTTCAGCCCGAATGGATCCGAGCGATCTACGAGGTCATGACGCAGAAACGCTCCAATATCCAGATGGGATTCGTAATCACTTTCTCATACAGCTGTTCGGTCCTACGGTCTCGAGCAGCGGTGGATCTATTCGCCGACGCTTGGACAGCAATGTCACCGATCATTGACTTTGTGCTCACTGACTGATCCCGAGGTCAACTAGATACTTCGCGACTATGGTGCAGGAACCGGCTGAACAAACTACGGCCCCGCATAGCGGGGCCGATTTTGGAGGGCGCTTTCAATCATAGTCCGTGGGGCTTGGGGTGCCGGGCTCGGCGCGGGCGTTCTGGAGCTGCTGAAGACCCGTACGTCCAAAGAATCATCTCAATCTTTCGAGGGGTCCAATCGGTACTGCCAAATGTCCCGTTGTTCTCCTGTGCCTTGCGTCGCAGAATACGCACGAGCACAATACCGTCCTCAGGCTTCAAGGCTTCTGGTTTCATTGATGACACCGCAGATGTAATGCTTGGATCTCCGACTTCGCTAAGCGCTCGGACGACGAACTGGTCAACTGTGGCGAATGCATGAGGGTACATGAGCGCAAGAAGGCCTGAGGCCCCGGCAGTTCCTAATCCTCTGATGGTCGTGGCGATTGCAAGAGCGGTACGTATGTCTTCGAGATTAAGGGCCAAGAGGCGTTGACGAATCCGGTCCAGAGCTTCAAGTGCGTTCTCCTCCATGTATGAACGTAAGCTTGCCCGCGTAGTGGCGAGGCGGTTAGCAGCTGTGTACTTCCACCGGAAGTACTTCTCATGCAGAAAATCGTACCACTCGGTGGGACCTAAGGACCGTAAGCTCGCGAGTTGAAGGGAATTCAACTCGCGTTCGAGCGCGAGATTCGCTGGCTTTACGAGGCTCCAATACCTTTCGAGGGCTCGGTGCCATTCGAGGACATCTGCGGTGTGCCACAATTCCGCAACAGTGGGGATCTGGTTCAATGGCGTTATCGGCGAGTAGGCACGCGGCCTAACGGGATGTGACTCAGCTGCGGACGCCGAATGAGAACGTTCACAAATAGAAGACTAGCTCAGAAATCGCGCCGCCGGTGCCCGAGTCGGCGAACACACACTTGAGCACCCGCGCACCTGTTCGGCGCTGCCGCATTAACACCCCTCGATGCAGCAAAAACGCCCTATCGGGCGCCACCGAGGATCAGCACGTTCTTAGGACCACACCCAGGACCGCACCTATGACGCGTCACATCCCAGCCCTCGTCGCCGCCCTCGCCATTGTGTCGATCGCACCCGCCCACGCCCAAACCTGCACCGAACCCCACTACCGCTGGAGTGAGAAAATCGACACGTCGTTCGCCCACCAGACACCAAACGACGTTGATGTCTCCGGCATGCTGGCCTGGACGCCTCGGACCATCACCGCCAAAGACAAGTGCGCCAAACGCATCGGCCGCGAAAAGACCGTCTATGCCGTCACCGCCTACGTGCGGCGCATCAAGCTGCGTGAATCAGACGGCGACTGGCACATCGAGCTCACCGAAGAAGAGTCCACGCCCGTCCCGGCTTCCTGCGTCATCGTCGAAATCCCGGCGCCCGCAAACGGCAGCCGCTACGGCCAGGCGCGCGACCAGCTCGCCAGCCTGGTCGATACCACCCACCTCGGCCCGAACGGCGACCTGAACGCGCCGGTCCAGGTGACCTTCACCGGCGCCGCGTTCTTCGATGGCTATCACCAGAAGACGACTCAAGGGGTCAAGCACGCGAGCCAGCACGGCCGCTGCAATTCATCGGTCGGCGCGCTATGGGAGCTTCATCCCATCTACAACGTCAAGCAGCCGCTCGGTCCGTAAACACCAAGGCCTAGGTTCTGGTGATGTCAGGCACCACCAGCCAGTGCGGGTTCAGGTCCTGGGCTCCGTGCTTGCGATAGAACGCCCGCGCCGGCGCATTCTGGGGATCCACATCGACGCAAATGCGTCTCGCCTGACGGCCCGCGAACCATGTCGCGAGCGCTCGCAATAGCTCACCGGCGATTCCGGTGCGGCGACATTCCGCGACCACATCCAGCCATTCCAGCTCTCCGTCGCAACCGAAGCGTCGCGTGAGATGTCCCGCGATGAAGCCGATAATGTCCTCCCCGCCTTCGGCGACGAGGACCACCCGCGGCGCCAGGGCCTCCTGCGGATGCAGCTCACCTCGCATGTATCCGCCGATGCGGTCGTGCCAATACTGCTCGGTGCCCCACACCGCTGCACGAAGACGAGCGAGCCGCCCGACATCAGCGAGAGTGCCCTCCCGGATCACGGATTTCATCAACAGAATACTAGCTCGATGAACCTGCCTCTCGACTTCGATAGTGCCGCGGCCTGGACCCGGATCGTCAAGATCGCGTTGACCATCGCGGCAGTCTACGTGATCGCGGTGGTTGGTCTCTTCGGGAAGGGAAATTTCCTGGGCGGCGCCTTCCTGCTCGTGTTCGGGCTGGCATTCTCCGCCGTGCTGCGACGTGCTCGGCGCGTGTCGATGGGCGCGGCCGGACGCCTCACCGCGAGCAGCGTCACCGTGCATCCGGTGCGCGTGTGGGGGTTCTCCCTCAATGTGCCGAACGGTGAGTTTTCGCTCGATCGATTTTCAGCCGTCGGCTTGGCCGAGCGCATCGTCGTCACACGGTCAGCGTCGATCGCGAGAAACAGCGGGATCGTGCAGCTCCTGGGGCGCCCTGGGACCCCCAACATCGAAGTCATGATCGACGACATCGATACAGCTCGGCGCTTTGCGGAGGAATTGAGCGCAACCCTGAATCTGGAGCTCCAGTCTGTCGCGGTGCCGGGACAGACGATTCGGCGCTACACCGTGTGAAACGCAACAAGGCGCGCTAACCAACCACGCCACTGCGCGCCTCGCCGCGCGCAGACACAAGAGCAGCTTGCTCTGCAACACTCGGCGATTGCCGGCGTGGTGCTAGGAGACGCGCCCGTCTTCGCGGGCCGTAAAAAGGGACTCGGCCAGATCCACTGAACATTTAGCTGACTGACAACGTGCTCTGTTTTCGCCGTTCATTCGGGTTTCATGCCGCATTTTCGCCCCTTGATGCAGCAAAAGCGACCTAACCGAACGCTGTCGCCTCGAGAGATTATCGCGCGCCACGCGAACGAGGCCCCAATGCATGCGGTTGATCCGTTGTTTTCGCTGCCCAAGTCGGCGCGACAACTCACACGGCCATCTGAGCAGCCGCTGGCATGGGTGCTCGACGAAGACGGCTTGGTTTGGCGCATAAAGGGCGACGAAGGCGCACAGGTTTGGGCCTCTTCGCGCGATCAACAAGTTGCGGAACTGAGCTGCGGAGCAGATGGAGCTCTGTGGATTGTATTGAAGGACGATTGCTCAACAGTCCATAAATTGACGGAGATCAAGACGGTATTCAGTCTGGCAGGCTTTCGGGCGAACCGCGGCGGGGCCGCTGTCAGATTTGATGTCTCCACTGGCGTTCAAAAGGTAGCCGCCGGACCTGGTGGTGCTATTTGGTTGATAACCATGAACGGCGAAGTCTGGTCGAGGCATCCCGATGGGTCACGCCGGTGTCATTCGAAACCTGATTTCGCTGATGAAATAAGCGTTGGAGTCGATGGCAGCGTCTGGATCGTAAGTACTGAAAGTCGGTTTGGTGGGGCCGTAGTAAAACGGCTGGAACGCGGCGCTCGTGAATGGTTTCCCCTCCCAGCGCCAGCGGCCGCAACCAAGATTGCCGTTGCACCTGATGGAATGGCCTGGAGCATCAACACACGCGGCGAGATTTGGCGTCTCCATCCCGCCGGCGGCGGGAATCTCGCCGAGTGCCAAGTGAGTACCGAGTGCCGCGAGTGTCTCTTCAACGCGCACTCATTGGTTGCAAGCGAAATCGCCGTGACCTCAGACGGCACCGTTTGGACGATCGGATCACTCTCCGGGAAGGAACGCCCCCAAGTCATGTGGCTCGCTGACCCGCATCGGCGGCGTTACGAAATCGTTCCGACAACAACACCACCGCGTAGGATCTGTGCGTCGGTGCTGCGACAATGATCACCGCGGCTGCCGAATGCAGGAGACTAACACTCCGCGGGCAAAGGCTTTCCTCCGTTCCCGATACGGTGGCTGGGCTGCCTTATCTCGAGAGATTGGACCTCAGCAATAACAGACTTGTCGATCTACCTGTCGAACTGGCTCACCTCCACAACCTTCGAGTTCTGGATGTTAGTGGTAATCGTTTACTATCGATCCCCGATGTAGTGTTTGAATTGCCTCGACTCGAGGTCCTCGCAGCAAAGCACAATCAGATTGAAAAAATCCCTCGACGAATTGGACAGCTGCAGAGTCTGTCGGCCCTTTACCTCCAAAACAACAACTGCAGCAGTCCGAATAGTCTGCCAGAGGAATTCACACAACTCTCTCGACTCCATGAGGTCTATCTAGATCGGAATAACCTGGAAACGATGCCGCAACCGCTGATTGCGCTGCCGCAACTCGAGACCTTGAACCTCGAGCACAATAAGCTCTCGAAGATTCCCCACGACATCCAGCGCTGCCACTCGCTGTCGCAGCTGTTCCTACATCACAATCGCTTTCGATCCTTTCCCGAACAGGTGACGACACTCCGTGGTCTAACCATGTTGTTTTTGCAACACAACTTAGTCCCGTCTTTGCCGGCCTCCATGGCGCGGTTGGTGCGTCTCTCAAAACTATTTGTGGGCCATAACTCCCTGCGGACCTTACCTCGTGAAATTGGCGAATTGAGTGACCTCACGAACTTGAGCCTCGAGAATAATCTGCTACGGAGTCTTCCCGTTGAGATCACTAGGCTTCCCAGATTGTCCGTGCTCAACCTCGAGAACAATCGTTTGCGGGACGTGCCTCGAGAATTGTTGAGTCTGGCAGATCGCGGCGTGCTCCGTGTATCGGGTAATCCAATGCGGCGGTTTAGCCAGTGCAACTGAATGTCGCGGGCTCTCAGCCTCACGCGCGGTCAGGTTCCGCATCGTCCGTTCTCGATTCGCACAGACACTGGATTGCCTCGGCTTCCCGTCGACTGCCGATCGCGGTGGCAGGTGGTGAGAATGCGACGCTGATCGATTGCGATGGTCGGCGCTTTACAGATCTAACGTCGGGCTGGAACGTTGCGAACACGGGTTGGAATCATCCGTTGGTGGTAGATCGTGTTCGCAATCAGGCAACGCAAAATCTCTTTGCTCCATCCTGGTGCGCCCACTCAGGAAGATCCTCCGTCGCGGAACGACTGGCCAAGCTGATCGGTCAGGAGATCCAGGTAATCTGCGGATGTGGAGGGAGTGAAGCCATCGAAGCTGCATTGAAGGTCGCACGTCGAGCGACTGGCCGTCAGGCAATCGTTGGTTTTGATGAAGCATTCCATGGAGCCACTCTCGCGGCCGCACTTGCGGGAGGTGTCCGCGCCCTACATGGCGTCGATGTCCCTTCTGATGCGCTGCACCGCCACGCTCCTCTCCCAGATCGGTTGCGGCAAGACGCGGCGTCTTACATACGACAAGCGGTTGAGGTCATCACAAGCGAGCCCCATCCAGCTGCGGTCCTGTTGGAGGCCGTCTTCACGAATCCAGGTGTTATCATCGGCCATTACGATTTCTACGCAGCGATTGAGGCAGCGGCTCGACGAGTAGGTGCGCTCATCATCGTGGATGAGATTGGAACTGGATTTGGCAGAACAGGATCGATGTTCGCGTATCAGCAGTTCCCCATTCGGCCTGACATCGTGGTGCTGGGCAAGGCAATGACATCTGGGGCAGTCCCGATGTCTGCCGCGCTCATAAGGCGGGATCTCGGTCGTGTGGTTCTGGGCTCAGCATTCGATTCAACTTTTGGCTGGACACCTCTCGCTTGTGCCGCGGCTACGGCAACCTTAGACGTACTCGCAACAGAGCGTCTCTTGCCACGTGCAATGACTGTGGGTCAACAGGCGACACACTACTTGGAAACGCGGCTCGCGGGCTGCGGTCTTGTCAGGGAAGGCAGAGGGCGTGGTCTTGAGCTGGGTCTGGAATTGTCGGATACCGAAGGTCGGCCCCTTGCCGGTGAGTTCATTAGAAGAATCCTCGCCTACCTGCTACAACGGGGCGTCTTTGCAGAATTCTCTCGCTACACGTCAACGTTGCTAATCATGCCGCCCCTAACCATCCCGGAGGATCAACTGCTTGACGCCCTGGGCGTAGTGTGTGACTGCGTTGAAGATGTTGCAACAATAGCCGGTTAAACCAGCGTGAGAACGGGGGAGGCGTTCTAAATGCGTCAGTCGGCGATCATAGGGGACGCTCTTGAAGGACCAGTCGCCTTGGAGCACGGTCGACCCGTCTGGATCTGGCTCGACGTTGCAGCGCTGTGCAACCTCAACTGCAAGCTCTGCTACACGACTGCCATGCGTTCGCGAAATCTCATGACGTTCCCCGTTTTTGAGGCAATAATTGATCGTATCGCGAACAGCTCAGCCGATGTGGTGAAGATTCACCTCAATTGGCGCGGCGAGCCTGTACTCAATCCCCATCTGCCGCAAAGGCTCTCCGCGGCTTGGAGTATTTCATCGAAGCGCGAGGTACAAGAACACTACCAATCATCGGGGTGTATCAGCTTGACATGGGAGTTGCTGAGGCCGATTACGACCCACGTTTTGTCGCACTCGTAGGTAGAGTCGATCTCCACGTCTCAATCCCGCCCGTTTCCCGGGATGGCGCGATCGGAACCATGCTGGATCGTCTTCCGATTCGGAATCCTTGCTTTTGGCTCGGCAATACTCTCGCCGTCGACTCGAAGGGCACCGCCTTTACCTGCCTTTTGGAAAGAGGCAGCGCCCTGGGTTCGCTTGTCGACGAGGACCTTGACGTCGTGTTAAACCGGGCAGCGAAGCTCCGCGACATCGTCCAACGACTTGGTCGTTCGGTCATTCAAGGTTGCTCGACCTGCCGGAAAAAGGAAGGCACTCCAACGCACAGTCGTACTCAACCTGATCTTCGCCGCTGGGACGTTCTGCAATGAGAATGAGGATGAAGGTCGTCGTCACCGGCGGTCTTACCGGCGGTCACGTGATGCCGGGAATCACATTGTGTCTGGCTCTGCAGGAACGAGGGCATGAAGTCTTGTTCGTTGGTGCCGAACACGAGTTGGAAGTCGAAATGTGCGTCCGCTACTGTGTCCCGTTTGCCGGTTTACCGTACCAGCGTTTTGGGGCGCTGTCGCGATGGGGATCGATCAGTCGCTGTCTGACACCTGCAGTCGAGACGCTGCGCGCGTACCGACCAGACGTCGTCTTCTCCAAAGGATCGGACGTCACTATTCCGGTAGTGCTGGCTGCAAAGAAACTCGGAGTTCCAGTACTAGTGCATGAATCGGACGTCATCGCAGGAAGCGAGACGCTGCTCCTCAGCCCTTTTTGCACAGATCTATGCTTGGGCTTCGAAGAAGCCAGCATAGGGCTGAATCGGCCTTACATCGTCACCGGTAACATCCCTCGGCCAAATCTTGCCGGTGGCGATAGGGAGTGGTGCCATCGCACCTACGGATTCAGCGACAAAAAGCCATTGCTGTTTGTGATGGGTGGCTCGCAGGGAGCCGAAGCACTCAATCGAATGATCTTTGCGATCCTAGAACAACTCGTAAGTCGGTACTCGGTGATTCATCAGTGCGGCAGGGGTAAATGCGACTCCAATTTCAGGAATTCAGATTATGTGCAGTTCGCTTTTATCGGCGACGAAATCCGGCACATTTATGCCTCCAGTGATCTGGTGTTGTCACGAGCCGGTGCCACGAGTATCACGGAAATTTCTCTTTATGGGCTTCCCGCACTCTATGTGCCATACCCGTGGGCCGAAAACGATCATCAAACCCATAACGCGCTGACCGCGCAGCGGCGCGGGGGCTGCGTAATGATGGAGCAGCGCGACCTGACAGCTCCGCAACTCCTCAAAACAATCGACTCTATGATGGCACGCAGAATCGAGTATCGGGCCCAATATGAGCGATTGCGAGAAGAACGCGCCCTACCGGGATTGCTTTCGCTCATTGAACGCTACTGTCCCACGCGGAATCGGCGGCGAGGACGTTCTCGAACCGCTTTGCACCTTTCTTCGTAATCTGGAGGCAGCCCATGATAGCTCGCAAGAAAACTCCAACCGCACCCGATCTACGAAAAGCGCTGCGAATCGCCATATCGGATTTGACAGATCGCGCGACAGGTCCTTGGCGCCTCAAGGCTACAGCTCGTCCCACCAACGGCGAGTTTCTTCGCGTCTCGCTGCTTCTATGGCTTTTTGCTGAAGATATTCGCAAGTGCGTGGCGCGCATTCGGGCCGGAGGATCACACTCGTTCGATGAGCTGAGAAGCGATTCCGCCACTGCTCATCGCAAGGCCGCAGCCATCCAGGATTTGCTCATCTATCTGGGATACTACCTCGGACCGACAGAGTCGCAAACACGAGGGCTGTATGGAGGTCCACGAGGCAAGCCTATCCGAATCAGTTTGGGTAAGGCAAGCGCACTTCTGAGGCAAACGGAACGGACTCAGAAGCTGCTACAAGCGAAGTACTTCGGGTCGACCGAGAGTTGGACGCGTGACGCTGTGAGACGACTCCAAGTATTTCTCGGAAATCGCAATCCCGGGCTAACTAGACCGGCGGTTGGCGGAAACTGTTTGGCATTCCCAGATGGCTGCTTCGGAACACGAACCCTAAACGCCGTGAGAGCAGCGCTCACCGACCTGTAAGCGAGCAACCACCTTAGTAATCGGAGGATCCGACAATGGCACGGGCAGCGAAACGGGGGCAAGTCGGGAAAAGGACTCGGAAGAGTCGTGGCAGCGTGAAGGTGACTCGCAATCGTGTCATCTTCAAATTGGGACCTCGAGAAATAGCGAAAGCGAAAAAGTGTCTGGAAAGATCGGGAGAGATTCGGATTGCCTTCAAAGAGTTGCGAGTGACAAAACTGCCCACGGTGTTGGACGACGGTAAACTGATCGACTAGGAGGTTCCCAGTGTCTCAGCTCGCATCACTCAAATCGAGCCGGGATGCGAATACAGTTTCGTGGCCCGGCGCTCGCAAGAGCGGGCCTGCGATAGGCCTAGCCTACAATTCCTACGTACCTGCTTTCCTTCGTGACCACGAGCAGTCGTTCGACTATGTCGAAGTACCATATGAATTGCTTCAGCATGACCCGACGGTACTCTCGCTCGCCTCGATAAAACCGTTGGTTCTCCACTGCGCGAGTCTGTCGATCGCGGGCACACTCTCGCCGTCGCAACAAACGGTCAACACAATCGCCCAGTGGATCCACCGAACGAAAACTCCGTGGCTGGGCGAGCACCTATCATTTGTGACTGCGGAACGTGAAATAGCAGGGCCGCAAGCCGATCCTTATGCCCCTGGCGAGCCCTACAACATTGGTTACACAGTAAGTCCTCCGATGAACAGCCAATCTGTGGACCATGTCGTGGCTGCCGTAGAGCATTGGCGGAGAGAATTCGGAATCCCGCTGCTTCTTGAAAACGCACCGGTCTACTTCTCGGCGCCGGGCACCACGATGACGCAGGTCGCTTTCGTCCAAGCCATATGTGAGGCTTGTCCCGTCCTTCTCCTGCTCGATCTCAGTCATTTCTTCATTACCTCACAAACTCTCCGAATGGACGTCAAGGAGGCGTTACTCGCCTATCCACTCGACCGTGTCGTCGAACTCCATGTTTCCGGGGTCGAGATGCAGGAAGGTGCCTTATGGGACAACCACGCCACACCCGCGCCTGATATCATTTTTGAGCTCCTCAGTCTGGCAAGCCGCGGGCCTCGCGTGCAAGCTGTCACTCTCGAGTACAATTGGTCCTCCCGTTTCCCACCCGATGTGTTGCTTTCGGAGCTCTTGCGGACTCGCGACGCTGTCGGGGCACCATCGAGTGAAGGCGCTCATGAGTAGTCCGTCCAGGTTTCCAGGAGCCGACCTTGGGACCAATGGTGGCGTCATGAGCGTTCTCGCGCGCTGTTTGGTCGATGCCGCCTATCTTCAGTCCTTAAGCTCCTTAAAGCGCAAGAGAGTCGGTCGAAACGATTCGGAACGAGACTCCATGACCCACTTGGATGCACTCGATCTTCAGCGCCTCCGTCTCTTCTCCGGGTTTATCACCAGAGTCCAGCACAATTTCCTATGGGAGGAGCTTCCCGGAACAATTGGTCTCCTCAGACTCTATCACGTTGAATTACGATTCTTCGCGGAGTACGCCGTCCATCATCAGTTGCTGCGTGCACGGAATGCCTCAAAGACGCAGCGGATCTACTCATTCGTAAAATTCCTCGAAGACTTGCTTCAAGCTGCGGACGGGAGCGCGTACCCCGGACTCATTGATGTCCTAAGGTACGAGTGGGCGACGTGGCTTCTTCGACGAACAGATGCACCTCCTCGCATTCCCCAACGTGAAATCACCTGGACCAGCATGACTTCGGACGAATGGCGACGGGTCGTGCCGGTCTTCCGAATCCCTATCGCGGTCTGTACGCATTCAGTGGACCCCGTGGCTGCGGTTCGACACGTCGACAACGGAAGGACGCCTCCGGTCTCGGCTTCGGAAGAGCAGTCCTTCCGACTCTACTGGTACTCGGCGACGCGAGAACTCCGAATGGCTGACGTCGACGCAGGATTGGCAGCACTAGTTCAATCGATCGATGGATACCGTTCGGCTCAACGCGTGGTCAGGCATGCAGCCGCGGCCATCAAGCTCCGCTTCCCGATCGCTGCGGCGCGGATCGGATTCATGTTTCTGATCAACGCCGGCCTTCTCACAGCTCGGAAACGTTCCCGCTAACGGAGGGAGCGCATGTATGCGAATCGTCTTTGTTGATAATCTGCTGCTGGAACAGTCCGGTGGCCGATACGATACCGTTCTTCAGCCGCATCTAGGACTGATATCACTTATAGCGGTAGTGGAGAAAGCGGGTCACGAGGCTTTTCTGTACGACCCGAAACTCCCAGTGTCCCGCGGAGAACTGCTGCTTAGGCCTTCGCTTTATCGCGAAATCGCACACGAGATTCTGCACTACGATCCGGATGTTGTTGGAATGACCAGTCTCGGTTGCAACTTTATCTGCACGGTCAAGATTGCCCGACATCTCAGGCAGCTGCGCCCTGCGATCCCGATTCTACTCGGCGGGCCTCATGCGACGGTTCTCGATCAGTCCATTTTGCGAACCTTCGATGTATTCGATGTGGTTGTAAGGCATGAAGCAGAACATACCATCGTTCCTTTGCTTGATGCCTTGCACGATCATTCATTCGACAAGGTTCCCGGTGTGACCTACAGGGACAGGACCGGAATCCTCGCTACGGCTGGTGAGCCATTGATTCTGGACCTCGATACGCTGCCTGACGCGGCGTACGACCACTATCCAATCGCTGACCTCGGCCTCAACTGGCTTCGCGTCGAGGCGGGACGCGGCTGTCCCTTCATGTGCACCTTCTGCTCAACCGCCACCTTTTTTGGTCGTCGTTATCGCCTGAAAACGGCCGCGCGGCTTTGCGAAGAATTGGACCGCCTCCATTCCCAATACGGGATCTCACACTTCTCGCTTCAACACGATCTTTTTACAGTGAACCGGTCCAAGGTTTTGGCGTTCTGTGATGCCGTAGCGAGCCGCAATTATACGTGGAAATGTTCCGCGAGAATGGACTGTGTAGATCCTGAATTGCTTGAGCGAATGAGCGCCGCTGGCTGCAGGGAGATCTACTTCGGAATTGAAACTGGCTCCCCCCGGATGCAGAAGATTTCACAAAAGCGATTGGACCTTGCGCTATTCGAGCCTACACTCGATGCGATCGATCAGGTGAGGATGTCGGGAACGGTATCCTTTATCACCGGATATCCTCAGGAGCAGCTTCAAGATCAGCAGGCGACTTTAGATTTAATCGGTTCGTGCTTCTATCGACGGCCTCCACCACACAACGTTCAACTTCACATGCTGACACCGGAACCCGGAACAGGTCTGCTGACGGAGTTCCAGTCCCGCCTGGCCTACGATGGATATGTAACAGATTTCAATTTTCCAACGCTCGAAGGAGACGATGCCGACTTGATTCGCTTGCACCCAGATGTCTTCATGAACCACCACTACTTCCAGTCAGTCTTGCCACGGCAGCGTCATATACTGGTCACATCGGTTTATTACGTTCTTTACCGACTAGGACCGCTGGTCATCACTCAGCTTCTCGATCACTACGGAGGAAGACTAGGCGCACTGGTCGAGGCCTTCGTTTCTTGGGCGGAATCATTGAAGGTCGGCGTCTCTAATGACGCATCACTCATTGACTTTGTGGCTGCAAAACTGGGCCCTAATCATTACCTGACTTCACTCGTCCGGTACATGCTCGCCGTCGCCCAATTCTCGTCCAAGGCAAAGTTCGATCGTGAGTCGTCAAGAGACCACGCCGAGCAATCAGACGAGGAGATCAGGCGGCTGAAGATGTATGCGATCGGTCATCGGGCCGTCATGTTGCGAAACCTGCATGCCTGCCCGGATATCTTGGCTTTTCTGGAAGAGCAGCGCACATCGAGGACGCTACGCTCATCTATCACGCCTGTCGCAAGAAGCTCAAGCGGACGAAGCTCGTTAAAGCAAATCAATCGTGCGTCCCGCCGTATCGCTTCCGCTGACGGAGGGAACGTGAGCATCATCGGGCCGAGTGAAATGGCTTGCTCCAAAGCGAGGGACACGATCGACGTGCCGCTTGCGCTGAGACGCAAACGCATGCACACGCTCGTTGTGCTCGACCGTTACGGCAGCGATCGCATCCGCAATTTCATGTTGGACGATGACGGCGCCGATGTATTGGATTTTGTCCTACAATCGCGCACCGGAGATGCATTGCTCAAAGCATTGGGATCCTCCGCTAGCAGCCAGCGGGCGATTCATGAATTTGCGTGCAATCTCCTCCGCATCGGAGCGCTCGAGGAGACAAGAGGCGAGCCTAACGGAGAAGGTGCAAGACCTCGATGGAAAGCCGGTGAATGGGGAGATGTGCGTATCAAGCAAGTCAGTGTGGGTTGTGTCTAGGAGTTCAGCTCTTCAAATCGTGGAGGGTGGATACGTCGCAACCCTAGTGACGTACTGTCACCAGTACGGCGTGTTTTCATCTCTGCACAATTTCCGGTCGCCTCGCACAGTCGCCCTCCAGCTCGGAATGGACTCCCAGACACTTGAGGTGATACTCGATTTTCTGTGGCGAACCACGGAGGTACTTGAGAAACGAAAGGGTCCCCAGTACCGCCTCGCTAGGGTCTATCAGTCATATCCATTGTTCGCTTATCACCTGGACAAGTTCCTCGTGGCCTATGGCCTTAATCTTCTAAATGTGGATCGCATTGCTAAGTCGCCAAGGAGCGGCGCCCGTCTAGTCAATCAAGCGGCCCTCGCAACTGCCTTTCATGGTGCCGACTCGGGGGCTCCCAAAGCATTTGTCAGGATCCTTCGCGAGAGCGCGATTCGCGTCCTGCTCGAGCTAGGATGCGGCACCGCACCAATGAGCCGATCTTTGGCGAGAATAGACAAATCCATCGTCGCCTGGGCGGTAGACATGAATTCAGACATGTGTACGGTGGCGCGTTCTCTTGTCGCCAGCGAAGGCTTGGCGGAGCGTGTTCACATAAGACAATCGACGATTGCCAAGCTTGAAAGCGTCATTCCTAAAAGAATCCGATCGCGCGTTGATACGCTTTATGCGCAAAGCGTCATGAACGCGTTCTGTAGCCATGGGCAAGCGCCAGCGCTTGAGCTTTTGCAAGGGCTGCGGAGAGTGTTTCCGGAACGTCGTCTTTTTATCGTGGACTATTTCGGCCGACTGGGTACACGAATCTCGACGAAGGCATCCGAACTGCATACGATTCTGCAAGATATCGTCCAGGCGCTGTCCGGTCAGGGAATACCACCGGCAGGACACCAACGCTGGTTTGCGCTATACGACGAGGCAGGATGTAGGGTCGAAGGAGCCTATGAGGGTACTGACGTGGGCGTTCACTGGTTCGTTCATCATGTGACCTTATGAAGGGTCGTGAAGATCTGTCCATCGCCTCCTCCAACTACCGATCGCCAACGTTCGTTTCCGGCGGCTCGCTTGGTCCAATGGCCTCGCTCCAATACCAACAGCGACGATTTCGTGGATCGGACCGCTGGGCGAGCGTGTGCTTCACGCGCCGCGGCATTGCCTTCAAACCGTTGTGAAGGGGTATCTGTTTCGACGCAACAAGGCGCGGCGGGTCGTCACCCGCCGCTCCTCGTTTCTTTGCCTCAGGCGTTGGCGCTGCCATCACGCCGCCTTCGGCGTCTGACCACCACCCGCCTCTGGCTCGTTCTTGGTTTTGAACGGGCCGAGGACGTTGCGGGCACTGCGCCACGCGCCCATCAGCTCGGCATTATCGCCGAACCGATACCGCACCATCCCGTCGAGCGCGCGCACCTGCTTCTTGATCTCGGCGGCCACGGTCTGGAGATCGGCGCTGGCACCCACATGATCGCGCCGACCCG
>WNGI01001357.1_pt1 | contig 32314 bp, 36 predicted proteins | sample 5400621 | NCBI WGS metagenome assembly WNGI01 (sample SAMN13153374, study PRJNA577476) | soil metagenome | isolation source: 20 cm soil or saprolite under Garry oak tree replicate 1 | place: USA:California | collected 2016-06-15
GGTTTGGCGGGCAGGTGTACGCCGGCAGCACGGACGATCTCGCGCACTGCCAGGATCGCCGCGTCGGCCGCCGGGTCGAACGCGGCGCACACCACCGCCGTGACCCGGCCGGGCATCGTCAGATCTCGACGACGATCTTGCCGACCAGTTCGCCGCTCTGCATCGCGGCGAGGCCTTCGCCGGTGGAGTCGAGCGGCAGCGTCCGGTCGATGTGCGGGCGCAGCGCCGAGTTGTGCAGGAACGCGATCAGGTCGCCGAGGTCGGCCTTCGTGCCCATCGTCGAGCCGATCACCGACAGCTGCAGGAAGAAGATCCGGTTCAGCTCAGCGGGCGGGTTGGGCCCGGACGTCGCGCCGCAGATGACGATCCGCCCGCCCGGACGCACCGCCCGGACCGAGTGCGCCCAGGTCGCCGCACCGACCGACTCCATGACGGCGTCGACCCGCTCGGGCAGCCGCGCCCCGGCCGGGAACGCCTGGTGGGCGCCGAGGCGCACCGCGGCTGCCTGCTTGGCCTCGGTGCGAGCGGTCGCCCATACCCGGTAGCCGCCCGCTCGCGCCAGCGCTATGCATGCCGTCGCGACACCGCCGGACGCGCCCTGCACCAGTACGGTCTGCCCCGGCCGCAGCGCTGAATTGACGAACAGCATCCGGTACGCGGTCAGCCATGCCGTCGGCAGGCACGCTGCCTCGGCGAAGGACAGCTCGGCCGGCTTCGGCACCACGTTGCGCTTGGGCACGATCAGCAAGTCGGCGAGGGCACCCTGGTGCTTCTCCGACAGCAGCGTCCGCTTCGGGTCGAGCGTCTCGTCGCCGTCCCACCCGTCGCTCGCGATCACCGAGTGGACGACGACCTCGTCGCCGGTCGAGGTGTCGATGCCCGCGGCGTCACAGCCGAGGATCATCGGGAACCGGTCGGCGCCGATGCCCACCCCGCGCAGCGTCCACAGGTCGTGGTGGTTGAGGCTGACCGCCTTGACGTCGACGGTCGTCCAGCCCGGCGGTGGCTCCGGTTCGGGACGCTCGCCGATCACCAGTCCGGCCAGCGGGTCGTCCGGGAACGCCGACGAGGCATACGCGGCACGCATGGGGTCAGACCCTAGCCGGGCGGCGCGGAGGCGAGGGCCCGCTCGATCGCGGCGACCAGTTCGCGGGCGGACGCGGCGGTCAGCTCGACGGCGACCCGGGACGCCGCCCCGCGCGACGGGTTCGCGAAGTCGATGTTGAGCGTGTGATCGGCCAGGGCGTGCACCGGGTGGTCGAAGTAGACCGTGGCGTCGGTGAGCCGGAACCAGCCAGTCGCCCCCTTGCCGCTGCCCGCGATCGAGATCGTCTCGGTCAAGTACGTGCACATGGCAGATCTCCTAGGACAGGTGGCGGGCGTAGAAGTCGGCGATCCGGTCCCAGCCGTCGAGGGCGGCCTCGACCCGGTAGGACGGGCGGTCGACGGCGAAGAACGCGTGACCCGCGCCCTCGTAGCTGTGCGACTCGAAGTCCTTGCCGTGCTCGCGCAGGATCTCGCCGAGCCGGACAACCTCGGCCGGTGAGGGCCGCTTGTCCTCGACGCCGAACAGCCCGAGCAGCGGGCAGCCGAGGTCGGCCAGCTTGCCCTCCAGGCTCGTCACCGGCGTCGGGTAGTCGGCCGGGCCGTCTGTGACGACGAACGCGCCGTAGCAGTCGACGGCCGCGTCCAGTGGGGTGCTGCACGCGGCGAGCACCGACTGCCGCCCGCCCGAACAGTGGCCGATCACGCCGACCTTGCCGTTCGACTCGGGCAACCCCCGCAGGTAGGCCGCGGCGCCGGCGACGTCGCCGACCAGCCGCTCGTCCGGGACGCCGCCGCGCGCCCGGACCGTGGCCGACGCGTCGTCCGGATCGGCACCGGGTGCCTCACGCCAGAACAGGTTCGGGCACACCGCGTCGTAGCCCATGTCGGCGAACCGGCGGGTCATCTCCTTGGTCGCGCGGTCATACCCCGGCAGGTGGTGGATGAGGACCACGCCGCCGCGCTTGTCGGTGGTCAGCGGGCGGGCCTGGTAGGCCTCGATCCCGTCGGCGCCGTGACCGGTGATCATGATCGTCTGCGCGGTGAGTGAGCTCATCAGCCGATCGAAGCATGCACGCAAATAGAGTGAGCCACCGTGTCCCGCCGCTCGCGACGCCTGCGCCGCCCGCAGATCGCGCTTATCGCGCTGGTCGCCGCGCTCGCGCTCGGCTACGCGATCAACGCCGTCCGCGCAGAGCACCACACGGGACTGCAGGCGGGCACGGTCGCGCTGTCGTCGCTGCCTGCGCAGGCGAGCGACACGGTGCACCTGATCGAGGCGGGCGGTCCGTTCCCGTATCCGCAGGACGGGGTGGTCTTCAACAACGCCGAGCGGCGCCTGCCGGACGAGCCGCGCGGCTACTACCGCGAGTACACCGTGCCGACGCCCAGTTCGGCGGACCGCGGCGCGCGGCGGATCATCACCGGCAAGAATGGCGAGTACTACTACACGCCCGACCATTACGAAACGTTCCGCCGAGTGGACGTGAGGCGATGAGCGCTCGCGCGAAGAGCCCCGCCGCCGCGATGCGGCCCGCGCCGAAGGCGTGGAGCGGAGCCGGGGATCCACCCGAGCGAAGCGAGTGGTGGAGAAGCGGATCCGCCCAAGGCGGGGTGAGCCAGAGATGAGCCACCGCCCCGGGCTGCACCTGTCGCGGGTGGCCGACGTGCCGGGAGCGCGCCACGTCGACTCGGCAACGACGAAGGCCGCCGTCATCCGCGCGATCCACCGTGCCGTCGACGCCCCGGACTGGGCCGCGCCGAATCTGGACGCCCTGGCCGACGTGCTGCGTGACCTGTCGTGGCTGCCGGCCGGGCCAGTGGTGCTGGTCTGGCCGCGACCGGCGGTGGAGCAAGCAGAGCGGATCGTGGACGTCGTCCGCGAGGTGGCCGCCGAGTCCGAGGGCTCCGATCGTCCGCTGACGGTCTATCTCGTCGAGGAATAAGCCGATTCCGGCGGGTCGCGGCCCACCCGGGCGCCGAGGCGTTGAACACTGGACGGGTGCCCCCAGCCTTACCTGCCGGACAGCCGGCGCCGCGTGACGGCCGGTTGCCGCCCGCCGCGCTGGCCGACCTGGGCGAGCAGCCGTTCGGCGTGTACGTCCACGTCCCGTTCTGCGAAGCGCGCTGCGGCTACTGCGACTTCAACACCTACACCGCGTCCGAGCTCGGTCCGAGCGTCAGCCGGGGAAGCTACGCCGACACGGTGCTGCTGGAGCTGCGCCTGGCGCGCGAGGTGCTGCGCAACGCCGTTCCGCAGGTGTCGACCGTGTTCTTCGGGGGCGGGACGCCGACGATGCTGCCCGCCGAGCACCTCGAGCTGATCCTGCGCGAGATCTCCGACCTGTTCGGCCTCGAGCCGGGCGCCGAGGTCACCACGGAGGCCAACCCCGAGTCCGTTGCTCCGGCGTACTTCGCGAAGCTGCGCGCGGCCGGATTCACCCGGGTGTCGATCGGCATGCAGTCCGCCGCGCCGCATGTGCTCGACGTGCTCGATCGCAGGCATCGCCCCGGACGTCCCGAGGAGGCAGTTGCCGAGGCGCATGCCGCCGGCATCGAGCACGTCAACCTCGACCTGATCTACGGCGCGCCGCACGAGACCGACGCTGACTGGCAGGCGTCGCTCGAAGCCGCTGTCGGGGCGCGGCCCGACCACATCAGCGCGTACTCACTGGTCGTCGAGGAGGGCACCGCGCTGGCCCGGAAGGTCGCACAGGGCGTGGTTCCGCGCACCGACGACGACGTCATGGCCGACCGCTACGCCCAGGCCGACGAGACCCTGCGCAGCGCCGGCTACGAGTGGTACGAGGTCTCCAACTGGGCCAAGACGGCTGCCGGCCGGTGTAGACACAATGAGCTTTACTGGCGCAACGCCAACTGGTGGGGCGCCGGGCCCGGGGCACATAGCCATGTCGGCGGTGTCCGGTGGTGGAACGTGAAGCACCCCGTCCGGTACGCCACGATGCTCGAGTCCGGAGCCAGCCCGGCAGCCGGCCGCGAGACGCTCGACGCCGGCGCGCGGACGACCGAGCGGGTCATGCTGGGCATTCGGCTGCGCGAGGGCCTGTCGATGCTCGATGTGCCCAGGCAGTCGCACGACAAGGTGCCGCAGCTCGTTTCCTGGGGACTGGCCGACCCGGCGGCCTTCGAGGGCGGCCGCGTGGTGCTCACCCGGCGCGGCCGGTTGCTCGCCGACGCCGTCGTACGCGACCTGCTCGCCTGAAGCGTCAGCTCGGGACGGTGTGGCCCAGCCGCTTGAGCTCGTCGAGGTCGAGCACGCGCACGTGCAGGATGTTGCGCTGCTGCAGCGCAGCGCGAAGGGCGCGGTGCAGGCCGTCCTCGAGGTAGATGTCGCCCTGCCACTGGACGGCGTGCGGGAACAGGTCGCCGAAGAACGTCGAATCCTCGTCGAGCAGCTTGTCGAGTGCCAGCTCGCGTTTGGTCGTGACCAGCTCGTCGAGGCGGATCGACCTCGGCGGGACGTTTGCCCAGTCACGGGCGGACATGCCGTGATCGGGGTAGGGCCGCCCGTCGCTTACCGCCTTGAAGATCACCGTTCCCGCTTCCGCCGTGCCGCCGGCCCCATGCGGCAGATCTCGCCGCGCCTGGCAGCGTAGCGTGCCGCCGTGCGGGGCCGGGCTGTCGCTCTGATGGCGGTCGCGTAACGGAATCGCCTTGCCGCACGCGGTGAATGCAGGTTCCGCCGAGCCCACGTCCCTCGGCGCGACCCCTAAACTGCAAGGAGAACGGGAGGCCGGTGAATACGAGATGAACGTCGACGAACGCAAGCTCGAAGTGCTGCGCGCCATCGTCGAGGACTTCATCGCGACGAGCGAGCCGGTGGGCAGCCGGGCCCTCGTAGACCGGCACAATCTCGGTGTTTCGCCCGCAACTATCCGTAACGACATGGCGGCCCTCGAGGACGAGGGGCTCATCGCGCAACCGCACACGAGCGCCGGGCGGGTCCCCACGGACGCCGGCTATCGGATGTTCGTCGACCAGCTCACCTCGCTCAAGCCGCTCTCGGCGGCCGAGCGGCGCGCGATCGAGACGTTCCTCGACAACGCGGTCGACCTCGACGACGTGCTGCACCGCGCCGTCCGCAGCCTCGCCCAGCTGACCCGCAACGTGGCCGTCGTGCAGTACCCGTCGCTGTCACGCAGCCGGGTGCGTCACCTGGAGATCGTCGCGCTCAACGCGTCGCGGCTGATGCTGGTGCTGATCACCGACACCGGGCGCGTCGAGCAGCGCGTCGTCGAACTGCCCGCGGCGGTCTCCGACGCAGCGGTCGCCAACCTGCGAACGACGCTGAACACGCGGCTGCGCGACCGGTTGCTGTCCGAGGCGCCGCAGATCGTCAGCGACCTGCCGCAGGAGGTGGCGCCCGAACTGCGCGGGCTCGTCGTCACGCTGACCTCGGTGCTGCTCGAGACGCTCGTCGAGAAGCACAGCGACCGCATCGTGCTCGGCGGCACGGCGAACCTCACCGAGCACGCGCTCGACTTCCCGGCAATCCGCCCGGTGCTCGAGGCGCTGGAGGAGCAGGTCGTGCTGCTGCGGCTGCTCGACCAGTCGGTGACGTCCAGCCAGATCGTGGTGCGCATCGGCAACGAGAACGTGCACGAGGGCTTGCAGTCCACGTCGGTGGTCACCAGCGGATACGGGGTGCGCGGCTCGGCGCTGGGGGCGGTCGGCGTCCTGGGCCCGCGGCGGATGGACTACGCGCACACCATGGCGCGGGTCGCGGCCGTCGCGCGCTACGTCGGCGAACTCATCGCGGACCGTTAGCGCGCTGAACGTCCGTACACTTGGCTGGCACTCGACACCGCTGATTGCCAAAAGAAGGCTCGTGACATTGAAGGGCAGTGCCCGTGGCTGAGACCGTCCGCGACTACTACGCGCTGCTCGGCGTACGCCGGGACGCGACGGGCGAGGAGATCAAGCGGGCCTACCGCAAGCTCGCCCGCGAGCTGCATCCCGACGTGAACCCCGACCCGGCCGAGCAGGAGCGGTTCAAGGAGGTCACCGCCGCCTACGAGGTGCTGTCCGACCCGGAGAAGCGGCGCATCGTCGACCTTGGCGGTGACCCGCTCGCACCGGGCGGGCAGGGCACGGCCGGCAACCCGTTCGCCGGATTCGGCGGTTTCGGCGACGTGTTCGAGGCATTCTTCGGCGGTGCCGCGGGCGGCGCGCGCGGACCGCGCAGCCGGGTACGCCCGGGCGCTGACGCGCTGCTGCGGATCGAGCTCACGCTCGCCGAGGCGGCGTTCGGCGTGCGTCGCGAGATCAGCGTCGAGACCGCCGTCGTGTGCCAGACCTGCGGGGGCGACGGCTGCGCGCCCGGCACGTCACCACGCACCTGCCAGACGTGTAACGGGGCCGGTGAGATCCAGTCCGTGCAGCGCTCGTTCCTGGGTCAGGTGATGACGACCCGGACGTGCAGCGCCTGCGGCGGAAGTGGACAGCAGATCCCATCGCCGTGCCCGACCTGTGGCACCGAGGGCCGGGTTCGCGCGCGGCGCACGATCACCGTCGACGTCCCGTCCGGCATCGAGGACGGCATGCGCATCCGGCTGTCCGGCCAGGGCGAGGTAGGCCCCGGCGGCGGACCGGCCGGTGACCTGTACATCGAGGTGGCCGAGCAACAGCACGAGACGTTCACCCGCGACGGCGCCGATCTGCACTGCACGGTCGCGCTGCCGATGACCGCCGCGGCGCTGGGCACCGATCTCGTGCTCCCCACGCTCGACGGCGAGGAGAAGGTCGACATCCGGGCGGGGACCCAGAACGGTGCCGTCCTGACCCTGCGCGGCAAGGGCGTTCCTCGTCTGCGCAGCAGCTCGCGAGGCGACCTGCACATCCACGTCGAGGTGCGGACGCCCACCCGGCTCGACGAGGCCCAGGAGAACCTGTTGCGCGAGCTCGCGGCGTTGCGCGCCGAGGAGGTCTCGGTCACCAGCACCCGCGCCGGCCTGTTCAGCAAGGTGCGCGACGTGTTCGGCGGGCGATGACGCCACCGCTCTTCCTGCTCGACCCGCTGCCCCCCGGTGATCTGGTCGTCCTCGACGACGACGAGGGACGCCACGCCGCCCGGGTGAAGCGGATCGGCCCCGGCGAAGACGTCCTGGTGGGCGACGGGCACGGGTCGATCGCGTCCTGCACCGTCGAGGTCGCGGCGGCCGACCGGCTCACCCTGCGCGTCCACGAGCGGCGCACGGAACCGCGGCCGGATCCGCGGGTCGTCGTCGTGCAGGCCCTGCCCAAGGGCGACCGGGCCGAGCTGACCGTCGAGCTGCTCACCGAGCTCGGCGTCGACGAGATCGTGCCGTGGGCGGCGTCCCGGTCGATCGGTCAGTGGCGCGGCACGAAGTCGCTCGCCAAGTGGCGGCGGACGGCCGCGGAATCCGCCAAGCAGAGCCGGCGCGCCTGGGTGCCGGACGTCAGCGACCTCGCGAGCACCGCCGACGTGGCCGCGCGGGCCACGGGCTCCCTGGTCCTGCACGAGAGCGCGACGGCCGCGCTCGCCGGCGCGGGGCTTCCGCGCAGCGGCGAGATCGTGCTGATCGTCGGGCCCGAGGGCGGCATCGCCGACGACGAGATCGCGGTCCTCACAGACGCCGGCGCGACGCCCGTCCGGCTCGGTGGGTACGTCCTGCGCACGTCGACGGCCGGTGCTGCCGCACTCGCCGCGGTGTCGCTCCGGATCGGCCGGTGGTGACGCAGGCGCGCTCAGTAGGCTCTGCGCATGCCCGATGACTGCCTGTTCTGCAAGATCGTCGCAGGCGAGATCCCGGCGACCAAGGTGCGCGAGGACGACGACACGCTGACGTTCACCGACATCAACCCGCAGGCGCCGACCCACGTCCTGGTGGTGCCCAAGCGGCACATCGCCGACATCGCCGAGCTGAGCGCCGACGCGGACGCCGGTGCCGCCCTGTTGCGCGGCATCCGGGCGAGCGCCGAGGCGACCGGCCTGACCGAGTTCCGGGCCGTCTTCAACACCGGGGCGCAGGCCGGGCAGACCGTCTTCCACGTGCACGCGCATGTGCTCGGCGGGCGCCGGATGCAATGGCCGCCCGGCTGATCCGCAAGCCGTCGCGAGATCTGTGCCGAAATGACCACGAAGTCAACGGGTGATCGCCGGTACAGTGGTGTAGCCGCGAGGTAGCGGCACCCGAGCGCCGGACGCTGGCAGTGAAGGTGCAGGGGCAACGAATCAGGAAGCAGGCACGAAGCCGACTTGACAGATCCCACCTCTAGATCGGATCGCGTCTCCACCACTGTCGTCGTCCCTGGCGACCAGGCAATGGTCGCCCTGCTCGGCTCGCGCGACGAACTGCTGAGGGTCATCGAGAAGAGCCTCGACTCCGACATCCACGTCCGCGGCAACGAGATCACGATCACCGGCCACGCCGGCGACAACGCGATCGCTGTGCGGCTGTTCGAGGAGCTGATCGAACTGCTCAGCGCCGGGCAGAACCTGACGCCCGATGCCGTCTCGCACGCCCTCGGCATCCTCACCGCCGACTCCGGCGAGCGGCCGGCCGAGGTTCTCAGCCTCAACATCCTTTCCCGGCGGGGCAAGAACATCCGTCCGAAGACGCTGAACCAGAAGCGTTACGTCGACGCGATCGACCATCACACGATCGTGTTCGGCATCGGCCCGGCCGGTACCGGCAAGACCTACCTCGCCGTGGCGAAGGCGGTGCAGGCGCTGCAGGCCAAGCAGGTCACCCGGATCATCCTGACCCGGCCGGCCGTCGAGGCGGGCGAGCGGCTCGGCTTCCTGCCCGGCACGCTGTACGACAAGATCGACCCGTACTTGCGCCCGCTGCTCGACGCCCTGCACGACATGGTCGATCCCGACTCGATCCCGCGGCTGACCCAGTCCGGCACGATCGAGGTCGCGCCGCTGGCATACATGCGCGGAAGGACGTTGAACGACGCGTTCATCATCCTCGACGAGGCGCAGAACACCACGCCGGAACAGATGAAGATGTTCCTTACCCGGCTGGGCTTCGGCTCGAAGATGGTAGTCACCGGCGACATCACGCAGATCGACCTGCCGGGCGAGAACCGCAGCGGCCTCAAGGTCGTGCGCGACATCCTGACCGACGTCGACGACGTGCACTTCGCGAACCTCACCAGCACCGACGTCGTGCGGCATCGCCTGGTGGGCGACATCGTCGACGCCTACGCGCGCTTCGACGAGCGGGCGAGCTCGCGGCCGGGGCAGGCGCACCAGCACGCCCAGCCCCGTCGCTGATCTTCGGAGAAGCGTGAGCATCGAGATCAACAACGAATCCGGCGTCGTCGTCGACGAGGTGGCGCTCGCCGACCTCGGGCGCTACGTGCTCGACGCGATGCGGGTGAACCCGCTGGCCGACCTGTCGGTCGTCCTGCTCGACAGCGCCGCGATGTCGGCGCTGCACGAGCAGTGGATGGACCTGCCCGGTCCGACCGACGTGATGGCCTTCCCGATGGACGGCTCGGAGCCGCCCGATGTCGGGGGGGCCGCGGACCATCCAGGACGTTCCCGCGACGACGAGCACGCTCACGAGACGATGCTCGGCGACGTCGTCCTGTGCCCGGAGGTCGCGGCCGAACAAGCCGGTCACGCTGGACATTCCGCAGAGGCCGAGTTGCATCTGCTGTGCGCGCACGGCATCTTGCATCTGCTCGGCTACGACCACGGCGACGCTGACGAGGAGCGCGCGATGTTCGAACTGCAGGCGCGCGTCCTGCGCGACTGGTCACAGGCGAGCGGGCGCGGCCCGATCCACGTCCCGCTGCCAGGTACCGGTGGCGAGGTCCGTGACACGCGATGAGCGCTCGCGCGAAGAGCCCCGGCGCCGCCAAGGGCGGCACATGACATGAGCTCCGCCGACGTCGCTGTCCTGGTGGTCGCGATCCTGCTCGTCCCGCTCGGCGGCGTGTTCGCCGGTGTCGATTCGGCGATCTCGAGGGTCTCGGTGGCCCGGGTCGACGAGATGGTGCGCGAGCGGCAACGTGGCGCGAGCACTCTGGCGATCGTCCTGGCCGACCGCGTCCGCTACACCAACCTGCTGTTGTTGCTGAGGGTCACCTGCGAGCTGACCGCGACGGTGCTGGTGACCATCGTGGCGCGAGCGCAGTTCGGCGGGCGGTGGCCGATCGTACTGGCCACGGTTGCGGTGATGGTGGTCGTGTCCTACGTGCTGGTCGGCGTGGGGCCGCGGACACTCGGCCGCCAGCATCCGTACCGGTTGGCGCTTGCCACGGCCGGCGCGGTGCGCGCGCTCGGCCGGATCTTCGGTCCGCTCGCGTCGCTGCTGATCCATCTCGGCAACGCGGTGACGCCGGGCCCCGGTTTCCGCGAGGGGCCGTTTGCCTCCGAGGTCGAGCTGCGCGAGCTCGTCGACATGGCCGAGCAGCGCGGCGTCGTCGAGCACGGCGAGCGCGAGATGATCCAGTCGGTATTCGAGCTCGGCGACACGATCGCGCGCGAGGTCATGGTGCCGCGCACCGAAGTTGTCTGGATCGAGAGCGGCAAGTCGGTGCCGCAGGCGCTCGCGCTCGCGCTGCGCAGCGGCTTCTCGCGCATCCCGGTGATCGGCGAGAACGTCGACGACGTGGTCGGCGTGGCCTACCTGAAGGATCTGGTCCGCCGCGGCCAGGACGCCGACCGCGCCAAGGTCACCCGCGTGGACGAGGTCATGCGCAAGCCGGTGTTCGTCCCCGAGTCGAAGCCGGTCGACGAGCTGCTGCGCGAGATGCAGGTGCACCGCACGCACATCGCGGTCGTGATCGACGAGTACGGCGGCACGGCCGGGCTCGTCACGATCGAGGACATCATCGAGGAGATCGTCGGCGAGATCACCGACGAGTACGACGACGAGAAGCCGCCGATCGAGCGGATCGACGCCGACACCGCACGAGTCACCGCCCGGCTTGCCGTGGAGGACCTGGCGGACCTGTTCGACCTGGAACTGCCCGAGCGCGACGACGTCGAGACGGTCGGTGGGCTGCTCGCCGAACGGCTGGGCCGGGTGCCGATCCCGGGCGCCACCGCCCGGGTGAACGGGCTCGAGCTCATCGCCGAGAGTGCCGGTGGGCGCCGCAACCGCATCGACACGGTGCTCGTCCGCCGGGTCCACGGGTCCGGCGACAAGCCGGAGCCGGCCGACCGCGAGCAGGCCGAGCGTGAGCGGCAGGTCCGTGACCAGGAGCCGGAGAACGCCACGTGAGCGAACTCGACCCGGACGACCAGAAGTTGATCACGCTGGCTCGTTCGGCCCGCGCCCGCACCGGAGCCGCCCAGGGCGCGGCGGTGCGCGACGGCGACGGGCGGACGTACGTCGCGGCTGCCGTCTCGTTGCCCTCGATGTACCTGTCGGCGCTGCAGGTGGCAGTGGCCATGGCCGTGTCGTCCGGAGCCCTCGGGCTGGAAGCCGCCGCGATCGTCGGCGACGATTCGGCCGATCCGGTGGGCGAGCTCGCCGTCCGCGACGTCGCGCCGGGAGCCGTCATCTACCGGGCCGGCCCCGACGGGTCACTCAGCGGGTAGCCGAGCTGATCAGCGATCGGGGAGGCTCGGTCGACGCCTCGTCAGCCGTGCCGGGCAGACTGTCCGGCGTGACGCGTGCCCCGCTGCCCGACCTGGGAACCATCCTGTCGATCTGGGCCCACCCCGACGACGAGAGCTACTGCTGCGCCGGGCTGATGGCGGCCGCGGTGCGCGCCGGCCGCCGCGTCGTGTGCGTCACGGCGACACGTGGCGAGCTGGGCTCGACCGACCCGGACCGCTGGCCGCCCGGCGCTCAGCTCGCCGACCTGCGCACGAAGGAACTTGCCGCCTGCCTCGGCGAGATCGGCGTCACCGAGCACATCTGGCTGGACTATCCCGACGGCGGCTGCGACCAGATCCCCGACGAGACAGCCGTCGCGCGGCTGCGCTCGATCGTCGACGCCGTCCGGCCCGACACCGTGTTGACGTTCGGCCCGGACGGTGGCACCTACCACCCCGACCACATGGCCGTCTCGCGCTGGGCGTCAGCGGCCGCCGCGGGCACCGATGCGCAGCTGCACTACCAGACGAGCACCCCCGAGTGGGGCAGGCGATGATCTCGGAATTCATCGACCTGTCAGTGGTCATGATGGCCGACCGCGAGCCGATCACGGTCCCGGCCGACGCCTGCTCCATCCATGCGGTCCTCGACGGCGAGCTGCTCGACATGAAGTACCGCGCGATGCTCCGCCAGGAGAGCCAGGTCGGCCCGCTGCTCGCCCTGACCGGGCCGGACAACTTCCGGGCGTTGCTGGCCGAGGAGACGTTCTGCCTACCGAGCGACTTCCCGGCCGTCTGACCGCGACCACCCCTGCTCTCTCTCCCGCCGGTGCACTCAGCTCACGGCGATCCGGTGCATCGTGTTACGGATCGGCGTTCGGTCGGGATCGATCCACGGCGGAGGGATCCAGTTCGGGATGCCGTCGATCATCGTCACCGCCCAGCCGCATCGGTCGAATTCTCGATGGTGAAAACCGCACACCAGGGTGAGATTCTCGATGTCGGTGGCGCCGCCGTATGCCCAATGGACGATGTGATGCGCCTGCGTCCACTCGGGCGGGCGGTCACAACCGGGGAAGGTGCAGCCGCCGTCGCGGGCAACCAGCGCGAGCCGTTGCCCCGTGGATGCGGTGCGGCGTGCGCGTCCGTGTGACAGCACAGCGCCTGAGTCGTTGAGAACGACCGGGATGACCTCGGCTTCGGCGGCGAGCGCGAGTGCGTCGGGCACGGAGAGCAGCCCGCCGTGGCTCGTCGTCGCGAATCCGCTCCGGGTCTCGAGCTCGTCGAGAGTCACGGTGACGATCACGGTCGCCGGGATGCCGCCGCACGCCGGTAGCTCACCCGAACGCAGCAGCCTTCGTGCCGCGTCGAGCAGCGCATCGTGCAGTCGTCGGGCCGGAGTTCTGCTGTCTCGTCCCGTCTCGTCATTCGGCTGCGGTGCGGCGAGTGGATCGAGGACCGCTTCCCACACCGCGAGGGCGGACGGCGTGAGGTGCGCTCTCAGTTCGCCGGAGCCGTCGCCGTTGTGGGACAGGGTTGCGCCGCGGCGTCGTTCATGATGGCGGTCGTCGGCGAACGTGCCGTCGGGGTCGACGATGGCCACGATCCGCCGAGCGAGCCGGCACAGTTGGGCCGGGTCGAACACGCGCGCATCGGCGACGAGCCGCTCTTCTATCGCGGCGGCATGCTCGGCCTGCGCCTGCGCGGGCAACTCGTCGATCGCCTCGACGATCACCTTCGCGTGCCGTGCAGAGATGGTGCCCTCGGCCTGCGCTGCCGCGACGCACGCGAACAGCGGTGGCAACGCTTCGCCGGACACGGCGCGCCGCGGGCCGAGGTCGGCAGCTGCGCTCACCCGAGCCTTGGCATCGGCCGGAGCCAGCCGCAACGCCGTCCGCAGAAGCGCCGCCGTGCTGGCACACCCGAGCTCGAACGCGACCCCGCGCGAATCGAGTTCGGCGACGAGCCGATGGTCGACGACCGGCAGCCGGCACCGTTGCGTCTCGACAGCACGTGCCAGACCGAGCAGCGCCTCGCGATCCAACATGGTGAGGTCCAGCGTGGTGAGCGCATCGACGGCTGTTCTGAGCAGGCCGACCGCGCGCGCCGCAGCTGTATCCGGCTCGATCCCTCCCTCGAACATGTGTGCGAGTCTAATCGAGGATGATCATAGCGGTCAAGGCCGAACCCCCTTATTGCACAAGGTAAATCCCCACGTCAGCGACGGCTAGCGCTCGAGCATACGAGCGACGTCCCGGCCCAGCGCGCCGGTCAACTCGGCGAGATCGGAATCCGACACGTCGAGATAGCCGCGGTCGACCGCGAATGCGCCGAACTGCTGCTCCTCATACGGTGTGCCGGGAGGCAGCGGCGCGACATGCCAGTGGACGTGCCGGTTCCCCTGCTGGCTGCCCAGACTGAGTATGTAGAGCCGTTCGGTCGGGACGAGTTGCGTCAAGGCCATGCCCGTGGCGTGCACGACACGCTGCAGTCGGAGGTACTCGTCCAGTTCGAAGTCGTGGACCACCTGCTCGCGGTGCTCGATCGGAGCGACGAGCACGTGGCCCACGAGCGACGGGAACCGGTTCAGGAAGACCACGGTGGCGTCGTCGCGATAGGCGACGTGATGCGCGTAATCAGGGTTCCCCGCCAGCATCTCGCAGATGAAGCAGGCACGCCGGACGAGGTCCAGGTACGCACCTTCGTCCCAGTACGCGCGGTGATCGGCAGGCATGGTCACGAGATTGCCCAGCCCGGAGCGGGGGTTGCAACCGATGGCGCGGGCATTCGGCGTCGCGGCGATCAGCCAGCGGCGATTACCTCGATCTCGACGAGCCAGTCACTGACCAGTGTCTCCGCGACAATGGCCGTCGTAGGTACGGCCCGACCCCCGAGGGCCCTGACCCTGGCCGCACCGTTCGCGTCCGCGTAGCTGGCGTCGCGCAGATAGCTGGTGAGTCGCACGATGTTGTCGACGGTCATGCCGGCACTGGCCAGAATGGTTTGGATGTTGGACCACGCGAGCTCGAGCTGCTCGGTCAGCGTGGCCCCAGGCGCTCCGTGCGGATCGAGACCCATCGTGCCCGCGACGAACAACAATCTGTCCGCACCGCGCACCTCCACGGCATGAACGTAATCGGAGGTCGCGGCATAGATACCGTCGACGGGATTGTGCTGTGCGATCTCCACCTGGCGTCTCCGCTGTGCTCATGCTTAGCCCGCTTCACCGAACGCTCGTACCGCTCGCGCGCCGCGGACGGTAGCAGATCGTTCGATCGTCAGCTGCCACTGAGCGACCCGCCTGGAAGTCGCCGTAATCTGGAATAAATCAAGAACAGTTTCAACATCGAGATGCGAAGATGCGGGTGTGACGTTCCGTTCCGGGTTCTGCTGCTTCGTCGGACGCCCGAATGCGGGCAAGTCGACGCTGACCAATGCTCTGGTCGGCAGCAAGATCGTCATCACCAGCGCCAAGCCGCAGACGACACGACGCGCGGTGCGGGGCATCGTCAACCGCCCCGACGCCCAGCTGGTCATCGTCGACACGCCGGGCCTGCACCGCCCGCGAACCCTGCTCGGCGAGCGGCTCAACGACGTCGTGCGCGCCGCGCTGGCCGACGTGGACGTGATCGGTTTCTGCGTTCCCGCCGACGAGAAGGTCGGCCCTGGCGACAAGTTCATCGCCGCGGAGCTGGCGGCATTGAAGGCGCCCGTCGTCGCGATCATCACCAAGACCGACCGGGCCGGACGCGACCGGATCGCCGCCCAACTGGTAGCCGTGAGCCAGCTCGGCGACTTCGCCGACATCGTCCCGGTCTCCGCGGTTGCCGGCGACCAGGTCGAGCTGCTCGCCGGGCTGCTCACCGCGCACCTGCCCGAGGGGCCGCAGCTGTATCCCGCCGATGTGACCACCGACGAGGACGTCGAGGCGCGCATCGCCGAGCTGATCCGCGAGGCCGCGCTCGACGGCGTTCGCGACGAGTTGCCGCACTCGATCGCGGTCACCGTCGAGGAGATGAATCCCCGCGACGCGCTCATGGTCATCTACGCGACGGTGCACCTGGAACGTCCCAGCCAGAAAGGCATCGTCATCGGCGCGAAGGGCGCGCGGCTCAAGCAGATCGGCACCACGGCGCGCGCCGGCATCGAGGAACTGCTCGGCGGCCGGGTGCACCTGGACCTCCATGTCGCGGTCGAGGCCGACTGGCAGCGCGACCCGAAGAAGCTGGACCGGCTCGGGTTTTGATCCTCAACACCTACCGCGCGGTGTTCCGCGCTCCCGGTACGGCCGCGTTCTGCGCGGCGGGATTCGTCATGCGCATCCCGATCGCGATCTACCCGCTCGGGCTGGTGCTGCTGATCTCGACACGCACCGGCCACTACGGTTTCGCGGGCGTGCTCGCCGGTACCTATGTGTATGCCAACGGGCTGGGCAACCCGATGCTGGCACGGCTCGTCGACCGTTACGGGCAGAGCCGCGTGTTGTTACCGGCGTCCGCCGTGCACATGGCCGGTGTCTCGGCGATCTGCATCCTCGCCGAGACGGACAGTCCACAGTGGACACTCGTGTTCCCGACCGCGATATGCGGATTCGCCTTCCTGTCGGTCGGCTCGCTGGTAAGAGCCCGCTGGTCGATGGTGCTGGCCGGGCGTCCGGAGCTGACGACGGCCTACTCGCTCGAGTCCACGCTGGACGAGGTGATCTTCACCGCCGGGCCGCTGATCGCCACGGTGGTCGCGACGCAGGTCAGCGCGGTGCTCGGCCTGGCCCTGGCGGCGCTGCTCGTCGGGACGGGTGCGGTGTGGCTGCGTCGCCAGCACGGCACCGAGCCGCCGCCGCATCCCACGGACGCGCCGCGGCGGGCGTCGGCGATGCGCCACCGGGGGATGCCGCTGCTGATCCTGGCCGCCGTGGGCATGGGCGGCGTGTTCGCGAGCGCCGAGGTGACGATGGTCGCGTACTGCGGCCAGCATGGCGCGACCGGGGCGAGCGGTGCCGTGCTCGCCGCCATGGCATTCGGCAGCGCCGTGGCGGGATTCGCTTACGGTTCCCGACCGTGGCGCGCCAGCGTGCTGCGACGATTCCGCTTGCAGGCGATCGCCTTCGGTGCGCTGCCCGTGCTGTTCCTTGCAGCCGTGAACTTGCCGGTGCTCGCGGTGTGCGCGTTCGTGGTCGGCCTCGGTATCGCGCCGTTGCTGATCACCGCGTTCGGACTGGTGGCGCAGATCGTCCCCGGCGCGGCGCTGACCGAGGGCATGGCCTGGCTGATCACCGGGATCAGCATGGGTTTCGGTGCGGCATCTGCGCTCGTCGGGCGGATCGCCGACACGAGCGGTGCTCGGGTCGCGTTCAGCGTGACCATCGGCTCCGGCGTACTCGTCGCCGTGGTGGGTCTGGCGCTGTACCGGCTGCTCAGCCGCCAGCCCGAGTCGCAGCCGCTGCCTGTCGGATAGCGGTGCGACGATGGGCGGGTGCCGCTCTACCGTGACGAGGCGGTCGTCCTTCGCGTGCACAAGCTCGGTGAGGCCGACCGGATCGTCACCATGCTCACGCGGCGCCACGGCCGCGTCCGCGCCGTGGGCAAGGGAGTGCGGCGCACGACGTCGCGTTTCGGGGCGCGCCTCGAGCCGGGCAGTCATATCGACGTCCAGCTGCACTCAGGGCGTTCACTCGACATAGTCACGCAGATCGAGTCATTGGGTGCGTACGGCGCGGCGCTCGCCGGCGACTACCCGCGCTGGACGGCAGCCTGCGCGATCTGCGAGACCGCCGACCGGCTCACCGACGAGGGCGAGCCCGCGCTGCGGCTCTACCTGCTGGTGGTCGGCGCACTGCGCGCGCTGGTCGCCAACGAGCACGAGGCAGGCCTGGTGCTCGACGCGTTCCTGATCCGGGCGATGTCGAATGCGGGCTGGGAGCCCGCGCTCGACGCGTGCGCGAAGTGCTCAGCGCCCGGCCCGCACGGCGCGTTCAACGTCGCGGCCGGCGGCGTGGTGTGCGACAACTGCCGCCCGCCCGGATCGGTACGTCCCGAACGGGAGGTCGTCGGGCTGATGACGGCGCTGCTGCGAGGCGACTGGGCGCGGGCCGACGCCAGCGACGCCGCGCATCGCCGCGCGGGCAGCGGGCTGATCGCGGCGCACCTGCAGTGGCATCTGGAACGTGGCCTGCGCTCCCTGCCACTCGTCGACCGCCTGTAGGCGGGATTCGAAATGGCGCGCACCGCGGCACCCGGCGCAGTCGATACGGTGGGCCGATGACCACGCCGACGGGGTCCCGCGCCCGCCGGCGCGAGCGAAGCCGCGCCTGGCCCGATCCGCCGCCGCATCCGTCCGGTGCCCGCCCGCCGAGGATCCCGGCGGAACTGGTACCCAGGCACGTCGCGATCGTCATGGACGGCAACGGCCGGTGGGCCCAGCAACGCGGGCTACCCCGTACCGAGGGGCATCGCGCCGGCGAGGCCGCGCTGATGGACGTCCTGCACGGAGCGATCGAGCTGGGCGTCTCGACCGTCTCGGCGTACGCGTTCTCCACCGAGAACTGGCGGCGCACGCCGGACGAGGTGCGCTTCCTGATGGGCTTCAACAAGGAGGTCATCCGGCGGCGCCGCGACGAGCTGGCCGCGATCGGCGTGCGCATCCGGTGGGCCGGACGCCGCCCTCGCCTGTGGCGCAGCGTCATCGACCAGCTCGAGGACGCCGAGCAGTACACGCGCGACAACGACCGGCTCACGTTGCAGTTCTGCGTGAACTACGGCGGCCGGGCCGAGCTCGTCGATGCGACGCGGGCGATCGCGCGGGAGGTCGCCGAGGGGCGGCTGAACCCCGCCAAGATCGACGAGCGGACGATCGCCGCGCATCTCGACGAGCCCGGCTTGCCCGACGTCGACCTGTTCATCCGCACCTCCGGTGAGCAGCGGACCTCGAACTTCCTGCTCTGGCAGGCCGCCTACGCCGAGCTGGTGTTCATCGACACCCCCTGGCCGGACTTCGATCGCAGGCATCTGTGGCAGGCCTGCCTCGCGTACGCCTCGCGCGATCGGCGGTTCGGCGCCGCCGGCCCGATCGAGGCCGGCCCGCCGTCCTTGCCGGCAGATTGACGGGGCCTTGCCAGCTGGTTGACGTAGCCTTACCAGCTTGACCGAGGCCACGACCACTCTCGATGCGGCGCCCGCGAACGTCCGCCCCACCCGTACGGTCGCGCGGCGCCTCGGCCGGCTGGCCATAGCGATGTGGCTCGTGGCGTTCGGCGTGCAGGTCTGGATCAGCGGCGTGCCGTTCGACCGCGAGGGCGTCCTCGCCTGGATCGCGGCCGGGATGCTGGCTGCGAGCATCGGACGGCGCCCACTGTGGACGGTCATCGTCGACTGGCTGCCGTTCGCAGCCGTGCTGATCATCTACGACTACGCCCGCGGCATCTCCGACACCCTCGGCATGCCGGTGCTGTGGCATCAGCCGGTTGACGCCGATCGCGCAATGTTCGGCGGCGTCGTCCCGACCGTCTGGCTGCAGGAGCACCTCAAGCTCGGCCACTCGCCGTGGTGGGAAGCCGGGGTCACCCTCACCTACGTCTCGTTCTTCCTGATGCCGTACGTCGTGGCCGGCCTGCTGTGGCTCCGCGCCCGTACCGAGTTCCGCAAGTGGGCCTTCCGGTTCGTGACGATGTCGTTCCTCGGCGTCGCGTGCTTCATCCTCATCCCGGCCGCCCCGCCGTGGGCGGCCGCGAAGTGCGCTACGGCCGACGTGGCGCACCACCCGTCCAGTCCGGCGTGCATGTCCTACAGCCCGAGCGCTGCCGGCACGAACGGGCTGCTCGGCGCCGTGGACCCGGTGCACGCCGGGGCACCGCCGTACGTCGAGCGGCTGTCCCTGCGCGGATGGGACGCGCTGCACATCCCGGTCGCCAGGGAGCTGCTCGACAAGGGCCAGCGGACGGTCGACATGGTGGCCGCCGTCCCGTCCCTGCACGCCGGGTGCACGTTGCTGCTGTCGATCTTCGCTTGGACGCGCGTTCGCCGGCGATGGCGGCCGCTGCTGATCGTCTACCCGCTGCTGATGGCGTTCACGCTGGTCTACTCCGCCGAGCACTACGCCGTGGACGTGCTGGCCGGCTGGCTGCTGGCCGTGCTTGTGTCTCTGGCGTTCGCGCGACTGGAGCGCCCGAGAAATCGGGCAGCCGGGCTCGATACCCTGATGACTCAGTCACCGACAGTCAGGGAGCCCCCGTGGCCGCCGATCGCAACGACGCCGTGGTCAACCTCGCCAAACGGCGCGGTTTCGTCTACCCGTCCAGCGAGATCTACGGCGGAACCCGATCAGCGTGGGACTACGGCCCCCTCGGCGTCGAACTGAAGGAGAACATCCGGCGGCAGTGGTGGCGCGCGATGGTCACCGGTCGTGACGACATCGTCGGTATCGACTCCGCGGTCATCCTCGCGACCGACGTCTGGAAGGCGTCCGGCCACCTCGAGGCGTTCCACGACCCGCTGGCCGAATGCACGAACTGCCACCACCGCTTCCGGGCCGACCATCTCGAAGAGGCGTACGAGGCCAAGCGCGGTCACCTCCCCGAGAACGGGCTGGCCGACGTGAACTGCCCGAACTGCGGCGTCAAGGGCCAGTTCACCGAACCGCGCGAGTTCAACATGATGCTCAAGACGCACCTCGGTCCGGCTGAAGGTACGGCGGACGACGTCTACTTGCGGCCCGAGACGGCGCAGGGCATCTTCGTCAACTTCCTCAACGTGATGACCACCGCACGCAAGAAGCCGCCGTTCGGCATCGCGCAGACCGGCAAGAGCTTCCGCAACGAGATCACGCCGGGGAACTTCATCTTCCGCACGCGCGAGTTCGAACAGATGGAGATGGAGTACTTCGTCGAGCCGGGCACGGACGAGACGTGGTTCGAGTACTGGCTCGAACAGCGATGGAACTGGTACGTCGACCTCGGCATCAGCCCCGACAACCTGCGCTACTTCGAGCACCCCAAGGACAAGCTCTCGCACTACTCGAAGCGCACCGTCGACATCGAGTACCGGTTCCACTTCGGCGGCACGGAGTTCGCCGAGCTCGAGGGCATCGCCAACCGCACCGACTTCGACCTGACCACCCACTCGAAGCACTCCGGCGCCGACCTGACCTACTTCGACCAGGAGAAGAACGAGCGGTGGACGCCGTACGTCATCGAGCCGGCAGCCGGGCTCACTCGGGCGGTGCTGGCGTTCCTGCTCGACGCGTACACCGAGGACGAGGCGCCGAACGCGAAGGGCGTCCCGGAGAAGCGCACCGTGCTGCGTCTGGACCGCCGCCTCGCGCCGGTGAAGGTCGCGGTGCTGCCGTTGTCGCGTAACGCCGACCTGTCGCCGAAAGCGCGTTCGCTGGCCGATGCGCTGCGCCGCAACTGGAACGTCGACTTCGACGATGCACAGGCGATCGGCCGCCGTTACCGCCGCCACGACGAGATCGGCACGCCGTTCTGCGTGACGGTCGACTTCGACACCCTCGACGACGACGCGGTGACCGTCCGCGAGCGCGACTCGATGGCCCAGGAGCGGGTGTCGCTCGACAAGGTCGAGGGTTACCTGGCCGGGCGGCTCGCCGGCTGCTAATTCCCGGCGTGGCGAATCGTCGTCTCCACCGCTCGCTTCGCTCGGGCGGATCCTGTGATCCGCTCGCGCCTTCGGCGCGGCCGCCTCGCGGCGCCGGGGCTCTTCGCGCGAGCGCTCATCGCTACGGCTCCTGAAGTACGGACAGGATGTTGCCGGCCGGGTCCTTGAACCACGCGATGGCCGGGCCAGGCGTCTCGCGGGCGATGCCCTTGTCGTCCTGGTCGAAGCCCGGATAGCGCTCGAAGACGACGCCACGCGCGACGAGGTCGTCAACTGCCTTGGCGATGTCGTCGACCGGGAAGTTGAGGATGGTGTACGTCGCGGGCGTGTAATCCGGCTTCGGGTAGACGATGACCTCCGTGCCGCCGCCGAGGTGCAGGCGCAGCAGGTCGCCTTCCTCCGACACTCCGACGCCGAGCGCCTCGCCGTAGAACTGCTTGGCCTTGTCGATGTCGTCCACGGCGAAGCCGCTGATTGCCTTGCTGTTCTCGAGCATGACCGCTTCCCTTCGGTTGGGTACACCGGTATGTCGAAGCCCGATCCGCTGTTTCGACGCGGTTCCGGAAGGATAGTGCCGTGAAGTGCACGCCTGCCGGGTACGCCGAGGTTCCCGTGATCGACGACCTGCTGCGTGAGCTCGCGCCGCAGGTGCTCGCGGCGCTCACCCGGCGTTACGGGCATTTCGACCTCAGCGAGGACGCCGTCCAGGAGGCACTGCTCGCCGCGTCCGCGCAGTGGCCCGGCGAGGGCGTCCCGGACAGCCCGCGGGGCTGGCTGATCACGGTCGCGTCGCGGCGGCTGACCGATCAGCTGCGCAGCGAGTCGGCGCGGCGGCGCCGCGAGGTCACGGCCGCGGCGGCCGTCCCGTCCGACGAGCTGCTGGCGCCGCCCGCCGACGCCGACGAGCCGGCGAAGGACGACACGCTGACCTTGCTGTTCATGTGCTGCCATCCGGCCCTGTCGCCGGCCTCGCAGGTGGCGCTCACGCTGCGCGCCGTCGCGGGCCTGACCACGGCCCAGATCGCTCGGGCGTTCATGGTGCCTGAGGCGACGATGGCGCAGCGCATCAGCCGGGCCAAGCGCACGATCAAGGTCAGCGGCATCGCGTTCCAGTTGCCGCCGGAGGCCGAGCGTGCCGACCGGCTCAGCTCGGTGCTGCACGTGCTCTACCTGATCTTCAACGAGGGCTACACGGCGACCTCCGGCCCCGACCTCGTGCGCACCGACCTCACCGGCGAGGCAATCCGGTTGGTCCGCATGGTGCACCGCCAGCTGCCCGACGACGGCGAGGTGGCCGGCCTGTTCGCGCTCATGCTGCTGACCGACGCGCGGCGTCCGGCCCGGACCGGCCCGGACGGCGCGTTGATCCCGCTCGCCGAGCAGGACCGCGCGCTGTGGAACCAGGACTCGATCGCGCAGGGCGTCGCCCTGGTGTCCGGCGCCTTGACCGGGGGACCGCTCGGGCCGTACCAGTTGCAGGCGGCGATCGCCGCGATCCACGACGAGGCGCCGGCTGCCGCCGACACGGACTGGCCGCAGATCCTCGCGCTCTACGAGCTGCTCGAGCGGGTCTCCGACAACCCGATGGTGACGCTGAATCACGCCGTCGCGGAGGCGATGGTGAACGGTCCGCGCGCCGGCCTGCAGCTGCTCAATTCGCTCGATGCGGACGAGCGGCTGGCCGGCCATCACCGCCTCGACGCCGTCCGCGCGCATCTGCTGGAGATGGCCGGCGAGCACGACGAAGCCCGCGCGAGCTACCAGCTGGCCGCGCGCCGCACGACCAGCCTCACCGAGCAGCGCTACCTGGACGCACGAGCAGCCCGCCTGGGCTGATACACCTCGATGTGTACCGTGGTGTCATGAGTCGGACGAACATCGACATCGACGACGAGCTCATCACCGATGTGATGCGCCAGTACCACCTGCGTACCAAACGAGAAGCGGTCGACCTCGCGCTGCGCCGGCTGCGCCGCACACCGATGACCAAAGAGGAGGCGCTCGCGATGGAGGGCACAGGCTGGGAGGGCGACCTGGACGAGATCCGCCGGAGCTGGCAGCCGATCGAACCGTGACACGGCTGATCGACTCCTCGGCATGGATCGAGTATCTGCGCGGAAGCGACGAGTCCGTTGCGGCCGCCGTCCGCCGAGCTATCGATGACGGCAGCGCGGCCACAACCGACATCGTGATGCTGGAGGTTCTCGCCGGCTCGCCCGTTCATCGGACGGCCGCGTGGTCGGCGCTGCTCGCCAGGTGCAGCTACCTGGCGCAGCAGCCGTGGGACGACGCCGATTCGGCGGCGGCGATCTACCGGGCGTGTCGTCGCGGTGGTCACACGCCGCGAGGCCTGGCCGACTGCCTGATCGCCGCCATCGCGATCCGGAACGACGTGGCGGTGCTTGCATCGGACAAGGACTTCGACGTCATCGCCCAACATGCGCCGCTGCAGGTTATCGGGTCATGATCAGGCTGCTCGGCAAGACCGTCGACCCGCCCGTGGTGCTCGCGCCGATGGCGGGCATCACCAATGTCGCGTTCCGCCGGCTGTGCCGCGAGTACGGCGGCGGGCTGTTCGTCAGCGAGATGATCACGTCGCGGGCGCTCGTCGAACGCAACCCCAAGACGATGCGGATGATCCGGTTCGACCCTGGCGAGCAGCCGCGCAGCATCCAGCTCTACGGCGTCGACCCGTCGGTCGTGAGCGCGGCAGTGCGCATGATCGTCGAGGAGGATCTGGCCGACCACGTCGACCTGAACTTCGGCTGTCCCGTCCCGAAGGTCACCCGGCGCGGTGGCGGGGCGGCGTTGCCGTGGCACGTCGACCTGTTCGCCGCGATCGTCCAGGCGGCGGTGCGCGCCGCGGGCGGTGCCGTGCCGGTGACGATCAAGATGCGACTCGGCATCGACGCCGACCACCTGACCTACCGTGACTCGGCGCTGCGGGCGCAGGACGCCGGCGTCGAATACGTCGCCCTGCACGGGCGCACGGCTGCGGACTTCTACGCCGGACGCGCCGACTGGGCGGCCATCGCGGAGCTGGTCGAGCTGCTCGACATCCCGGTACTGGGCAACGGCGACATCTGGGAGGCCGACGACGCCGTGCGGATGGTCGCCGAGACCGGCTGCGCGGGCGTCGTCGTCGGGCGCGGCTGCCTGGGCCGGCCGTGGCTGTTCGCCGACCTGGCCGCCGCTTTCGCCGGACGCGCCGAGCGCCGCCGTCCGAGCCTGGGCGAGGTCGCGGCCACCATGCGCCGGCACGCGTCGCTGCTTGCGGACTGGCTGGACGACGATCGCGGGCTGCGCGATTTCCGCAAGCACGTCGCCTGGTACCTCAAGGGCTTCGCCGTCGGCACCGAGATTCGCGCGGCCATGGGCGGAGTCTCGACGCTCGGCGAGCTCGACGACCTGCTCGGCAAGCTCGACGCCGACCAGCCGTTCCCGGTCGAGGTGCTCGGCCGGCCCCGTGGGCGCACCAGCTCGCGCCGTGCCGTGGCCCTGCCCGAGGGCTGGCTGGCGTCGCGGGAAGAGTGTGCGGTACCCGAAGGCGCCGAGCTCGACGACTCCGGCGGCTAACCCCGGCGTGACGTCCGCCGCTCGTCGGCTTGCTCACAGCCAGGGGCGCGCGCCGGGCCTACCCTTCAGGACATCCGGGGAATGGAGGCGCGATGCCCAAGCTCGTTTACGACTTTGCCGAAGGCAACAAGAACCTCAAGGATCTGCTGGGTGGCAAGGGCGCAAACCTGGCCGAGATGACCAATCTCGGCCTGCCGGTGCCGCCGGGCTTCACGATCACCACCGAGGCGTGCCAGGCATATCTCAAGACCGGTCGCGAGCCGGACGAGCTGGCCGACGAGGTCAGCGAGCACCTCGCGTCACTCGAGCACAAGATGGGCAAGCGGCTCGGCCAGTCCGACGACCCGCTGCTGGTCTCGGTGCGCTCGGGCGCCAAGTTCTCCATGCCGGGGATGATGGAGACCGTCCTCAACGTCGGGCTCAACGACCAGTCGGTGCGCGGGCTCGCGGCGCAGTCGGGCAACGAGCGGTTCGCGTTCGACTCGTACCGGCGCCTCATCCAGATGTTCGGCAAGACGGTGCTCGGCATCAGCGGGGAGCATTTCGACGAGGCGCTCGATGCGGCCAAACACGCGCGCGGGAGCACCGATGACCTCGACCTGGACGCCGACGACCTGCGCCGGCTCGTCGACACCTACAAGGACGTGGTGATCAAGCACGCCGGCCGGGAGTTCCCGCAGGAGCCGCGCGAGCAGATGGACCTCGCCGTGCGGGCGGTGTTCGACTCGTGGAACACCGAGCGTGCCGTGGTCTACCGCCGTCAGGAGCGGATCCCCTCGGACCTGGGCACGGCCGTGACGGTCTGCGCGATGGTGTTCGGCAACCTCGACATGGAGTCCGGGACGGGCGTCGCGTTCACCCGCGACCCTGCGTCCGGCGCGCAGGGCATCTACGGCGACTACCTGCAGAACGCCCAGGGCGAGGACGTCGTCGCCGGCATTCGCAACACCGTGCCGCTGGCCGACCTCCAGGGCATCGACAAGGAGTCCTACGACAAGCTGCTCAAGATCATGCAGACCCTGGAGGAGCACTACCTCGATCTGTGCGACATCGAGTTCACGATCGAGCGCGGCAAGCTGTGGATGCTGCAGACCCGAGTGGGCAAGCGGACCGCGGCGGCTGCGTTCCGCATCGCGACGCAGCTCGTCGACCAGGGCCTGATCGACATGGACGAGGCGCTGCTGCGCGTCACGGGGGCGCAGCTCGCGCAGCTGATGTTCCCGCGCTTCGACGACTCCGGGGCCCGGCGCAAGATCGCGACCGGGATCGCCGCGTCGCCAGGAGCCTCCGTGGGCAAGGTCGTCTTCGACTCGTACACCGCGGTGAAGTGGTCGCGTTCGGGCGAGAACGTGATCCTGGTCCGCCGCGAGACGAACCCCGACGACCTCAACGGCATGATCGCGGCGGCCGGCATCCTGACCTCGCGGGGCGGGAAGACGAGTCATGCGGCGGTGGTGGCGCGCGGCATGGGCAAGACGTGCGTCTGTGGCGTCGAGTCGCTCGATGTCAACACGAAGCAGCGCGTCATGCGTGCACCCCACGGCGTCGAGATCCACGAAGGCGACGTGATCTCGATCGACGGCACGAGCGGCGAGGTGTACCTGGGCGAGGTGGCGGTGGTCGACTCGCCGGTGGTGCGCTATTTCGAGGGCGACGTGGCGGCGGATTCCGACGAGCTGGTCGCCGCCGTCGACCGGATCATGCGCCACGCGGACGGCGCGCGCCGGATGACCGTGCGCACCAACGCCGACAACGCCGAGGACGCCGAGCGAGCCCGGCGCTTCGGCGCGCAGGGCATCGGCCTGTGCCGGACCGAGCACATGTTCCTCGGCGAGCGGCACGCCCTGGTCGAGGCGCTGATCCTGGCCGACACCGACGAGGAGCAGAGCGACGAGCTGGCCGAGCTGTTGCCCTTGCAGCGCAAGGACTTCATCGAGATCTTCGAGGCGATGGACGGGCTGCCCGTCACGATCCGGCTGCTCGACCCGCCGCTGCACGAGTTCCTGCCCGACATCACCGAGCTCTCGGTGCGCGTCGCCGTGGCCGAGGCACGTGGCGAGAAGCGAGAGGGCGACCTTCGCCTGCTGCAGGCCGTGCACAAGCTGCACGAGCAGAACCCGATGCTGGGCCTGCGTGGCGTGCGGCTCGGCGTCGTGATCCCCGGCCTGTTCGCCATGCAGTCGCGCGCGATTCTCGAGGCCGCCGCCGAGCGGATCCGTGCCGGCGGCGTGCCGCGCGTCGAGATCATGGTGCCGCTGGTGGCCAACGTGCAGGAGTTCGAGACCGTCAAGCAGGACATCATCCAGGTCGCCCGCGAGGTCCGCGCCGAGATGGGCGTGCAGCTGGACTTCCTGGTCGGCACGATGATCGAGCTGCCCCGTGCGGCGCTCACCGCCGACCAGATCGCCGAGGCGGCCGAGTTCTTCTCGTTCGGCACGAACGACCTCACCCAGACGACGTGGGGCTTCTCGCGCGACGACGTCGAGGCGGCGTTCTTCTCGGCGTACCTGGAGAAGGGCATCTTCGGCATCTCGCCGTTCGAGACGATCGACCGCGAGGGGGTCGGCGAGCTCGTCCGGATCGCCGCCGAGCGCGGCCGGCTGCACCGCCCCGGGCTCAAGCTGGGCGTCTGCGGCGAGCACGGCGGCGACCCCGACTCCGTCCACTTCTTCGACACGGTCGACCTGGACTACGTGTCCTGCTCGCCGTTCCGCGTGCCGGTGGCCCGGCTCGAGGCGGGACGGGCCACCGTCAGCCGCGGCCGTCGCTGAAGGCAGCGCGGGTAGGCTCGCTGGCGTGTTCCGACGCCGCCTGCGCTCGCTGTCGGAGTCGCTTTCCGAGGCCGTATCGCGGCCGATGAGCCGGATGGCGGGCACACTCGTCGTCCCGACCACGGCGTTGCTGCAGCAGTTGTTGGACGAGTACGGGCTCAAGCACAAGATCGACCCCGACGGCGACCTGACGGTCCGCTGGGAGAAGTGCAGCATCTACTTCTTCCACTACGGCGACAAGCGCGAGGTCCTCCAGGCCCGCCTCTACCTCAACCGGCGATTCCCGGTCGAGACGCGGCCGACCCTGGCGCTCGCCCTCGACGACTGGAACCGCACGAAGCTGTTCCCCAAGGCCTACACGGTGCTTCCCGACGACGGCATGGTCGGCATCTGCGCCGAGCAGTGCTACGACTTCGAGGGCGGCGCCACGCGCGATCAGATCCACCACACGATCGGCGTCTGGATCGACTCGCTGCTGCGTTTCGCCGAGTGGGTGGACGAGCAAATGTGAGCTACCACCCCGCCGACGCCCTCCGCTCCGCTCTTCGCTGCGCTGCGGTACTCGCTGCGATGCTCACGGAGGGCGTCTGCTCGTGACCTACGACGCGGCCGCCCACGAGCGGCGGGTGTCAGAACCTCCGAAACGTGCCGGTTCGCAACCCGATCGCAGCGACTTCGCCCGCGACCGCGCCCGGGTGCTGCACTCCTACGCGTTCCGGCGCCTTGCCGACAAGACCCAGGTCGTCGTCCCGGGTGAGGACGACTTCCCGCGCACTCGGCTGACCCACTCGCTGGAGGTGGCGCAGATCGCGCGCGAGATCGGTGCCGCGCTGGGCTGCGATCCCGAGGTGGTCGACGCCGCCGGGCTGGCGCACGACCTGGGCCACCCGCCGTTCGGCCACAATGGCGAGGTTGCGCTGGACTCCCTGGCCGAGGACTGCGGCGGGTTCGAGGGCAACGCGCAGACGTTGCGCATCCTGACCCGGCTCGAAGCGAAGATCATCACGCCGTCGGGCGAGCCCGCGGGCCTGAACCTGACGCGCGCGACCCTCGACGCGGCGTGCAAGTACCCCTGGGAGCGCACTGCCGACGCGCGCAAGTTCGGCGTGTATACCGCCGATCTCGACGCGTTCGGCTGGCTGCGCGCCGGCGCGCCGGACGGCAGGCGCTGCCTGGAGGCGCAGATCATGGACTGGGCCGACGACGTCGCCTACTCGGTGCACGACGTCGAGGACGGTGTGTACAGCGGGCACATCGAACTGTCCACAGTGGACGATGCCGAGCGGACGGCCCTCTGCGAGGTGGCCGCCGAGCTGTACTCGCCGCTCGCGCCCTCCGCGCTCGCTCCCGTGCTCGACGAGCTGCTGGCGCTGCCCACGCTTCGCGATCTTGCCGACTATGACGGGACGTACCGGGCTCAGGCCGCGGCGAAGCGCGCCACCAGCGAGCTGACCGGGCGCTTCGCCGGAGCGGCCGTGTCGGCGACTCGAGAAGCGTGCGGCGACGCGCCGCTGTCGCGCTACGACGCCGACCTCGACGTACCGCCGCGGATCGTCGCCGAGTGCGCGCTGCTCAAGGCGGTCGCGGCCCGCTACGTCATGCGCCGGGCCGGCGTGCGCGAGCGGCAGGCCGCGCAGCGGCGGCTGCTGGCTGAGCTGGTTGCGGCGGTGCTCGACGGCGCGCCGCGGACGCTGGATCCGGCCGCCGCAGGCGCATGGCACGAGGCCGCCGACGACGCCGGCCGCCTGCGCGTCGTCATCGACCAGGTCGCGCAGCTGACCGACTCATCCGCGCAGCACTGGCACTCCCGGTTGGTGCACCCCGACTGACGGCAACGATCCGCAGACTGGCAGGTACGTCGCGTCACGCCGGCTGGGCGACCTGCTGCTGAAGTGACCGGCCCATACACTGGCCGCGTGGCAGGGCGTATCCGGGACGAGGACATCGCAGCCGTCCGCGAGCGCTCGCCCATCGCCGACGTCATCGGCGAGCAGGTACAGCTACGCAACGCCGGCGGCGGCAACCTCAAGGGCCTGTGCCCGTTCCACGAAGAGAAGTCCCCGTCGTTCTCGGTGTCGCCGTCCAAAGGGCTGTTCTACTGCTTCGGATGTGGCGCCGGCGGCGACGTGATCCGCTTCGTCGAGCGCACGGAGAACGTCGGCTTCACCGAGGCGGCCGAGCGCCTGGCCGACCGCGCCGGCATCCAACTGCACTACCTCGAGAGCGCCGGACCGCCGCGCCAGCCCGGCCAGCGGGCCAGGCTGGTTGAGGCGCATGCCGCGGCGGCCGCCTTCTACGCCGCGCAACTGCGCGAGCCCGAGGCACGGCCGGCCCGCGAGTTCCTCATCGAGCGCGGGTTCGACGACGAGGCGGCCGCCCGCTACGGCTGCGGCTTCGCGCCGTCTGGCTGGGATGCCTTGACAAAACACTTGCTGGCAAAGGGCTTCACGCCGTCGGAGTTGACCACGGGCGGCCTGTCGCGGCAGTCGAGCCGCGGCTCGCTGATCGACCGCTTCCACCGCAGGCTGCTCTGGCCGGTACGCGACATCGGCGGCGAGGTCGTCGGATTCGGTGCGCGGCGGCTGTTCGACGACGACCCGATCGAGGCCAAGTACCTGAACACGCCCGAGACGCCGGTCTACAAGAAGGGCCACTTGCTCTACGGCGTCGACCTCGCCAAGCGCGAGATCGCCAAGCAGCACCGGGCCGTCATCGTCGAGGGGTACACCGACGTCATGGCCTGCCACCTGGCCGGCGTCACGACCGCGGTGGCCACGTGCGGCACGGCGTTCGGCGGCGAGCACATCGCGGTGCTGCGCCGGCTGCTGATGGACTCCGACGCGTTCACCGGCGAGGTGATCTTCACCTTCGACGGCGACGCCGCGGGCATGCGCGCCGCCGAGCGGGCGTTCGCCGACGATCAGAAGTTCATGGCGCAGACGTTCGTGTCGATCGAGCCCACCGGCCTCGACCCGTGCGAGCTGCGGCAGAAGGCAGGCGACGCCGCGGTGAGCGATCTGGTCGCGCGGCGCATCCCGCTCGTCGAGTTCGTCCTGCGCTCAACGGTGAACCGCTTCGATCTGGACACCGCCGAGGGACGCGCAGCGGCGCTCGATCGTGGCGTCCCGCTCGTCGCGCGGATCAAGGACCACTCCTTGCGCGTCGAGTACTCGCAGGCGCTGGCCCGGATGGCCGGCGTCGACGACCCGGACCGCGTGCTGGCTCGGGTACGCGGCGTCGCCCGCTCGGGAGGCGCCCCGGACGAGCGGCGCGTGGTGCCCGTCGTCGACGGTGCCGTCGCTTCGGTCGAGCGCGAGGCGCTGAAGATCGCCATGCAGATGCCGGCCGTGGCCGGCCCGACATTCGACGCGCTGCCCGACGACGCCTTCCTGGTGCCGGCACACGTCGCGCTGCGGCAGGGGATTGCCGCGGCGGGTGGCACGGCCGGCGCGGTGAGCGGTCCGGCATGGGCCGGCGCCGTCGAGGAGCAGCTGCCCGACCTCGAGTCGCGCGGCCTCGTCCACGCGCTTGCCGTCGAGCCACTGCATGCCGGTGCCGACAGCCAGGAGCGTTATGCCGACGCGGTGCTGGCCCGGTTGCAGGAGATCGTCCTGTCCCGGGCAGTGGCCGCGCTGAAGTCGCGGCTGCAGCGCATCAACCCGATCGACGAAGCCGACGAGCATGCCCGGCAGTTCGCCGAGCTGATCGCCCTGGAGAGTCAGCGGCGGATCATGCGCGAGCGTGCGATCGGGGGCGACTAGCGATGTTCCGCCGCGAACGGCCGCCCGCCGGACTGCTCGCGCTGCTCGAGCGTGACGAGCGCGTCGTGTCCTGGGCGCTCGCGGATCTCGGCACGGTCGCCGCGACGACGCATGGCCTCTGGCTGCCGTCTGGCGACTCGTTTCGCCGGATCGGCTGGGAGCTCGTCGACAAGGCAGTGTGGCGCGACGGGGTGCTCACCGTCATCGAGGCGGAGGATGTCGACGGCCTGCTGCTGCGCGAGCTGGCACCCATCTCGTTGACGCTCACCGAGCCGCGCGACCTGCCGCCAGCCGTGCGAAGGCGGGTCGAGGCCAGCGTGGTCCGCTCGGAAGTGCTGCCCGTCGACGGGGGAGCGGCTCGTTTCGTCGCGCGTCGAGTGCCACGGCGCGACGGAGTCACCTGGCGGGCCAGGCTGGAACCCGGCACCTTGGACGCGCCGCAGACGCGCGCCTCGGTTCGCGCTCGGCTCGACGGGTTGGCGGCGAACTGGGCAGTGGACGTTTCCTAGCGCTGGTGCCCGTTCGCTCCGGTGGAAGCGGGCGACCCGTGGTGCAGCTTGTCGCTCACCACGTCCCTGGCGCGGTGCCGCAGATCGTCTACCTGCGCGTGCAGGACCCCGGCTGTCGCCTGGACGGTCTGGCTGCCGGCGATCTTGCGCGCGACCCGCACAATGGCCTCATAGCGTTCCCGACCGGCACGGGCGCCCAGCACGTAACCGATCGCGGCACCGACCAGCAGTGAGAGCTTCATGGCGTATCTCCTCGTTTGCCTACGGGACCGTTCCCAGCGTAACCCCGCAGAACTCGACGCCGCCGATGAGATATTCTGGCGCGGCCGCGTTACCCCGGATGCCGCCATTGGCAGCCATCGTCGCCGGCAGCGCGCATTCCCCCGTAGCTCAATTGGCAGAGCATCCGACTGTTAATCGGAGGGTTACTGGTTCGAGTCCAGTCGGGGGAGCCACCTATAGACCAGGAAATTCGAGGGTTCCAGCATTCGGCCGTTCA
>WNGI01003475.1_pt1 | contig 32273 bp, 30 predicted proteins | sample 5400621 | NCBI WGS metagenome assembly WNGI01 (sample SAMN13153374, study PRJNA577476) | soil metagenome | isolation source: 20 cm soil or saprolite under Garry oak tree replicate 1 | place: USA:California | collected 2016-06-15
CGGCGCGGCCTCGGCCGCCACGGGCAGGGGCGGCCCCACCTGCTCCTCTTCGGGAGCCGCAAGCTCCGTCTCGGGCGTCGGCAGCTCAGGCAGGGCTTCCGGCTCCACGATCGGCGCCGCGGCCGTCGCGAATTCCGGAACCATCGGCTGGATCACCTCCGGCTCGGCGACCGCCGCCTGCGCGCCCAGCTCTTCCAAAGGCGCGGGTTCGGCCACCGCCGCCTCCGCCAAAGATTCGGACACGGGCACCGGCTCGGGTTCGGGCACCGGCTCGGGCTCGGCCCGCGGCGCGGGCTCCGAAGGTCGCGTGCCGATCGCGATCGTCTTCGCCCACTCGCGCGAGGCTTCCGCGGGCACGGGCAGGATCTGGGTCTCCTCCTCGGGGGCGGCACGCTCCGCGGTCGCGGTGCCGAGGTAACGCTCGTACCAGGCGGCGATACGGCGCAGCCGCTCGACGCGCCGGTCCGGCCGTCCACTCCGCGAAAGGTCGTGCGACTCCTCAGGGAATCGCACGAGCTCGACCGTCTTGCCCAGCAGCCGCATGGCCCCGAACATCTCCTCCGACTGCGACATGGCGCACCGGAGGTCCATCTCGGCGGCCGTCAGCAGCAGGGGCGTGCTGATGTTCCGCACATAGCGGATCGGCGATCGCCGCCACAGCTCATCGAGGTCTGGCCAGGGCGGCGGGCCAAACTGCAGAACGCCCCAGAGCACGATGTCGTGCTGCGCGTACTCGCTCACGAGGTTGCAGATCGAGCGCATCGAAACAGCCGCGGCGAAGCGGTTGGTCTGGCCGATGATCCAGTTCGTCATGTAGCCGCCGTACGACCCCCCGCCCACCCCAAGTCGGGTGGCGTCCATGTAACCGGTGCGCTCGATGACCTGGTCGAGCGAGCTCATGATGTCGACGTAGTCCTTGCCCGCCCAGTCGCGCACGACCTCGCGCCGGAAGCGTTCGCCGTAGCCGTCGGAGCCGCGCGGGTTCATGTAAAAGACGACGAATCCCATGCCGGCGAGGATCTGCAGCTCGTGGAAGAACGACCAGCCGTACTGGCCGTGCGGCCCTCCATGAATCTCCAGCACGGCCGGATGCAGACGGTTGGGGTCGTAACCCGGTGGCTTGAGCACCCAGCCCTCGAGCCTCCAGCCGTCAGGAGCGTCGAAGTGGTGCTGTTCCGGTTGAGCGACATATCGGTCGTGCAGCCAGGGATTGAGGTCCGTGACCCGAGCTTCAGCCCCATTGGTGAGCATGTAGAGCTCGCCCGGATGGCCCGGATCCGAGGCACAGAATGCCAGCACGCCGGATGCGACATCAAAGTCGTAGATGCGCCGCTGCCCGCCCGCCTCGTCGCGCACGTTGCCATCGAGATCGACCGACTGGACGGCGGTCACGCCTGGGCCGCTGGCCAGGAAGTAGACGCGGTCGCCCCCGGTCGACCAGCAGATCCTGGTCGCATGGCCCGCGCGCATGTCATTGATCACGCTGTCGCCGACGGCCCGGTCGAAGTTCAAGGTCAGGCAGCGCGGCCCGCCGCCGTTCAGCGGCACGACCCACAACCGCTCGAGCAGACCGACGTCGAGGCCGTTCGGCGCGATGAAGGCGATCTGGTCTCCCCTCGGCGACCAGATCGGAGAGCTGAGATAAAAACCCCCGCCGAGGCGGAGTCGGTTGGCGTCGAGGTCGATGAGGTAGAGGTTCAGCTCCCGCTGCAGATCGGCCCCAGTTTCAGCATTGCCCGCGACGACGAGACGTTTGCTGTCGGGAGACCAGTCGAAGTCGGTGACGTCCCAGGGGCCGCTGGTCAGCTGCTTGGCGTCGCCGCCGACCGCGGAAACGGCAAACAGGTGGCGATAGCGGCCATCCACGTAGCCCTGGCCGTCGTGCTTGTAGTCCAGCCTGCGCACTACCCGCGCGACCGGCGGACGGCGAACTTGCTCACGACCTTCGGGCAGCCGTGGGTCGTCGACCACCGCTTCCGGATCGGAAAGGACGCCGCCGGTGAACGCGATGCGGGCGCCGTCAGGCGACCACAGCGGACTCGATACGCCTTCGGGCAGGGTCGTCACCTGTCTTGCCGGCGCGCCGGTGGTCAGGTCGAGGACGAAAAGCTGGTCTGACGCGCCCACCTTGCTCAGAAATGCCAGCTTGCGGCCATCCGGGGACCACTCCGGGGAGTGGTCTCGCAGCGCCCCGCCCGTCGGTTCGATCGGCTCGGGATCGAGCAGGCGCCGGACCACGATCCGGCTGCGGTTCTGCCGTGAGGTCGCGTCCGCCCAGCCGACCTGATACGCGACCCGCTCGCCGTCCGGGGCGAGGCGAACGTGGTCGATCCAGCGAAAGCGATAAAGGTCTTCGGGGGTGATCGGGGCGGCCATGCCGACGCGCGGATGCTACCAGCAGCGGCGAATCACCTACAGTGCCCGCGTACCTTTCGTTGGTAAAGAAAACGACATGAATTGGTCCCACCGGGAGTCCCCATGACCCGCAAGGAAGCGGCGTTCGGAGGGTTCGGCTGGGGTTGCATCGGCGGCGTGGCGCTCGTCGGGTTGATGTACTACGCGGGCGTATTCCTCGGGCTGCGTCCGCTCCCCCAGCTGCTCAACGAGCCGCTCCTATCGCTCATGCCTGGCTTCGTCTTCGGCTTTCTGATCGACACCTTGCAGCACGCGGGCAAGGTGGTGGAGGAGCTCGGCCTGATCATCCTGATGGTCGCCCTGCTGGGAGCGCTCGGCGCGGCCTCGGCGGTGGCCGGCCTGCGCTGGACGTCTCGATACCTGCCCTTCGCGTTTGCGGCGATCGGGTGGCTCGCGGTCACTGCCATTGTGCTTCCGCTGGGCGGAGCCGGATTCCTCGGCCTCAACGACGGACCGGCGACGCCGCTGATCTGGGCGGCGCTGTTTGCGATCTACGCCGTGGTGCTCCAGTTCGGCGAGCAGCCGCCGTCAGGGGTCGATGCCGGTCGACGCCGCCTGCTCAGCACCGTGCCGGTCACGATCGGCGTCGTCAGCCTCGGGGCGCTTGGCCTGCGCCTCCTGCCCGACTGGTACCGGGCGATCTTCAACGCGCCCGAATCGGGGACAACCGGGATTTCGCCCCCCGTGACGCCGGTCGGGAACTTCTACGTCGTCTCCAAGAACTTCGGCGATCCGGCTGTTGACGGCCAGGCCTGGCAGCTGCACGTGGGCGGACTCGCGGAGCGACCGCTCAACCTCTCCCTCGCCGAGCTCCGGGCGCTGCCTTCAACGGACGAGTATGTGACCCTCGAGTGCATCAGCAACAACGTCGGCGGCGAGCTGATGAGCACCGGCCAGTTTCGCGGCGTGCGATTGCGCGACCTGGTCGCGATGGTGCTGCCGCAGGCTCAGGCCAGCTGGGTCTCGTTCAAGGCCCGCGACGGGTACACGGAAAGCCTGCCGCTGAGCCTGGTCGAGGGCGCCCCGGAGATCCTCGTCGCCTACCAGCTCGACGGCGCGCCGCTTCCGGTCAACCATGGATTTCCGGCCCGCATCCTGATCCCCGGCCACTACGGGATGAAGGGTCCCAAGTGGCTGGAGAACATCGACCTGGCCAATCACGAGACGGGGGGCTACTGGGAGCAGCAGGGCTGGGACCACAACGCGGTCGTGAAGACGACGGCCCGATTCGACGTGCCGCGCGAGGCAGAGATCCTCAAGGTCGGCACGATGGAGATTGGCGGTGTTGCGTTTGCCGGGACGCGGGGCATCAGCAAGGTCGAGTACACGACCAACGGCGGATCGACGTGGGAGGTCGCGCAGTTCGATGCGGCGCTGTCACCTCTCACCTGGGTCGTGTGGCGGGCGACGTGGACCCCCGGGTCAGAAGGCGCTTACCGGCTCATGGTGCGGGCTACCGACGCCTCCGGCGCGACGCAGGATTCGCACAACGCGCCGAGCTATCCGAGCGGGGCCAGCGGATTCCACACGATCCACGTCAACGTCAGCGGGTAGGGGGTTACCGGCTCACTTCATCGCCCACAGGCTCTTGAGGCCGTCCCAACCCAGGCGGAAAAGGCCTTCCTTGCGCAGCATCTTGAAGATTCTTCTCTGCTTGTCCCACTTCGATGTTCCGTCGACACGGAAGAATTCGTCCAACGCTCGATCGAGCATCTGGACATCCTTTGTGAGCAGCTGCGGGTTGTGCTCGAGCAGCGGCACCGCCTTGTCGTACTTCTTCATGTCGGCCATGATCCAAGAGTGGTCGAGCCGGCCCCGGTACTCGGCCAGCCGGCGTTCTGAGAAATCGCCCGCCTCTTTGCAGTGGACGATGGTCTCACCCGCGAGCCGTCCCGACTCCATGGCCAGGTTCGAGCCCTCGCGGTGGACCGGGTTCGAGAGCATCGCCGCGTCACCGCACACGAGATATCCCGGCCCGTAGACCTTGGGGATGCCGCGATAACCGCCTTCCGGGATCAGGTGCGCCAGGTACTCGACGGTTTCGGCGCCGCGCAGCAGCGGCTTGACCGCCGGATGTTGCTTGAAGTGCTCCATCAGGTCGTTGGGTGTGCGCAGCGTCTTGTTGAACTCGCTCAGCAGCGCGCCGCCGCCCACGGACAGCGTGTCGCGGTTGGTGTAGATGAACATGAATCCCGACATCCCCATCGTCGAGTCGCCGAAGCACTCGACGGTGCAGCCTTCACCGGCCTCGCAGTTGAACCTTTCTTCGATGAGGCCCGGGTCGAGCTGCATGATCTCCTTGACCGCCATCGCGACTTCGTTGGGGCGGAGCTTGCGGCGGAGCGGCCTGCCGTCGATCACGGTACTTTCCAGCAGCCCCGCGCCCAGCCCGATGCCCTCGCAGACGATCGTGACCTCTGCGTAGACATCGTCGCCGCGCCCCGTGCCCACGCCGACAACGCGCCCGTTCCTGGTGATCAGGCGCTCGACGACCGTCTCGGGCACGACGGTGGCACCTGCCTTTTCCGCCTGCTCCGCGAACCACGCATCGAAGCGCGCCCGCAGGACCGAGTAGGAATGCGGATGGGCGCGGTTGCGGAGGTTCTTGTAGTCGATGCTGATCGCGGCCTCCGGGGTCATGATCCAGCGCCGCTCCTCGATGATCGGTCGCTCGAGCGGAGCCTGCTTCCAGTCCTCGCCTACGATCTGCTCGAGGTAGTGGTTGTAGAGGATGCCGCCCATCACGTTCTTTGATCCAGGCTTGGCGCCTCGCTCGAGGATGGCGACCTCCAGCCCCGCCTTCGCCATGGTGATCGCGGCCGCCGTGCCCGCCGGCCCGGCGCCGACCACCACCGCGTCAAATTTCTCCTCTTCAGCCACTCACGCAAATTGAAGCTCATTGGGCTGACAGGCGGCGCGGGGTCGGGCAAGTCCACCGCGGCCGAGATGTTTCGCGAGCTCGGAGCCGCGGTGATCGACGCTGATGAGGCCAGCCATGCCGTCTACGCCCCACAAACCCCTGGCTTCGACGCCGTGGTGCGTGAATTCGGTCCCGAATATGTGCGCGGCGGCCAGGTCGACCGCGCGCGCCTGGGAGAGCTGGTCTTCCATGACGACGACGCTCGCCGGCGCTTGAACGCGATCGTGCATCCGCTGGTCCGGGAGTGGATGGCCGAACGCACGGCCGAGGCGGACCGCGACGGCGCCGAGGTCGTGATCCACGACGTGCCTCTGCTTTTCGAGAATGGGCTCGAGGGACTTTACTCCAACGTGGTCCTCGTGTACGCACCGGAGCGTGTCCAGATCAAGCGCCTCGTGGAAGGCCGGGGCATCAGCGAGGATCGGGCTCGTGCCATCATCGCCGCCCAGCTGCCGATCGACGAAAAGCGCGGCCGCGCCCAGCGCGTGATCGACAACAGCGGCAGCCGCGAGGTGACGCGCGCTCAGGTGAACAGGGTCTGGGACGAGCTGGCGCCGGCTAGATGACGCCGGCCGTTTTCAGCTCCTCGAGCGTCGAGTCGTCGATGCCAAGCTCGGCGAGCACCTCCTTGCTGTGCTCACCGAGCCTGGGTGCGTCCCGGCGGCGCCAGCCTTCGCTCAGGCGAATCGCGGGTCGGACCTCGACGCCCGTCTCGTGGGTTTCGATCAGGCGTCGCGCCGCGATCTGCGGGTGCGATGGGACTTCGTCAATGTCGAGCACCGGCTCGCAGCACGCGTCGAGAGCAGACAGCCTTCGCTGCCACTCGAGACGCGTGCGCGACGCGAACATCTCCTCGAGCGCGACATGGACGACCGAGTCGTCGGAATACTGCAGGTCGACGAGGTCAGGGCGCTCGAGCGCGCCGCAGAGCGCGCTCCAGAACTTCGGCTCCAATGCGGCCACGCTGTAGTAGCCGCCGTCCTTGCACGCGTAAACGCGATAGCAGGCAAACCGTCCGGAGAGCCGCTGGTGGCCCCGCGCGACCGTCTCACCTCCCGCGTGGGTGGCGAGCGCCAGGGCGAGCCAGCTCACAGCGCCGTCCGTCATCGAGGCGTCGATCCAGCGGCCTTCGCCTCCACGCTGCACGCCTACCAGGGCGCCCAGGATGGCGACCGCCGGCTGGAGCCCTCCGCCGCCGATGTCCGCGACCTGGACCGCGGGCGGTACCGGCGGACCGTCGCGCTCGCCATTGAGACCCAGGCCCCCCGCTGTCGCCATGTAGTTGAGGTCGTGACCTGCGCGGGACGCGAACGGTCCGTCCTGCCCGTAGCCGGTGATCGAACACATGACCAACCGCGGATTTCGCGCGTGCACGACTTCCCATCCGAGACCCAGCCTGTCCATCACGCCGGGACGATTGCCTTCAACCAGCACGTCCGCACCTTCCACCAGGCGCAGCAGGAGGTCGCGACCGGCATCCGCCTTCAGGTTCAGCGTCACGCTCCGCTTGTTGCGGTTGATGGCGTTGAAAAGGGCGCTCTGGCCGCCGGCGAGCGGCGGCGTCCAGCGCATGTAGTCGCCGGCGCCCGGCTCTTCGACCTTGATCACGTCGGCGCCCATATCCGCGAGCAACAGGGTGCAATAGGCTCCGGGGAGGAGCCGCGTCAGGTCGAGGATGCGGATCCCCGTCAGCGGCATCGATAAATTGTGCCTTGGTACTGCGTTGGTAGGAGACTTTCGGTAGCCGGCCATGCGTTAATAGGACATGGAAGAGTCCGGTCCCAGCATGCGTTCCAGCCCCCAGAGCCGAAATCTTGGCGAGATGACCATCAAGGTTCCCGCGCCGTTTGCTGGGATCTCTGACCTTGGGTTCACGGCTCAGTACCGCGCGCAGAACTTCAACGAGCCGCAGCGGGACGTGGCGTTCCTATTCGAGGGTCCACAGCCGCCGATGCGTAGGCTCACCGAGGTGCTGCAGCAACTCAGCGAGACCCACTCCCTCACCTATGCGTGGACGGATCCGGTGATGCTCAGTGATGAGATCGTGATCCTTGCGTATCGGGACCGCAGCGTCGCGGGTCAGAGGCTGGCCGACGGCGCGCGGATCGCGGACTACGTGCTGAACCTCGTCCGCCCTGTGGTGTTCACGTTCCTGCACGACTGCGCGGTGATCGCGGATCTGCGACTGTCAGAGGTCATCGAGATGCGCGTGAGCGCCGAACGCAAGTCAGTGGTCGAATTCGCGCTTCCCCTGCACGACATCGTGCAGCCGAACGGCGAGCGACTCCTCTGGGGAGTGGCCGGTTAGGGACTGGGCGAGGGCGACCTTGCAGGGCTGGCAGTCTCCACGCTGCTGGCGCGCGCGCTGCTGGTGACGGAGATGTTCGGCGTCGCCACCGGACCCGGTCCCTGGTTGGCGAAGTAGAGCGCGAGCGGAACCACGATCATGCCCGCGATGACCGTCAACACGAACGTCACCGCCCCCCACTCCCGACGCAGCAAAGCCCAGTTCACGAGCCGAAAAGTCTAGCGGTCACCAAAAATCGTCGTCGCGATAGAGGTCCTAACCTGGCCCCCTGCCCCAGCCCCTCCGGCGCTGCCCCTCCGGCGCTGCCCCTCAGCCCCTCCGGCGCCGCCCCTCCGGCGCTGCCCCTCCGGCGCTGCCCCTCCGGCGCTGCGCGCCACCTCCCCACAAGTGGGGAGGAGCCACGTCATAAGTGGGGAGGAGCCGCCTCCCCTATCAATGGGGAGTTGGCTAGTAGTCGTCCTCTTCGGAGGCCCCTTCCTCTTCCTTCTTCTTACGCTGGTTCAGGAGTCGGATGAAGTCTTGCGCCCGCGCGAGCGCTTTCCAACGCTCCGGGAAGAAGTCTTGAACCAGGATCTGGCGGTCCGGCTGCTGGTAGACGGTGACGCACCATTTGTTGAGGGTGCGCGAGACTTCGACCTCGAAGTCCTTCTCCGCGGTCTCATACCGAACAACTTTGTCGTCTTCGAACCTTCTTCGTCCTGAAACAGCCATAGGTAAATCACTCGGGCGGGAATTCGGCTCATTGAGCGTCTCCTGATTATAGGGCTGGGATTCACGAAGCCTCGGGAGAGGTTTGGAGCAGCTCCCGGAGCAGCGGATACAGGTCCTCGCGGAGCCCTTCCCGCCGCATCGCGAGCATCAGGTTGGCCCTCAGGTAACCCGGCACGGTCCCGGTGTCGTAGTAGTCACCCTCGAACTCCAGGGCCACCACGGGGTGGTGGCCCAGCACGCGCTTGATGGCGTCCGTGAGCTGGATCTCCTTGCCGGCGCCCGGCTCGGCGCGATCCAGCGCCGCGAACACCGCCGGCGTGAGGATGTAGCGGCCGAGGATCGCCAGGTCTGACGGCTCGGTGCCTGGCTCCGGCTTTTCGACCATGTCGGTGACCTCGTGGATCCGCCCCTGGCTGCCGTTGGTGACAACCACCCCGTAGCGGCCGATCTCGCTTCGCGGGAAGCGGCGGACCGCGATGACCGTGGCGTCGGTCTTCTGGTGAGCCGCAATCAGCTGCTTGAGGCACGGCTCGTCGCCCAGAATGACGTCGTCGGCAAGCAGCACCGCGCAGGCCTCGCCCTCGACGAGCCGGCGCGCCGTCCAGACCGCGTGCCCGAGGCCGAGCGGCTCCTTCTGCTGGATGTAGGTGATGTCGACCTGGTTGCTGAGGTCGTCCACCTCGCTGAGGATGTGGAGCAGGTCGCTTTTGCCACGCTCCTCCAGGTAGTGCTCGAGCTCGAGCGAGCGGTCGAAGTGGTCGACGATGGCGCGCTTGCCGCCGCCGGTGACCATGATCACCTGCTCGATGCCGCTGGCGATCGCCTCCTCGACGCCGTACTGGATCGTCGGCTTGTCGACCAGCGGCAGCATCTCTTTGGGTTGGGCCTTCGTCGCCGGCAAGAAGCGCGTGCCGAGACCGGCGGCCGGAAATATCGCCTTGCGTATAGGTCGGGTCGTCACAAGCGACAATCTATCTGGTGGACACGATCGAAGGCATCCGGCCAGGCCTCGAGGGCCGGCTGGAACGTGTCGTGGAGGGCGACTTGCTGACGCGTCATGTGGGCGGGAAGGGTACGTTCTCCACGCCGGCCATGATCGGCCTAATGGAAATCACCTGCCATCGCTCCATAGAACCGTTGCTGCCCGAAGGTCACACATCGGTTGGCTATGAGGTTCATGTGCGGCACCTCGCGCCGACCGCGCCCGGAAGCACCATCGTCGTTACCACACGCGTCACCGAGGTGAAGGGCAACAAGCTGCTCTTCGAAGTGGACTGCTACGAAGGCGAGACCCTCCTCGGCTCGGGCATCCACAAGCGGGCGGTCGTCCCGGCCACCTTTTAGACATGCCGTACTGGGACGTCGTCATGCGCTCGTTCCGGATCAGCTGGAACCACAAATACCTGTGGCTGATTGCCCTGTTCTCGGGCGAGGGCGGCGGCGGCTTCAGCTTCAACTACTCCCAGCCCTCTACTGGCAGAGGCGCTTCTCCCAACTTCGCCACCATCCAGCAGCAGGTCACGACCTGGGTTGCCGAACATGTGGCGCTGATCGTCCTGCTGGCGATCCTCTGGCTGCTGCTGGTGATCGTGTTCTTCATCCTGGCAGCGGTCTGCGAGGGGGCGACGGTGCGGGCTTCCGCCGAGCACGACGCCGAGCGTCAATTTGGACTGCGCTGGGCATGGAGGTCGGGGGTGACGACCATGTGGGTGATCGTCCGCTTCCGGCTGCTCCTGCTCGCCCTCGTCCTGCCCGTCTTTCTCGTCGCCGTCGGCCTGGGGAGTGGAGTCGCGATGTCGCTGGCGAACGGAAACTCGGGTGCCGTCGCGGGGCTGGTGGTGCTGGGTCTCTGCTTGGCCCTGCTCGCGATCCCATACCTGATCTATCTCTCGCTGCTCGATCGCCTCGGCTCGCGGGCCGCGGTGCTGGAGCAGATCACCGCCAGGCCCGCCATCGTCCGCGCCCACCGGTTGCTGCGAAAGCGACTGGGCCGCGCACTGCTGGTCTGGTTGCTTTCGATCGCCGTCGGCATCGTGCTGGCGATCGCCCTGGCGTGCTTGCTGGCGATCGTCTTCGTCCCGCTGTTCCTGATCGGAGCCGTCGCTTTCGCGAGCGGCACGGCCGCGTTCCTGCCCTTCGTGATTCTCGGGGTGGTCATCCTGCTTCCCGTGGCCCTGGTCGTCCAGGGATTCGTGGCTGCGCAGAGCTCGACGTACTGGACCCTCGCCTTCAGGCGGCTCGACCTCGAGCAGGCTCCGGCCTACTCCTACCCTTACCAGCCGACGCCTCAGCCACCGCAGATCACCTCGTGAGTGACGAGCTGGATCGCCTTTCGCCGCGCGAAGACGCCCACGCAAGGGCCCGCGACAAGAAGGTGCGCGGGCCGAAGGTCGTCTCGGTCAATCCAGGGTTGAAAAAGCTGGCGCAGCACCTGGCCGACAAGCGGCGCAAGAAGAAGACCCGCTGACGATCGAAGCCACCACCGTCTCGACAATCACCACCGCCCTACGTCCAACGAGAAGTCGCGGTGCTCCTGACCGGCGCCAACGTCACTGAACAGGTGCTGCTGCGGGCGCTCAAGACGCGCTGACGCGAGTACGCTGAGGCAATTCCGGCCACGTAAAAGACTGGGGGTTAGACGATGAAGGCCTACGTCCTCATCAACGCGTCACCTGGGCGGGCGCTGGAGGTGGCCAAGAAGATGGAAGGCGTGCAGGGCATCTCCGCCGCTGACGCCATCACTGGCGAGTACGACGTCATCGCGGTTTGCGAAGCCCCCGACGTCAACTCGATCGGGTCGCTGATCGTCGACAAGATTCAGAAGATCGACGGCGTGTTCAAGACGATCACCTGCCTCGCGGTGAAATAGCGCGGGTGAGGACAGATGTCGCGCGCGGAGCGCGATAAGGATGGTCCTTACTGATTGCTCCCCCGCGGGACCCCCTCTTCTCCCTAGCAACGCTTGGTGTGTTGTAGGAAGGGGACGCCAGGGGACGGCCGGAATGAATCCGGCCTGCATGCAGCGTTTTTTATCTGCCTCGCGGTGAAGTAACCCCCGCCGCGATAGGCGGCTCGACGAGGGCCGCGGAAACTTCCGGCAGACGCGCAAGCCACGGCGCCATCGCAGGCATCTCCTGTTCGAAGCTGCCGACCGATGGCGACCACGTCAGCTCGCGCCGCGAATACGAGTCGTCGTAGTAATGGGGTTTGCCGATCACGTCGACGGCATAGATCCCCGGCCAGACCACCGCGCCCTGGGGGGTAAGAGTCTCCATGCCCAGCGCGCGCAGGTAGGCGACGTCGTAGGGGATCGATCCCACGTCGGCGGCGAAGCCGACCGCGCGCGCAGACGAGACAAGAAGGTCGCGCCACGTGGAGTCGAAGCCTCCGACGAGATAACGATGCCCAGGCCGGCCGCGGTCGGACGCCGCCAGGCACGCGCGACCGACGTCCTCAGCGGAAACGAAGGTCTGCTTGGCCCGCCCTCCGCCCGGCAGCCAGACGCGACCGTGCACCATCGCGTTCATCAGACGCGGCAGGATCCAATCCTCGCCCTCGCCGAAGACACGGGCGGGTCGCAAGATGACGACCTCGAGATCCTCGGCCGCCCCTAGCAACCACTCCTCTTCGAAGAGCTTCATGCGTTCGAAGGCATGCGCCGGCTTGATCGCGGACTTCTCGTTGACGCGCGCGAAATGTTCGGGGCCGTAAACGTCGGCGGTCGAAACATGGACGAGACGGCGCACCCGCGCCGCCCTCGACGCGTCCACGACCCGCCCCAAAATCGTGGGCGGAGTTTTTCGGTAGCGGACGCGGCGCGCGGGCGAGCTGGTCTGGGCGCAGAAAACCACGACCTCGATTCCGGTGATGGCGTCGGACAGAGTTTCGTCATCCGCGTCGGCGTTGAGCTCGATCACCGGCACGTGAGCCGCGAGCGCGCGCGAGACGTGATGCCCGAGGAACTCGCCGGCGCCGATGACCAGGTGCAAAGCTGACAGATTCTATGCGCGGCGGCGTGACAGGGCGGTTGCGATGGCTTTTCGCACGCTCTCGACGACGCTGGACACTCGACGGCCGAGCTCCCACCATGCCGGGACGTCGGGCAGGATCGGCGCTCCGATCGACACTTCGACGCGGCCGAACGGCCTGAGCGCGTCGGTGCCTCGGACCGCCACCGGGCAGATCGGCACGCCTGCCTGGAGCGCGAAGTAGCCGATGCCGTTTTTCAGCGGCCGCAGGGCGCGACCGCGGGAGTAGCGGCCCTCCGGAAAGATCAGCATCACGCCGCCTCGCTCGAGGACCTGGTACACGGTGCGCAGGCCCTGCTCGTCGAGCTCGCCCCTGTTCGGCGAGATCGGGAAAACGCCGAGCATCGGCAGCAGCTTTCGCTTCCACGCGCGGTTGAAGACGGTCTCGCGCTTGGCCATCGTGTAGATGAGCGGACGCTCCGGATAGAACGGGATGATGAACGCCGGGTCGAACCACGCCTGATGGTTGGCGGCGATGATGAAGGGCGGCTTGGGGATGTTCTCGAGGCCGCTGACAGTGACGCGAAAGAAGTGCGTCACGATCCACCTGACCAGGCGCCTGAGGAAGAGGTAAAGGCGCGGAGGCTCCCATGGCGTCGGATGGACGAGCGGGTCGAGCGGGGCGGCGACCAGGTCCCGATATTCGGGACTCCGGTAGCGGTCCTGGCCGGGCGGACTACCGGTCGAGGAAGGCGTGGAGGACGCGGTTGAACTCCTCTGGCCGTTCGGCCTGCGGCGTGTGGCCGGCGCCGTCGATGACAGCCAACCGGCAGCGAGCGATCAATGAGCTCGCTCGCTCCGCATGCGCGAGCGGGAAGAGAGGATCATCCGCGCCCCAGATGAGCTGAACGGGAATCTTCAGCTCGTTCAACCGCTGTGTCACATCGTGGTGGCCGCCGAACAGCGAGCGCGGATTCACCAGCGAGCGCAGCGTGGAGAGGTAGGCGTTGCGGAACGCATCTGTCGCGTACATCTCGCGCAGGTCGTCGAGGTAGATGTTGTCCATGGTGCGATTGAGGTCGGAGGTCGCGCCCGAATATCGGGCGGCGACACGGCGGACCATCGCGGCGGGCGCCCACGTCAGGGCGTCCCGCGTGAATCTCATCACCGCCTCCCCCACACGCGGGATGGTCACGAGTCCGTAGGCCATCTGCGCCATCCGGACCTTGGGCCGGCCGAGACCCAGCGTGTTGACCAGCACGAGCTTGCGCACGAGCTTGGGCTGCTCGAGCGCCACCTCCAGGGCGATTCGTCCGCCGAGTGATGCGCCGACAAGCGCGGCCGAGCGAAGGCCGCGATCCTCCATGTAGCGCCGGATGAAGCGGGCGAAGTACGGGACCGTGTAGCGGACGCGCGGCTTGTCGGTGCGGCCGTAACCCGGGAGGTCAGGGGCGAACACGCGATGCCGGCCCGTCACCTCCTCCAGGTTGTGCCGCCACTCCATGTAGCCCGACGAGCCGAGGCCGTGGACAAAGACCACCGCCGAGCCGTGGCCGCCCTGCATGTGATGCACCCGAAGCGAGCCGATGTCGACGAATCCCGAACGCACCGTAGACGTCCGTCTGGCGGGCTGGATCACTGGCTCGGAAGCATACGGGCGGGGGTCGCAAGCCCGGTGATCTTCAAGCCCGTCGTGAATCGCCGCGTCTCAGTCCCTTGGATGACGGTCACAGCGCCCGGGCCCGCCGCGCGCCAGGCGCCGTCAGTCCATATCGCCGCGCTGCGCTCGTCGATGCCGAGCAGCGTCACGCCCGGCAGCTCTCGCTGCGCGGACTCGACCCAGCGATTGCCAAAGGTGTCGAAGTGCGGAAGCACCGCCGTCTCCGGCACGACGCCCAGGGCGCCGGCCGGCCGGCGGTTGAACCGGTTCGGCCAGCTGGCCCGGATCAGGGTGTGGCTGCAAAGTGCCATCGCCCCAGCTGATGATCCTGCGAGCGAGGCTCCGGCCCGCCAGGCGTCGAAGATCGCTGCCCACACGCGTGATTCGCGCAGCACCTGCGCGACCAGGCCAGGATCCCCGCCGGCGAGATAAAAGAACCCCGCCGCGCGGGCCTTCTCGGCCAGCTCCTTCGAGTTGGCGTCCGCGCGCTTGAGCACGGGAAGCTCTTGCAGCGTGAGCCCCAGGCCGTGGAACCACGCGGTGGCGTGGGCGACGGCCTGCTCTGGACCCTGCCGCGCCGCGGCGGTCGGGACCACGAAGGCCGGACCACGCTTGGCCCGCGCGGCCAGCAGCCGGTCCTGGTCGTCATTGCCCGCCTTGAACTCGTCGCCTCCGACCAGGGCGAGCACTCCAGGGGCTTCATTCACGTCCGTAGGATATGGCGGTGTCCGTCCGGGTCAGGATCGCGCCGAGCCCCACCGGGTTTGCTCACCTCGGCACCGCCAGCACCGCGCTCTACAACGTGCTGTTCGCGCGCCAGCGAGGCGGCACTTTCGTGCTGCGCATCGACGACACGGACATCGAGCGCAACCGTCCTGAATACGAGGTGCTGATCTACGAGAGCCTGCGCTGGCTCGACCTCGGCTGGGATGAAGGCCCGGACCGGGGCGGTCCTCACCAGCCATACCGCCAGTCAGAGCGTCTGGACCAGTACAGGGAACAGGCCGAGCGCCTGCTGACTGACGGGAAGGCTTACCGCTGCTACTGCACGCCCGAAGAGCTGGAGGCCGAGCGCAAACAGGCGCAGCTCGAAAAACGGCCCTACAAATATTCACGCCGCTGCCTGACCAACCCGCCGGCGGGCCGGGCGGTGTCTGCTGTGCGCTTCAAGGTGCCGGGTGGTGAGGTCACCTTCACGGACATGGTCCGCGGCGAGATGAAGTTCGACGCCGACCTGATCGGCGACTTCATCATCATCAAGTCAGACGGCTATCCGACCTACCAGTTTGCGAGCCCGGTCGACGACGCGGTGATGAAAATCACACATGTGATCCGCGGTGAGGAGCACCTTTCCAATACGCCCTACCAGCTCATGCTCATCGACGCGCTGGGCTACGAGAGGCCGATCGCTTACGCGCACATGCCGCTGATCCTTGCCCACGACGGAGCCAAGCTCTCCAAGCGAAGGCATCCGGAAGCCAACCTCATCCTCTTTCGTGAGCAGGGCTATCTCCCGGAGGCGCTCCTCAACTACCTGGCCCTCCTGGGCTGGAATCCGGGCACTCCGCAGGAGATCTTCACGTTCGACGAGCTCGTGCAGAAGTTTTCGTTCGAACGCGTTCAGCACGCCGGCGCGCGCTTTGATTGGGAAAAGCTCAACTGGATCAACGGCGAGTACATCCGCACGCTCGATGACTCCGAGCTGGCGAGGCGCTTGCAGTCATTCCTTCCGAACCTCGATGTGGCAACCATCGAGCGCGCGATTCCCGCGCTCAAGACGCGGATGCACAAGCTCGCGCAGGCGGTCGACTATCTGGACTACCTGTGGAGCGATCCCACTCCGCCGGTCCTCGAGCCAGACACGTCGGAGCGCGTGCGGGCGGCGATCGACGCGTTGAAAGACGTGTCGTGGGAGCCGGCCGCAATCGAGGCTGCGCTGGAGAAGGCCGTCCAGGAATCAGGCGTCGGAAAGGGCAAGTTCTACACGCCATTGCGCGATGTCCTGACGGGCAAGAAAGTTTCGCTGCCGATCCACTACACGCTGGCCTTGCTGCCCAGGGAAATCGCACTTTTCCGGTTGCAGCGAGCCACCAACCCCCCTGATTGATGCCGCTGACCATCATCATCGACCTCGACCCCAACATCGTCCGCCTCGGGCCGCTGCTCATCACCTGGCATGGCGTCTTCGCAGTCCTGGGCATCATCGCGGCCGCGCGCCTCGGCTTCTGGCTGCTGGAAAAGGATGTCCCCCATCTGGAGGGGACCGGGGACGGGCTGTCCTGGATGGTGGTGGCGGGGTTGATCGGCGCGCGTCTTCTATATGTGTGGGAGAACTTCAGGCTCTTCGCAGGCGGCCAGCTCCTTCGTGTCTTCGCCTTGACCGAGGGCGGCATCAGCCAGTGGGGCGGGCTCTTCGGAGCGATGGTCGGCGCCTATGTGTGGGCGCGGCGCTCGAGGTTCTCGTTCTGGAAGATCATCGACGCGGGAGGCGCGGCCGCGATGATCGGGCTCGCGGTCGGTCGCATCGGCGACGTGATCAATGGCGAGCACCATGGGACCCCGACCAGCCTGCCCTGGGGCGTCGAGTACGTCAACCAGAACACGCTGGGGGAGCCTGGCAAGGTCGTGCACCCGGAAGTGGCGTACGAGATGGCGCTGTGCCTGCTCATCCTCGGCGCGCTGCTGCCCTTCCACCAGCGCCTGAAGGCGCGGCTTCCGAACGGGGTGCTCGGTCTTTTTTATTTCGCGGTCTACGCGGCGGGACGGTTCTTGCTCAGCTACCTGCGCACCGATCCGGGCATCTTCCTTGGCCTGCGACAGGCGCAGATCGCCTCGCTGTTGATGGTGCTGATCGCGCTCATCGCCGCACCGGTTCTTTTCCGGCGAGCCGGAGCAGGCGCTGCGCCAACGCCGGCGACCCCGAGTCGTGTTTGAAATAGACATGCACCTCGTCGTGGGTTGCGACGGCTGACCGGACCTCGTCGACCCACGGGCGAAGCGAAGCCGCGGAATAGCCGCGCCGCAAACGAAAATAGGCGACGGAGCCCAGGTCGACCAGCGGGGCCCGCGGCCACTTCGCCTCATCGGTGACCACGAGCGCGCCGCCGTGCTCGCGGATGACCCTGTACGTCTCCTCGTCGAACCAGGACTCGTGGCGGAACTCCGCGGCGGCGGGCCGGCCGAGTGCCGACAGCAGCGAATCGAGCAGCAGGATGTTCTTCTGCCGCGCGGGCGGGAACTGCAGGAGGACCGGCCCCAACCGCTCGCCCAGGACCGCGATGCGCCCGGTGAAGATGCTCGCCAGCCCAACCCGGTCGAAGCCCTCGGCAGAATAGGTCAGGCCCCGATTCGCCTTCATGCAGAAGCGAAAGCCGGGTGGCGTGTCGCTCGCCCATTTGAGCAGGGTCGACTCGGGCGGCGTCCGGTAAAAGCTCCCGTTCAGCTCGACGCCGGTCAGTTTTTGCGCGTAGTAGTCGAGCATCCTGGTCCCGGCCAGCGCCGGCGGGTAGAACTTGCCCTTCCACGTTGCATAGCTGAACCCAGACGTCCCGGTATAGAGCGTTGGCTCAGACTCCGGCGGTCTGGCGACTGCGCATGACGCGTTCGTGCAGCTGCCCGCAAGCCGCATCCGCCTCCCGCCCACGAGTGTCGCGGACGGTCACGTTCAAGCCCTGGGCTTCGATCATATCTTTGAAGGCACGGATGGACGCCCGATCCGGAGCGCGATACGGCGTGTCCTCGACCGGGTTGAACGGAATCAGGTTGACGTGCGCCAGCTTGCCCTTCAGCAGCGCGCCCAGCTCCCTCGCGTCGCGCTCCGACTGATTGACACCGGCGAGCATCACCCATTCGTAGCTGACACGGCGCCCCGTCCTGTCCGCGTACGCCTGCGCCGTGTCGACCAGGTCGCGCACGGGGTACTTGCGGTTGATCGGCACCAGCACGTCACGCAGCTCGTCGCGCGCCGCATGGAGGGAGATCGCGAGGGTGACTGGAATTTTTTCCTCGCCGAGCTGGGTGATGCGCGGGATCAGGCCGCTGGTCGAGACCACGATCCGGCGCGGGCTGATGCCGAGGAGGTCGGGGTCGGCGAGCCTGCGCACCGAATCGACCACGGCGTGGTAGTTCGCCATCGGCTCGCCCATGCCCATGAAGACGACATGCGAGAGGCGGCGGCCCTCCTGCGCGAGGACGCGCGCCGCGTCGACCGCCTGCTCCACGATCTCGTGTGCCTTCAGGTTGCGCCCAAACGGGAACTTGCCGGTCGCGCAAAACGGACAGCCGATCGGACAGCCAGCCTGCGAGGAGATGCAAAGCGTGGAGCGGTCTGCGTAGCGCATGACGACCGCCTCCACCGAGTGGCCGCCGTCGAGCTCGAAGAGGGTCTTGGTGGTGAGACCGCGGTCGGCCTCCGAGACCGCGATCGGCCGGAGCGAGGTCGCACGAAAGGCGGTGTCGAGCGCACCCCGCAACGCCTTCGGCACGTCAACCATGGCCTCAAAGGTGGTGGCCCCACGAGCGAGCCAATCCCAGATCTGCTTGCGCCGATAGGTGGGCGCGCCGTGATCGGCGAGCCATTGCTCGAGCTCGGTCGCGGACAGGGAGAGGATCGGCGGGGCCACCGCGCCTAGATTACCGACGCTTCGTAGACCTCACCGCGCTCGCGCACCATGCCGTCGTCGACCAGCTTGCGCAGGTGCGCGCGGAGCGTCATCTCGGCCGCGACCATCAGCCTGTCGTCCAGGTCGCCGTATACGCGCCGGGTCAGGTCAGTCGGGGTGCCGGCGCCGCGCCTCACCTCGGCCAGCACCTGCGCCTCGCGTTCGAGTCGGTGCCGGCGGTACTCGTCGATCTTCGCCATCGCCTCCGTCACAGGATCCCAATGCCCGGGAAAAAGGATCTGCGGTTCAAGGGAGGCCAGGCGATCGAGCGAGTGCAGGTAGGCGGCGACGTCGCCCTCGGGGTAGGTGACCATCGAGCTGCCCTGGCCGAGGATCAGGTCGCCGGTGAAGACCGCCCGATCTTCCGCGATGAGGAAGCAGAGGTGGTCGGCGCTGTGTCCGGGCGTGTACAGGGCAGTGAGGTTAAGCGCGCCGGCGCGGACGATCTCACCGTCGCGCAGCTCCGGATATCGCTGCACGGAAGCGTGGTGGGGAGCGGCAAATCGCTCGGCGAGGGGAAGGTGGTCCGGATGCCCGTGTGTGACGAGCACCACCGCGACCGTCTTGCCCGCGAGGCGCTTGTCGAGCGCATCGAGATGAGCATCATCGTCGGGGCCGGGGTCGATCACGGCGACCACCGGCCCGGCGTCCACGATCCAGGTGTTGGTCCCAGGCCCCGTGTAAGGACCGGGGTTCGGAGCCACGACCCGGCTGACTAGAGCCACATCCGGGACCCTGACCGGGGCTCGAGCGTCAACGCGAGCGATAGGCCGGCAGGTAGATGTCGGCGCCGTCGGGCCTGCTGGCGTCCAGCCAGCCGTCGAGCTGGGTGTCCACGATGAGCCGGACGAGCGGTTCGCCCAGCTCGGGGACGCCCTGGGCGTTCGCTTCGCCGGTCGCGGTGACGTGGATCTTCCACCAGGAGCCCAGGGGCTCCGCCGCGATGCTGAGCGAGCTCCCCAGCCAATCGCGCGCGCGGGTGAAGGCTTCGACCAGCGCCGGCTCCGAACCGAGCACCGCGGCGTCCGGGGGCAGGTCCTGCGCCGCGGTCGGCAATGCCAGGTTCAGCACCGCGCCGAGCACGACGCCCCGCGCGCTGTCCTTCGGCTCGACCGCCGCCGCCTCGAGGGCCGCGGCGCGCCGTCCAACCTCCTGGGCCTGCTCGAACAGCCCCTCGAGCAGCTCGGGCCGGCCGAATGCGGCCTGGCGGGCCGATTCCTGGAGGGCGAGCACCGACGATCGGAGCTTGTGGCCGAGGCGCGCCAGGAGGTAGTCGCGCTGCTCGTGGGCCAGGCGCTGCCCGATCTCGGCGCTCTGTCTCGCGACACGCAGCCCGCCGTGCTCGGCCCAGCCCACCAGGCGGCCGTTCAGGAGGAGCGCCTCCCAGGGTCCGCCGGGCGGCGGAAAGTCGGTGTCGGCGGGGCCGTGGCGAAGGTGATCGGGAACCGACTCCATCCCGCCGCCGACCCGAACCCAGATCGGCGCCGTGGCGCTCATAAAGCCGTCTAACGGCAACTAGGTGCGAATCCGGGCAGGAACCGTGAATCTAAATGTCGTTCCGCGGCGATCGCTCGCCGCGACCCAGATCCGGCCGCCGAACGAGCGCTCGACGACCAGCCTGCAGAGGTAGAGGCCGAGGCCGAGGCCTCCCTGCGAGCGGCTGCGACCTGCCGGGCCCGTCTTTTCGAACACGGTTTCGAGGGTCGCCGCGGGCAGACCCTGCCCGCTGTCGGAAACGGTGATCTCGAGCCATCCCCGCTGGACCTGCCGGGCCTCGACCAGCACCGCCCCCGACGTGTACTCGAGCGCGTTGCCGATCAGGTTGGTCAGCACCTGGCCGAGGTGGGCCGGCTCGCAAAAAGCCGGCGGCAGCGCCTCGGGCAGGTTGACCCGCACCGCCGCGGTCCGCTCCGCGTAGCGGTGATTCAGGACGGCGAGCACCCCTCCCATCGCGGAGGCGAGGTCGACCGGTTCCGGCGCCGGCTCGAAGTGCCGCGTCTCGAGCTTGGCGATGATCAGCTGGCTTTCGACCAGGCTGAGCAGGCGGTCCGAGGACTCGTAGGCCTCCTGCAGCAGGGTCCGGCGCCCCGTGGAGTCGATCGTCTCGTCCCACTGCATGATCCCGGCCAGCGTGTTCTTCATCGCGGCCGCCGGGCTGCGCACCTCATGCCCGATCGCGCGCAGCATCAGGTCCTTTGCTTCCAGGGCCTGCCGCTGCGCGGTGACATCCTCGTGCAGGGTCAGCACGCCGGCCGGCTCGCCCTCGAGTCCCGGGATGACGACCCGCCGGACGTGGACGGTGCGGTCGGGATCCTTCATCCGCAGCTCCAGGGTGCCTTCGGCGTCGGCGTCCTCGGCGGGCGCGGCGCCGGCGGCGGCGAAGACCTCGTCGGGCGTGCGGCCTGGCATCTCGGAGGCCTGGAGGCTGTAGATGGACTCGATCTCCGGGTTGGCGTAAACGATGCGCCCGGCCGCGTCCTCCAGCATCACGCCGACCGGCGAGTGGCGAAGGATCGCGTTCATCATCCGGCGCTCGCGGTCGAGGGCGTCGACGAGCTCGAGCTGGCCGAGCAGGACGGCTGCCTGGCCGGCGAGCACCGCAGAGAGCCGGCGGGTCTCCGCGGCGCCCGACGTCATCCGCGCCACCAGCAACCCCGCGAACCTGCCTTCGACCTGGATCGGGATGGCGAAGGCGTCTTGCGGAGCGCCCAGCAGGTCGAGCAGCGCGCGCAGGCGGCGCCCTCCAGCCGTCGACGTGAGGGCGCGCAGCAGCTGGGCGCTGTCGGTGACCGGCACCTTCGGCGAGACGTCGCCGTCGTCTGACCGCCGCACCAGCTCGCCGTCTTCCAGGAGCCACAGCTCACCCTGCGAGCCGGCGAGGGCGCGGCTGACGAGGCGAGCCATCTCCGAGCGGGCGCGGTCGGGTTCGGTCGGCGTCAGCTCGGTGAAGGCGGCGACCGCTTCGAGCGTTCGGATCCGGCCGCGAGTCTCGGCCACGAGCCGGGCGTTCTCGATGGCGACCGCCGCGTGGCGCGCAAAGTCAAGGGCGGCCGCGCTTGGCTCGGCGACCAGCGTCGAGGCAATCGCGCCCACCAGACGGTCGCCATACCAGAGCGGGATCAGGTTCCACGCGAAGTCGTGAGCGGTGCCGCTGATGATGCCCGCCGGCGGCACCCGGTCGTCGGAGCTCAGCCCGGCCCAGCCCAGCACCTCTTCGGCCGGCGTATCGCCGCTGCCGCGCGTGGCGGTCACACGGCCATCGGTGTCGAACGCCCAGCACGCGGTACCGGCGCACTCGAGCATGGTTCGCGCCTGGTCGGCGATGTTGGCGACCACGCTCATCAGCTCGTGGCCGGCCAGCGCGGCCAGCTCCTGGATGCGCACCGACTGCGCGAGGGCCAACTCGTTGGCGTGGTGCAGCCGCATGGTGCGCAAGGCGATCCCGACCACCGGCATGGCTGCCTCGAGCAATTTCAGATGCGTGGCCTGGAAGCGTGCGCCGTCGTTGCGCATCACCACCAGGCCGGCGACGACGCGGTCGTTCTGCGTGATCGGGGCCCACGCGACGTGGCTGGGCGAGCGCGTGAAGACATAGCTCCCGATCGGGCCGGCAAGGTCTCCCGGCTCGGGCACCACGGCTTCGACCACCTCGGTGCCGCCTTCGATCATGCGGCGGAAGAAAGGGGCGCCTTCGATGGCGACCGGACCGATGAGGGTCGTCTCCTCGCCGCTCGCACCCGCGAACCCCGCCACCAGGCCGGCCACGTCGACGTACGCGAGCACCGTGTGGGTCGAGCCAAGATAGTCGGCCACCACCGAGAAAACCGCTTCGGCGAGCTGGCGCTCATCCGATGCGCTGGCCACGCCCATCTCGAGGACGTGAAGGGCTTCCAGGCGCGCCCGCTCGGTCTGCGCCTGAGCGAAGTGATCGGCGTTGGCGAGGGCCAGGCTTACATGCGCGGCCACATCCTGCAGCAGCTTCACGTGCCAGTCGTCGAATGCGCCCTCCGTGTAGGACTGCAGTGAAAGCATGGCGGTGATGCGCTCACCGCTGAGCACCGGCACCCAGACGAAGGAGCGGGACACCCGCCGCTGGTCGGAGGGCGGGCCGGAGACGAACACGGCCGCGCCCTGGCCGACAGTCCAGACCTCGCGCTCGAGGGTTTTGCCCTCGAAAGAGCGCGCCCAGGGCGACTTGCGCACGAGCACCGGTTTACTGGTCTCGTAGGCCTCGCGCGAGGGACCGGTGACGGCCAGCGCGACGGGCGGCACGACCTCTTCTACGCCGCCCACGTACTGGTAACCCTCGGCCAGCGGCCCCTCGGGCGTCTGGGTGATGGTGGCGAGGATGAACCCGTCGAAGCTCAGGTTCGCAGACAGCTCCTCGCGCAGCGTGCGCATGATCGACCATCGGTCGAGGCTCGAGGCCAGCCGCCGGCCGACCGAGTTGACGACCTCCAGCCGCCGCCGCTGGTCTTCGATCGCCTCGTAGCTGCGTGCGTTGCGCAGGGCGAGGGTGACCTCATCGGAAACGAGCTCCAGGAAGGCCGCCGTCGAGTCTTCGTACGCGTAAGGGCGCGAGCATTTGATGCCCAGCGCGCCCCTCGCGGCGCCGCCCTCTTTCAGCGGCACCCAGAGCGACGAGTGCGGGTGGTGCACGAGGACTCGCTTGTTCTCGCCGACGACGTCGCGCGCGGTGGCCGCCAGCGGCGAACGCGCGGGAAGCGAACGCGAGGTGAGGACAGCGTCGCCTTCCATGTGCAGGTAGCGCGCCCGGTCGGCGCCATCCTGAAGGGTGATCATCTCGAGGGCGTCGACAGGGAGCAGCTCCCGCAACGTGCCATAGAGGCCGGTGAGAACGCTGGTCTCGTCCAGGGTGGAGGTCATCGCGCGGGCAATGCTGTTCAGCGCCTCCAGGCGCCGGGCCTGGTTGCGTGTGAGCTCGTTGAGCGATGCGTTGGCCAGCAGCACCCCGAGCCTGCGGTGCACGTCTTCGAGGAACTGCAGCTCCACCGTCGGCACCCGGCGCTTGCGATAGGTGTGATACGCGACGCTGCCGATGACCTCGCCCTGGTGCATGACCGGGACCCAGATCACGAGCTTGCTGCGGACGCGGGCGCCGGGGCCCTTGCCGACCTCCTGCCGCGCCGACTCGACTGGCAGGACGGTGGTCTTCGGGTTCGAGTACTGGCGCGCGAAGGTCGACTCGCGCACCGGCCGGCGACGCACGTCCTGCAGCACGCCGGCGTCCATGGGCAACGAGTGGTACCAGCCCTGTCGTTCCAGGACCTGCAGGTTGATGGCGTCGTAACCGAACCTCGCCCCCAGCCCCCGATAAAGGACCTGGACCAGGTCCGCTTCGGTGACGCAGCTGCTCAGCTCGTGGACCAACGCGGCGGCCGACGGGCCTGACGATTTGCTGACGGCCAGGGTTCTGAGCGCGGGCTTCGCCCCCCTCAAAGGTGGCTTGACCGTCGCCGCCGAGGCATGCGACCTGCCGTTACGCCGGGCTGGAGTGGCCATTGCCACCGATATACTGCCCCAGAAACTTACGTGCCGTTCACCCCGCCGAAGCCAATTGCGCCCACACCCGAAGAATTGCGGGGCTCAACCGTGCTCGTGGTAGACGATGAGCGCGCGTGGCGGGTGATCCTCGAGACCGATCTCAAGATGCTCGGCTACAGGGTCTCGATGGCGGAGGATGCCGACCAGGCGCTCGTCCGGGCGCAGGCGGACAAACCCGAGGTCGCGATCATCGACCTCATGCTCCCCGAGCCGATGGACGGTTGGGGATTGCTGAACGAGCTGCGGGCCCGCGGGCAGAAGGTGCCTGTCATCTTCTACACCGCCTACCCCGTTTTCCCCTCGGGCACCGACGATCCGGACGTCGTCGGCTACATGAGCAAAGCGATCGATCGGGCGGATCTGTACGCCCTTTTGCCGGTCGCCATCCGGCGCTCACGCGAGCGCCGAGATGCAGATTCTTAGTGGCTTACCAGTCGAGACTCGAGAAGGCGTCGACCCACTGCGCGCCAGCGGCGAGCGCGAGTGCACCAAGCACGAGCAACGCGACGACCACACCCTGGATCTTGAATCGCCAAGTCATCCCCAATTTACCCCTTTGTTTTTCCAACTACGTTAAGTCCGGCCCAAAGTATGACGAAATCCGGACGTATTTGATCATTCAAGTTTAATCAATTCTCGTTAATAATGATATAGGACAGGTCTTGGAAAACCGAAGCATTCGACATGGATCGGGCAACGGCGCAAGGCGCGAGGTCCGGCTGCCGCCGCTGCCGCCGGGGCTCGAGGTCTACCGTCCGGTCGATGTTCTCGGCTCCTCCGTCCTCGTGGTGGAGGACGAGGCCGCGATGCTGCAGCAGCTCCGGATCGACCTGCACGATCTCGGTTACCGACCTTCGGTAGCCGCGAATGTGCCGGAAGCGCGCAACGTCCTCGAGCATGAGCGGGTCGCGGCTGTGCTCCTCGATCTCGTGCTGGACGAGCACGAGGACTCGGGGTTCGAGCTGTTGACCTGGATCCGTCAACACCATCCCGGGCTGCCCGTGATCGTCCTCTCGGCGGCGCAGGTGAACTCGGCCGCCATCCGCCGGGCCTACGAGCTGGGCGCCAGCTCGTACTTCGTCAAGGGCAACGTGCCGATGGCGCACATCTACTCCGACCTCGCCGCGCGCCTGGTCGAGCGGGGCACCGGGCGGCCCGGGAGCTATCGCTTCGGGCGCCTCGAGTTCGATCCCACCCGCCGCACCGTAAAGGTGGGCGAGCGTGACGTCCGCCTTACCCAGCAGCAGGCCGCGCTGGTCCTGTTCCTCGCCCAGGGCTCGAAACCGGCGACCGCCCGCGAACTGATCCATGCCGGCCTCTTCCGCAACAACGCGGCCCACTCGACGGTGCACTCCGCGCTCCTCACCTTGCGGCGCCGCCTCGACGAGCTCGAGCCAGGGCTGGGGGCGACCTTCGTTCGTGCCTCGGCCCGCGGGTACAGCCTGGTCGCCATTCATGAGTGAGGAGCACGCGACCACACCGCTGCCGAGCAAGTCGGTCCTCGACGACGTGGTCGACCTGCGCCGCCACTTCCACAAGCATCCGGAGATCAGCTTCAGCGAGCACGAGACGACGCTCTACCTGAAGGAGCGCCTGCGCGAGCTGGGCGTCGACCTGGAAAGCGGGCCGACGGAGACAGGTGCGGTCGCGCTGCTGGACACGGGCCGGCCAGGCAAAACGGTGATGCTGCGCGCCGATATCGACGCGCTTCCGATTCAAGAAGAGTCGGGCGTCGACTTTCAATCTCGCATCGACGGCCGCATGCACGCCTGCGGACATGACGCGCACATGGCGATCATGCTCGGCGTCGCGCGCACGCTGATCGACCGCATCTCGGACGTCGGCGGCAAGTATCTGTTCGTCTTTCAGCCGGCCGAGGAGATCGTCGAGGGCGCGAAGGCGATGATCGCGCGAGGCCTGCTCGACGACCACCGACCCGATGCGGTCATCGGCCTCCACATCGTGAGCTTCATGGAGTCCGGCACAGTCATCTCCAGGCCTGGCTTGATGTGGTCGGGCTCGGATGCCTTCGACGTCAGCTTCTCCGGCCCAGGCGGGCATGGCGGGATGATGGGGCGGCGCGGCAACGTGCTCGCCGCGCAGGCTTTCTTCGTCGAGCGTCTGCATACCGTCGTGGAAGGTCTCGAGCACGAAGGTGTGCAGTGCCACACGACGATCGGCAACATCAGCAGCGACGGGGCGTGGAACATCGTGCCCCGGGGGGTGCTCGTCCAGGGCAGCCTGCGAACGTTCAATGACGAATTGCGAGAGCAGGCCCTCGACCGAATGCGCGACCTGCTGCGCGAGGCCCAAAGCGAATTCGAGGTCCAATCGAACCTCGAGCTCGTCCATGGCACGGTGCCCTTGATGAACGCACCCAATGTGACGCGCACTGTGATGGAGGTCGGGCAGGAGCTCATCGGCGACCGGGCGAGCGTGCTTGGCCGGCCACTGACGGTGAGCGATGACTTCGCCGAGTTCCTCACCCGCATCCCGGGGTGCTACTTCATGCTGGGCGCGCGGCCTGAAGGCGACACGCCGCCCGCGCATCACTCGCCGGGGTTTCGCATCGACGAGGCCGCCCTGCCGGTGGGTGTGAAAGTGCTCGCGGGAGCCGCGTCTCGACTCGCCGCCGAATAGACCCTCATGCTGTGGTTGTTCGCGATCGTGGCCGGCCTCCTCTTCGGCCTGGTCGTCGGCGGCCGCGTCGGCAACCTGGCGCGGCTGCGATTTCGCTGGCCCTGGCTGATCCTCGCCGCGGTGGTGGTGCGAGAAGCCGTCGCCCTCACGCCACTCAATCGCGTCCCCGGCGCGCAGTACCTCTACGTCGTCTCGCTGGCGGCGATCGTCGCCTGGACGATCTGGAACTTCAGCCGCTTCTACGGAATCTGGCTGATCACGGCCGGCGCCGCGCTCAACCTCGTGGTGATCACGGTCAACGGAGGCCGCATGCCGGTGGCGCCGGAGTTCGCCGGCTCCCTGGTCCGGCACGGGAGCTCCGGTCAGTACACGGTCATGGGATCGGCGACCCACCTCAACCTGTTGGGCGACTGGATCTCGCTCTACCCGGTGCCCGAGGCGTACAGCCTCGGCGATGTGCTGATCGCGATCGGGCTGGCGATCCTGGTCTTTGTCTCGACCGCAACCCCAACCCGTATAGTGGATTGACCCCGCCGTGATCATCTTCTGGATCTTCACCATCTTCGTGGGCGCCTCCAGCTTTGCGTTCGCGCTCATCTACCTGCAGATGGGAATCCTGGGGTCGCTCCTCTTCGCGGTCGTCTCCATGCTCGTGTGCAGAGGACTGCTGACGCTGTTCAGGCGCTGGCTGATCCTCAGCGAACGCATCGCCGGCGAGAGCAACCCGGACGAGCGCACCATTGAAACCAACCGGGCGATCTTCTGGCGCCGCATGCTGTGGTTGGCGATCCTCGCCTTCTCGTATTTCGCGGGCGCGTACGTCGTCTTCGGCATGGTCCCTGACGAAGCGATCGCCGCGCTGCCGCAGTTCATGGGCACGCTGCTGACCAACCTCGTCTATGTCATGGCCCTGATGGTCGTCAACTTCATGCTTTTCTTTGGCGCGTTCTTCATCTACGGCCGCATCGGCCGCACATACGTCGATCCCGGCGAGGCGAACTACGAAGTCAGGATCGAGGACGTTCGCGGCCAGAAGTCCGCGGTCCAGGAGATGCGCAGGATCCTGCGCCTGATGGAGCAGGGCCGGCTCTACGTCAAGGCGGGTGGCAAGCGGGAGCGCGGGGTGTTGATGGTCGGCCCTCCCGGCACCGGCAAGACCATGCTCGCCAAGGGCATCGCATCCTCGATGCACGTGCCGATCATCATCACCTCCGGCGCGTCGTTCCAGGGCATGTTCCTCGGCATGGACGCGCTCAACGTGTTCATGACCGTGCGCGTGGCCAAGGGCCGGGCCAAGCGATGGGGCGGATGCGTCGTGTTCATAGATGAGTTCGACGCCCTCGGCAGCCGCCGGAGCGGTATGGGCGGCGGCGGAGCCGGTGGACTCGGAGGAATGTTCGGCGGCGGCCAGCTGGGCCTGAACACGCTGCTGGTGCTGATGGACGGCGTCGACAACCCCGGCTACTTCAGGCAGTCGGCGCGCCGCATCGTCAACGTGACCCTCGACGGTCTTTTTCTCCCGCGCCAGATCGGCGCCAACGGGACCAAGATCGGCCTTCGCATACCGGTCCTGCGCGCGCCGCGCTACAACATTCTTTTTGTCGGAGCGACCAACCGGCCCCAGGTCCTCGACGAGGCGGTGACCCGACCCGGCCGGTTCGGCCGCCAGATCATTTTCCGGATGCCCACGAAAGAAGACCGGAAAGACATCGCCGAGCTGTATTTCTCGCGCAAGAAGCACGACGCGGAGCTCGACACCCCGGCGCGCCGCGACGAGTTCGCTCGCGTGACCGACGGTTACTCGCCGGCGATGATCGAGCAGGCGCTGTCTCTCGCCTTGATGTACGCGTTTGAGGACAACCGCGAATCGTTCATTTGGCGCGACATGCGCGAGGCCATGGGCAACATCGAGGCCGGCCTCGCACACCCTGTCGTCTACACCGAGCGGGAACGGATCGCGGTGGCCCGCCACGAACTTGGCCACGCCGTGGCGGCTCGATTCTTCCTGCCCGACGCGGTCTCGGTGCGGCTCTCCATACGCATGCGCTCGGGGTCCCTTGGTCACCACCGCGCCGTAGACAAGGAAGAGGAGTTCTCCCACTTCCGCTCGCAGGCAGCCGGTCAGCTTCGTCACGGCCTCGGTGCGATCGCCTCGGAGCGCGTCTTCTACGGCGAGAACTCGACCGGCGTGAGCCAGGACCTGGTCCAGGCCACCGAGCTGGCGTCTCTGATGATCGGCGTCTGGGGGATGGGACCGGATCCGCTTCCGCAGCACCAGTCGCGACTCGCGGTCAGCATCGGCGAGTACCTCGTCTCGGTCGCGGCGGCGATGGGCGACAACGAGCTCCTCGGCGCGAGCAGCCCTGCGGGCAAGGCCCTCGGCAACCCGCGATCGCGCCAGGCCATCGCCCAGGTGCTCGGCTCGGCATTCATCGATGACTGGCGGGTGATGTATGTCAACAAGGAGGCAATCGACCTCGCCGCTGAAGCGCTGATGGCTCAGGGGGAGCTCGTCGGCGACGAGATCGGCGGCCTGCTCGATTCGGTCGGCCTGCGCACTCCAACCGAAGGCGATCCATACCCACAGGAGATCCCTCTTCCCCCAGTGCTCGAGCCGCTCAAGATCGAAGCGGAGCAGACGGCCTGATCCGACTCGGCGCGTCGGTCCTCATCGGGGTTGTTCTCGCCGCGCTACCGTGCGTGGCGGCGGCGCAGGATCCCGGCGCGGGGCCCAACCCGCATCACGAAGCGGCGAGGATCATCGCCGCCGAGCTGGCGATGCAGGACGCGTCCGCCAGGCTGGAGGCGCTTGCCGCCGAGAAACCATCGGGGCTGGCCGAGAGCGTCCGTCATGAGCTCGCGGTCTCGGCGGCCACCTACAGCTTCCGGCAGGCGGCGCGGCTGGAGGAGCTTCGCGTCTACGAGCTGGGCGGGTACGCGAGCGTCGAGTCCGCTGTCGTCCCGCTCCTGCCGAGCGGCATGCGGGGCTCACTCCAGGATTCGATCTCGGCCCTCCACTCGCTCTTCATCCTCGCCGGGATCGATGAGTACTACCTGGTCAACGTGCACTTCACTCACGCGTACTTCGATGCGGCGCCCCTGAGCTCGCTGCGCTCGTTCTACCTGGAGGCGCAGCGGCGGTACGGCGTCGACGCGAGCTACCTGGCCTCGATCAACTTCATCGAGAGCAACTTCGGCCGCGTCAACGGACCTTCGACAGCGGGCGCCATGGGACCGATGCAGTTCCTGCCCGGTACCTGGAACAACTACGGGCAGGGCGGCAACGTCATGGACCCGCACGACTCGATCCTCGCCGCCGCCCGCTACCTGGTGCACTACGGCGCGCCGTACAACATGCGCGTTGCCATCTGGCACTACAACCTCGACTACGACTATGTCGACGCCGTGGAATCGCTCGCCAGGGCCTATCGGGCCAACCCCGGCTGGCTCGACCGCATGTACTACTGGAACACCTTCGGCTAGGGTCCGCGTCCGCGGATAAACCCTGTCGCCCGGCGCACCGGGTCACGCGCCATCAGCGCGATAGGCATAGGTCAAATGTCCTATGCAAAGACCCGACGGATTCGAGCCTCGACGACGTTGGTCAGAGTCGGTGGGAGTGCTGACTCGACTCGTCGGAAGCGCGCGCCCAGGCCGGAAGACCTGGTGCTGCGAGAGCTGTCGCAAGGCGGCCCTGCGTCATGAGCACGACGCCGCCAAGCTGGAGGGCAACGCGCCTGCACGACAGCCGGCTCAGACCGGCCCTGAGTATCGCCTCTCCCGCCAAGCCGCCGAGTAGCCGCTAACCACTTTCGGCTGCGGCCCGGGCTCGTGCGATCGTTAGAGTAAGTACTCATGGAGTATCGGATCGAACAGTTGGCCCGGGCCGCTGGCGTGGCTGTGGACACGATCCGCTTCTACCAGGGCAAAGGGTTGCTCGAGTCGCCGCGGCGGGAGGGCCGCGTGACCTGGTACGGCGACACCCACGTCGAGAGGTTGAAGAGGATCAAAGAGCTCCAACAGCAGGGCTTCACGCTGACCGTGATCCAGCGCTTCCTGGCCGGCGAGCTGGAGGCGTCAGATGAGGCCCTCGTGGCGGCGGTGACCCGGCCCACGGCCCCGCAGACCCTGACCCTGGGCGAGCTGGCCGAGCGCAGCGGCGTCGCGGAGCCATTGCTCAGCAGCCTCGAGCAGGCAGGATTGCTGGTGCCGGTCGAGGGCGGCGAGCAGCCCCTCTACCCCGCCGACGATCTCGAAGCGATCGCCGCCGGCATGAAGCTGATCGCCGCGGGAGTCCCTCTCGGCGCCCTGATGGAGCTCGGCAAGGAGCATGCGGCGGCCGTCGATCGGACCGCGCGCCAGGCGGTCGACCTGTTCGATCACCACGTGCGCGAGCGGATCCAGGCCGAGGGCGGCGAGACCGAGGCCGCGGAGCGCAAGCTCCTGCAGACCTTCAACGACCTGCTCGAGGCCAGCGGCACGCTGGTCCGTCATCACTTCCAGCGCAGCCTGCTGCGCGCGGCGCGGGAGCACATCGAAAAGAGGGGATGACGAGCCAGTCCGGCGCAGCCCCTCCGCCTGGCTTCGCCAGGCACCTCCCCATGAATGGGGAGGAGCTGAGATCGTGGGAGCTCGATCGCAACCCCGACCTGATCGATCTGGTGAGTGCCGCTCGCGACGCCGGGCATGAGGTGATGCTCATCGAGCGGCCGATGCCCGACGCGGTGAGCGTGGCGGCGATCGGGCGCGCGTTCGACATCGTGGCGGCGCCTGGCGGCGTCGCGCTCGAGGACGCTGACGGCAAGACGATCGATTTCGAAGCCGGCGACAACCGGATCCTGGCCGCCTCCCGGCTCTGGCACAGCCTCAGCGCGTCGCTCGACGCGATCGCGGTCGGGGGATTCGCCTACCGGCCGGACCGCGATCCGGGCGGCGCCTGGTCCGGGTTCCCGGCGCTCCTCTTTCGCGTCCCGGCGTTGGCAGTCTTGCGGCGCCGGGGCCGCACCTATCTGTCGGCGGCGACCCCTGACGCCGAATCGCTCCTGGAGCTGACCGCCGCCACCGTGCCCGCGCCCGCGGCACGGCGGCTCGACGTGACGGCGGTGCGAAACCCGGTCGCGTGGACAGTGGCCGTGGAAACGGCCGCGACGCGGCTTCGTGCCGGCGAGGCGGAAAAGGTTGTGCTCGCCCGTGAGGTGCTCGCACGCGGCGATGGCGTCGTCTCGGCAGGGACGGTCGTCCGCGGTCTGCGGGCGGCGTATCCATCGTGCTTCACCTACCTCGTCACCGGCGCCGACGGGACCGCGTTCGCGGGGGCGTCGCCGGAGCTGCTGATCCGACGCTCCGGAACCCACGCCTTCGCGCAGCCCATGGCCGGATCGGTGGCGCGTGGTGTGAGCGACGCCGACGATGAGCGCCTCGCGCG
>WNGI01000375.1_pt1 | contig 32257 bp, 32 predicted proteins | sample 5400621 | NCBI WGS metagenome assembly WNGI01 (sample SAMN13153374, study PRJNA577476) | soil metagenome | isolation source: 20 cm soil or saprolite under Garry oak tree replicate 1 | place: USA:California | collected 2016-06-15
GTGGTGCTGTGGGATGCGTTCGAGACGATCATCCTGCCGCGCCGGGTGAGCGGGCGGATCCGACTCACCAAGCTGTTCTACCGATCCAGCTGGATTCCCTGGCGCGGTGCCGCGCGGCTCCTGTCGGGGCGGCGGCGCGATGCGTTCCTGTCCTTCTACGGACCGCTCTCACTGCTCTTCCTGCTCGCCCTGTGGGCGCTGGGCAGCGTGTTCTCATTCGGGCTGCTGCAATGGGCCGCCGGCTCCGCGATGACGGTGGTGGGTGGCGGCGCGACGGGGTTCTGGTCCGACGTGTACATGAGCGGCACGACATTCTTCACGCTGGGCTTGGGTGACGTGGTGCCGCGCACCACGATCGCGAAGGCGCTCACCGTGGTGGAGGCGGGAACCGGGTTCGCCTTTCTCGCGGCGGTCATCGGGTATTTTCCGGTGATCTATCAGGCGTTTTCACGCCGCGAGGTCGCGATCTCGCTGCTCGACGCTCGCGCGGGGTCACCGCCCAGCGCCTCGGAGCTGTTGTGGCGGCACCGCGGCGATCCCGGCACCGCGGCGCTGACCGAGCTGCTGCGTGACTGGGAGCGCTGGGCGGCGGACGTGCTCGAGAGTCACCTTTCCTACCCCCCGCTCGCGTATTTCCGGTCGCAGCACTACAACGAATCGTGGCTCGCCGCGCTCACCACGATCCTCGACACGAGCGCGGTGGTAATGGTCGGGCTCGACGGATGGTGCGCGCGGCAGGCGGAGCTGACCTTCGCCATGGCACGACATGCGGTCGTGGACCTGGCGCAGGTCTTCAGCACGCCGCCCGAGCCGGCGGTGGGGCGTCTTGCTCCGGCTCAGCTGGCGAGGCTCCGGGAGCGCCTGGCGGGCGGGGGACTCAAGCTGCGAGCACGGCCCGATTTCGACGAGCGGCTCGCCGAGCTGCGCCGCATGTACGAGCCGTACGTCGCAGCGCTGGCGCACCATCTCGCGGTCCCGCTGCCGCCCTGGGTGCGCGAGGTGGAACGCCCGGACAACTGGCAGACGAGCGCCTGGGACCGGGTGGTGCAGTTGCCGGCCCGGGGGAAGGGGGCTGCTGACAAGGAGGAGCACTTCTAACTCCCGTCACCCCGGGCGCCAGCCCGGGGATCACCAAATGTCGCCCTGAGTTCACCTGTGAAAATCGGATAGCGAGCAAGCGCTGCCTGTCGCTACACTGATCGATGGCAACGACCGGTCGTGCGGCGGCTTGCGCGCTGTTCGCGCTGATGGGAGTGACCCCGGTCGCGGCGCAGCTCGCGGCTCCCCGAGCGGCGATCCGCGCGCAGGTCGAGGGGTTTTACCGCGACGACCGGGACAACCGTTGGCCTGACGTGCTCGATCATTTCTGGGTGGGGAAGATCACCGCCCGCTGGACGGCGCCCACGTCCGACGCGGCGTGGCTTGCCGCGCGTCCGATTGATCGCGATTCGGCGTGCCTGGCCGGGAAGGATCACGTACTCTCTGTGTCCATCGCGCTGATCGACGACCGCTGGGCACGGGTGTTCGTGACGCGGTGCGGGTTGGAGTCTGCGGACGAGCTCTGGATGCTGCGGGTCGGTGGGGAGTGGAGGATCGCGCGGCTGATGCGTGGGTCTTGAGGGCTCAGGTTTCACTGACCCCGGGCGCAAGCCCGGGGATAACGGTAGCCGACGCCCTGGGGGTTTGCCTTACGGCGGCGTGCTCCCGATCCGCACGCCGACCTCGTCGAGGTGCTTCAAGAGGTCCGCCGGATCCTCATACACGCGGTAGGCCCCCGCGCGCTCGAGCTCCTCCTCGCCGTAGCCGCCCGACAGCAGTCCCACGCCCAGCGCGCGGGCGCGTCGCGCCGCGAGCAGGTCCCACACGCTGTCCCCAACCACCACCGACTCGTCGATGGGCACGCCCAGCCGCTCGGCACCCGCAAGGAACAGATCCGGATCGGGCTTCGCGTGCTCCACCTGATCGCGGGTGACGATGGGCACGCTGGACGGGACCCCCAGCAGGTCGAGGGTCGGCTTGGCGCTCTCCATCCGGCCGCTCGTGCCGATCGCCCACGGGACGCCCGCCTTCGTCAGGTAGGTGAGGAGCTCGCGCGCCCCGGGGAGGGGCCGGATCTGCGACACCTGGCGGGCGTAGGCCTCGGCATGCACGCGGCGGATCTGCGCCGCCTGCTCGGGCTTCAGCTCGCGGCCCGTCTCGCGGAACAGCGCGTTGACGAAGAGGCCGCCGCTCATGCCGATACGGCGGTGGATGCGCCAGACCGAGAGCTCGATGCCGGCGCTCTCGAGCGCTTCGCGCCAGGCGAGCACGTGCTGATACACGCTGTCCACGAGCGTGCCGTCGAGATCGAACAGGAACGCGGGACCGGGGGGCATGGTCCGGTAATGTAATCGCCAAAAACCCCTACGTATTCGCGCGACGCCTTTGTGCTACGCCTCTGCGTGACGTCTCCACTCGACGCTTATTTTCATTTCAGCAGCATGTCGTGCGGTCGCGCCTGCCCCGTCGGGAAATGCTCGAAGTCCACGTCGAACTTGGGGTCGAGTGTCATCCCGGTCGGTCCCACGTTCACGAGCCGCACGCGGTAGGGGACCTTCCCGTCCAGGTTCGAGAGCAGCGAATTGCTCACGTACAGCCGCTTGCTGTCGGGGGTGAGCTTCATCATCTGCGCCTGGGGAATGGTCACCGTGCTCACGAGCTTCGGCTGCATCGGATCGGCGACGTCGTACTGCTGCACCGCGCCCCCGCCGAACAGCGAGACGTAGAGAAACTTGTTGTCGTAGGAGACCCGCATGTCGGCCGGCAGCGAGCCGTCCGCGAGCTTGAGCACGCGGTGGAACGCGAGCTTCCCGTCATTGCCCACCTGCCAATGCCACACGCTGTTGCCGAACGCGCAGTTGATGAACCCTCCGCGCGCCGCTGGGCCATGCAGCCAGCGGACCTCGAGCGGTGACTTGTCGAGATGCTCGACCTGGAGGACCTTGCCGGTCTTCCAGTCCCACGCGACCACCTCGTCACCGACCTGGTCCATCGGCGTGTTGCCGGCCTTGACGGCGTGGGGATGTGCCCAGCTCGATGTGACGATCAGGTTCAGCTCCGGCTTGATCCCGACGTCGTACATGTAGTCGGGCGCAGGATGCGCCTCGAGAAACTTGCCGTCGTTGTCGAGCTTCACGAGCGCGCCGGGGGCGCCACCCTCCTTCGAGCCGAGCATCGCGATCATCACGCCCCCCGGCACCGCGTAGAAGGTGTGCGGCCCCGAGAAGCCGGTGCTCGCCGCGAGGTCGGGGACCGTCTTGACGAGCTTCGGGTGTTTCGGATCGGTGGCGACGTCGTAGATGAACAGCCGGTTCGAGAACAGCCCGCCGGCGAAGATGCGATCGGCGTTGGTGGTGTAGCCGAAGTGGTGCGCTTCGTTCCCGGGCGAGCCCGTGGGTGCCGTGGCGATGACCTTTCCGTAACTGGGCGACGCGGGGTCGGCGTCGAGCACCGACAGGAAGTCGGGGTCTTTCTGATCGGCGTCGCTGGTCCAGACGTACACCACGGACTCGTGCTGGCCTGCGGGGAGGGCCCGGACGAAGACCGACTCGTCGTCGGGGCCGCTCGGCGCGGGGGCGATGACGATCCCCACCGGCAGAGCGGCGAACAGCAACAGCAGAGCGGTGCGGTTCACAATGCTACCTCCTCATGAACGGCTGGTGCAGCGAAGCTACGCGCGGGGCGTGAAGGTGCAAGGCGAGTTGCAGCCCCTTGGCCCGCGGGCATATTCCACCCGGATGAAACGCTCCGTTACTCTCGACGTGAACGGCGTCACGCGGACCGCCGAGGTGGAGCCGCGGGACCTGCTCGTCTATGTGTTGCGCGACCAGCTGGATCTCACCGGAACCCACGTCGGCTGCGATACGAGCCAGTGCGGCGCCTGCACGGTCCATATGGACGGGCGCGCGGTGAAGAGCTGCACGGTCCTGGCGCTGCAGGCGGAAGGGCACGCGATCACCACGATCGAGGGGCTGAACCGTGACGGGGGGCTCCACCCCCTCCAGCAGGCGTTTTGGGAGAAGCACGGGCTGCAGTGCGGCTTCTGCACTCCCGGGATGATCATGACGGCGGCCGATCTGCTCGCCACCAATCCCACGCCGAGCGAGGCGGAAATCCGCCATGCGCTCGCGGGCAATCTGTGCCGCTGCACCGGCTATCAAAACATCGTCGCCGCGATCCAGGCCGCGGCGGCCGCACGGTAGGAGGAGCCCGACATGGCAACGCTCTTCGGCTCCGGCATCAAGCGACGCGAGGACCCGCGGCTCATCACCGGCAGGGCGACCTACACCGACGACGTAAAGCTGCCCGGTCTCCTGCACGCCGCCGTGCTGCGCAGCACCTACGCGCACGCAAAACTCGGCAAGGTCGATGTCGCCAAGGCGAAGAAAGCCCCGGGCGTCGTGGCGGTATTCACCGGCGCCGACGTGAAGGACAAGCTGAACACCGTACCTTGCGCCTGGAACGTACCGAACTGCGATCTCAAAGTCCCGCCGCATCCGCTGCTCGCAATCGACAGGGTGCGGTATGTCGGTGATGGCGTCGCCATGGTCGTGGCCGGGTCGCGCGCCGCCGCGCGCGACGCGCTCGACCTGATCGACGTGGATTACGACGCCCTCGACGTAGTGGTCGATCCCGAGAAAGCCACGCAAACGGGGGCGCCCGAGCTCCACACGGAGGTGGCCGGCAACGTCGCGTTCACGTGGAAGGTGGCGGGGGGCGACGCCGCGAAGGCGTTTGCCGAAGCGCCGATCACGGTGGAGCAGCGCATCGTGCAGAATCGCCTGCTGCCGACCGCGATGGAGCCGCGCGCCGCGTGCGCGAGCTACAACCCCGGCACCGGCCAGCTCACCCTCTGGATCACGAGCCAGAACCCGCATATCCACCGCTTCCTCTTGTCCGTGATGACGAAGCTCCCCGAGCACAGGATCCACGTGATCGCGCCCGAGGTGGGCGGCGGCTTCGGCAGCAAAATCCCGGGCTACGCCGACGAAGCGCTGGTGAGCTTCGCATCGATGCAGTTGGGACGTCCCGTGAAGTGGACCGAGGACCGCTCGGAGAACTACAAAGCGACGATCCACGGCCGTGACCACGTCGAGTACGTCGCGATGTGCGGCACGAAGGACGGCCAGATCACCGGGCTTCGCACCAAGGTGTACGCCGGGCTCGGCGGCTACGCCTCCACCGCCGCGCCGGGCGTTCCCACCATCCTGCACGGCCTGATGTACTCCGGGCCCTACACCATCCCCAACATCGACGGGACGATCGTCGGCGTGTACACGACCACCACCCCCGTCGACGCGTACCGTGGCGCCGGCCGCCCCGAGGCGACCTTCTTGCTCGAGCGGATGATCGACCTGTACGCGCGGAAGATCGGGATGGACCCGGTCGACGTGCGGCGCAAGAACCTGATCCCCAAGGACAAGTTTCCCTACACCGTGGCCACCGGGATCACCTACGACTCGGGGAACTACCAGGGCGCGCTCGACAAGGCGCTCCAGATGTTCGACTACAAGAAGTTCCGCGCCGAGCAAGCCAAAGCGCGGAAAGCGGGTCGCTATCTGGGCGTCGGCGTCACGACCTACTGCGAGATCTGTGGCCTCGGTCCCTCCCAGGTGGCGGGGGCAGTCGGGTTCGGCGGGGGGTTGTACGACTCGGCGATCGTACGCGTGTATCCCACCGGCGTCGTTCGCGTCTACATCGGCGGCAAGCCGCACGGCCAGGGCGAGGAGACGACGTTCGCGCAGATCGTGGCCGACGAGTTCGGCATCCCGATCGAGAACGTCGAGGTCGTGGCGGGCGACACCGAGGCGACCCCCCAAGGGTGGGGGACGTACGGCAGCCGGACCACCGCGGTGTGCGGCAGCGCCGTGAAGGTGGCGGCGCAGCGGGTGAAAGACAAAGCGAAGAAGATCGCCGCCCACCTGCTCGAGGCGAGCGAGGCCGACCTCGAGTGGCAGGACGGGACGTTCGCGGTGAAGGGCTCGCCAGATAAAGGAAAGACCTTCGGGGAGCTCGCCCTGATGGCCAACGTCGCCTGGAACCTGCCGCCCGGCGTCGAGCCGGGACTCGAGGCGACGGCGTTCTTCGATCCGTCGAACTTCGTGTACCCGTTCGGCACGCACATCTGCACCGTCGACGTGGACCCCGAGACCGGCGAGGTCAAGATCCTCCGCTACATCGCGGTAGACGACTGCGGGCCCCAGATCAATCCGATGATCGTGGACGGCCAGGTACACGGCGGCGTGATCCAGGGGTTGGGCGAGGCACTGCAGGAGATGGTGGTGTACGACGAGGACGGCCAGCTCCTCACCGGCACGATGATGGACTACGCCGTCCCGAAGGCATCGCAGATGCCGAAGGTCGAGACCGCCCACACCGTCACCCCGTCACCCGTGAACCCGCTCGGCGTCAAAGGCGTGGGGGAGACCGGCACGATCGCCTCGGTGCCGACGCTGGTGAACGCCGTGTGCGACGCGCTTGCGCCCCTCGGCGTCTCCCACATCGACAAGCCGCTCACGCCGGCCCGCGTGTGGGCCGCGATCCAGCAGGCGAGAGGGGGCGGGGGACGGGCAGGGGGAGGAGGCGCCAAGTGATCCCGACGGCTTTCGACTATGTGCGCGCGAGGAACCTGAAGGACGCGCTCAAGGCCATGGGGAAGGACACCAAGGTGATCGCCGGCGGGCACAGCCTGCTGCCGCTCCTCAGGTTCCGGCTGGCGCAGCCGGAGACGCTCGTGGACATCGGGCAGCTGCGGGAGCTCAAGGGCATCAAGCGGGCGGGTGGCGGCGTGAAGATCGGTGCCGCCACGACCTACCGCGAGCTGCTCGAGTCCACGGAGCTCAAGGCGCTGTACCCCCTCATCGGCGAGGTGACCGAGCACATCGGCGACTTACAGGTCCGCAATGCGGGGACCATCGGTGGAGGGTTGGCCCATGCCGATCCCGCGGCCGATATGCCACCGGTGATGCTCGTGCTCGACGCGACGTTCGTGCTCCAGTCCAAGGGCGGCAAGCGCTCCGTGGCGGCCCGGAAATTCTTCAAGGGACCGTTTGCGACCGCTCTGCGGCCCAACGAGCTGCTCACGGAGATCCAGCTACCGGCGCCTGCCAAGGGTGCGGGGACAGGGGGGGCGTACGCGAGCTTCGAGCAGGCGGCGTCGGGATACGCGCTGGTGGGAGCCGCCGCGCTGATCACAGTCGCCAAGGGGATGATCACGCGCGCGGACCTGGCATTCACGGGGCTCGCGGACACGCCGTTCCTCGCCCCTGCGGCGGCGAAGCTGGTGGGCACCCAGGGCCAGGCGGAGCTGATCGCCCCAGTCGCTGCGGCGTCCGTCGCCGGTGTCGAGGCGAACGACGACATCCACGCGACGGCGGCGTACCGGACGCATCTCGGGGTGGTGGCCGCGCGGCGGGCGCTCGCCCAGGCGCTCGCCCGGGCGGGGTAGTGCGACTCGACTTCTCCGGCGCGCCCGAAATCGCCGCCCCGCCGGCCGAAGTCTGGAAGCGGCTGCTCGATCACGAGTTCGTGGCCTCGGTGGCGCCCGGGGTCGAGTCGGTGGAGCCGATCGACGACCGGCACTTCAAGGTGATTTCGGCGTTCGGGGTGGGTGCCGTGAAGGTCAAGTTTCAGCTCGACGTGGAGCTCTCCGAGGTGAAGCCGCCCAAGAGCCTCAAGATGTCGGCCCACGGCAAGGCCCCCGGCTCGGGCGTGGAGGTGAGCACCACGCTCGAGATCGAGCCCATCCCCCCGAACCGGTCCCGTCTCAAGTGGAGCGCCAGCTCGGAGGTTCGCGGCACGGTCGCCAGCGTGGGTGCCCGGCTCTTGAAGGGCACCGCCAAGAAGCTCACGGAGCACTTCTGGGACACGTTTGCGGCCCGCGTCGGCGAGGGGGCGCGCGTCAAGTAGATTGCTGGTGATGGGCACGCACCGGCTCGCATCGATCGATTCCGTCCAAGCCGCCTTCGCGGCCCAACGGTACGTCGCCGACCGCGACCTCGCCACCGCGGTGTATCTCTCCCTCACGCTCGATCGCCCGCTGCTCGTCGAAGGCGAAGCGGGTGTCGGGAAGACCGACGTCGGCCGCACGCTCGCCGCTGTTCTCGAGACGGAGCTGATCCGGCTGCAGTGTTATGAGGGGCTGGACGTCAACACGGCCGTGTACGAGTGGGACTATCCCCGTCAGATGCTCGAGATCCGGCTGCTCGAGGCGCGCGGCGACGCGAAGCGCGCGGCGACGAAGGACATCTTCTCCGAGGAGTTCCTCGTCCGGCGGCCGCTGCTCCGGGCGCTCGAGAACTCGCGCCCGGAGCCTCCAGTCCTCCTGATCGACGAGGTCGATCGCGCCGACGAGGAGTTCGAGGCCTACCTGCTCGAGGTGCTCGCCGACTTCGCGATCACCATCCCCGAGATCGGGACGATCAAGGCCCCCGCGGGGCGGCCGCCGCACGTGATCATCACGAGCAACCGGACCCGCGAGGTGCACGATGCGCTCAAGCGGCGCTGCCTGTATCACTGGATCGACTATCCCACGGCCGAGCGGGAGCTTGCGATTCTCACCTGTCGGCGGCCGGACCTCCCGCAAGCGCTGGCGAGCGAGGTGGTCGCCTTCGTACAGCGTCTCCGTTCCGCGGATCTGACCAAGGTCCCCGGTATTGCCGAGACCATCGATTGGGCCGCGGCGTTGGAAGCCCTTGGCGTCAGACGCCTGGAGGCGGAGCAGGTGGAGCGGACACTGGGGGCGCTCGTCAAGTATCAGGAGGACGTGGCCGCATTGCGTGGGGGCGGAGCAGCGAAGCTGCTTGACGAGGTCCGGGCGGTGAAGCCATGACTACGGGCAACGCTGCTTCCGGCAACGCTCTTATCGGCAACGTCGTCTTGTTCGGCCGCATGTTGCGCCGCGCCGGCCTGTCCATCGACTCCGCGCAGACCCGGCGCTTCGCCGAGGTGCTCGCGCTGCTCGGCTTCGACCGCCGGGGCGACGTCAAGGCGGCGGGACGGACTGTGTTCGTGCGGCGGCGCGAGGAGCGCGCCGTGTACGACGCGGCGTTCGATCTCTTCTGGCGTGCGAGCACCGCTCGCGGTGCGGTGTCCGCCGCGCTGCCGCGGGTGCGCCAGAACGAGGGCCCCCCCGCTGAAGCGCGCTTCGGTCCCGACGCGCCGCCGGGCACGAACGTCACGGAGGTCGTGGACGACTCGGCACGCATCGGCGCGAGCGTGCAAGAGGCGCTCCGTACCGCCGATTTCGCGGGGCTCACGCCCGCCGAGGCGCGCGACGCCGCGGCGATGCTGGCGGCGCTCCGTCCGCGCCTGCCGCTCCGCCCATCGCGTCGCCCGCGACTGGGCCGCCACGGGCGCCGGCTCGCCCCGCGGGCCATGCTCCGGACCTCGCTCGGCGCGGGCGGCGAGCCCCTGGCTTGGCGGTTTTGGCAACGCCGTACCCGGCCACGCCCGATCGTCCTGGTATGCGACATTTCGGGCTCGATGGAGCGGTACAGCCGCTTCCTGCTGCGCTTCGCGCACGCCCTGGCGCGCACCGGGGCACCCGTGGAGGTCTTCGTCTTCGGGACGCGATTGACCCGCATCACGCGCGAGCTGCGAGTGCGCGATCCCGACGCGGCGCTCGCCCGCGTGGCGGGGAAAGTGGCGGACTGGAGTGGGGGGACGCGCATCGGTGCGAGTCTCCATGAACTCAACCGCCGCTGGGTGCGTCGCACCGTACGGAGTGGCGCCGTCGTGATCATCGTGTCGGACGGCTGGGAGCGCGACGACCCGGCGCGGCTCGCGCGCGAGATGGCGGTGCTCCGACGCTCGTGCCGACGGTTGATCTGGCTCGATCCGCTCGCCGGGGCGCCGGGGTTCGAGCCTGTGACGCAAGGCCTCGTCGCCGCGCTGCCGTACGCGGATGAGTTCATTGCGTGTGCCAACGTCGCATCGCTCGAGCGTCTCGCGGAGAGACTGCATGAAGCAGTGGCTTGAAACGCGCGAAGTGCTGGACTTCCTGAATGCGGCCCGCACCGCAGGCACACGGGCCGCGCTCGCCACCGTCGTGCGGGTGCGGGGCTCGGCGTACCGCCACGAAGGGGCGAAGCTCGCGGTCGCCGAGGACGGCCGCAGCGCCGGAAACGTGAGCGGCGGCTGCCTCGAGCAGGACGTACGCGAAGTGGCACTGCAGGTAATCCGAAAGGGGGAGCCGGAGCTCCGCAACTATTGCTCGAGCGCCGACGAGATCGCGGCCTGGGACTTGGGCGTGGGGTGCGAGGGCCAGGTCGATGTGTTCGTCGAGCCGGCGGACGCGCGGCCGAGGGAGCGGGCACTGCTGGATGGCCGGCGCCGGTTCGTGGTCTGCACGCTGGTCGACGGGAAACGGGAAAGGGGAAACGGGACACGTCTGGTCGTGACCGGCGACGGCGCCGAGCGCGACCTGGGCTCGGCAGACCTCAATCGGGACGCGACCGCCCGCGCCCGTGAGCTGCTCGAGACCGGAGAATCCGGGGTCCATGAGATCGCGGGCCGCAGCGTGTTTTTCGACGTGCTGGTTCCGCCGCCCCAGCTGATGGTTCTGGGCGCGGGCGACGATGCCCGGCCGCTGGTGCGCTTCGCCGCCGAGGTCGGCTTCCGCGTCGTGGTGGTCGACCGCCGGCCGGGCTACCTCACCGCCGACCGGTTCCCGGCCGCGGCGGCGCTCGTGCAGAGCGCCGGCGACGAGCTGGACGACGCGCTGCCGCTCGACGCCGAGTGTTACGCCGTCGTGATGAATCACAATTTCGCGGATGATCAGGCGTACGTGCGCGCCCTCCTGAAGGCGCCGGTCGCCTACGTCGGGATGCTGGGACCGCGCCAGCGCACCGAGCGCATCCTCCGGAACCTGAGCGCCGAGGGGCCGACGGACGAAGGGCGGGTGTACGGGCCCGTGGGGTTGGACATCGGGACCGACGGCGCGGAGCAGGTCGCGCTCGCCGTCATCGCCGAGATTCTCGCCGTGCGTTCCGGTCGGCGAGCGAGGTCGCTCCGGGAGCGCCGCGCCGCCATTCATGCCCCCACCGACTGAGCCGTCTCGCGTCGCGGGCGTGATCCTCGCGGCCGGCGCGTCGCGCCGCATGGGCAGGAACAAGATGCTGCTCGAGCTCGAGGGCGAATCGCTCGTGCGACGGGCCGCCCAGCGCGCTCTCGCGGCGGGGCTGTCGCCCGTGGTCGTCGTGATCGGCCACGAGGCAGATCGGTTGCGCGCCGAGCTGAAGGGTCTCCCGCTCGAGCTCGCGGTGAATCCCGATTACACCGGTCCCACGAGCGGCTCACTGCATCGCGGCTTGGACGTGCTCGACGCCGATGTCGAGGCCGTCGTTGTGATGCTGGGCGACATGGTACGCGTGACGATCGAGACGCTCGCGATGCTGGTGGCGGCGGCGCGCGGGACCGACGCCCCGCTGGTCGTCTCGCGCTACGGCGACGTTACGGCTCCGCCCTTGCTCTTCCGACGCGCGCTGTTCGGTGAGCTGCTCGCATGGACGGGGGAGGGGTGCGGCAAGGCGGTCGTGCAAGCGCACCGGCGCGAAGCGATGTATGTGGAACGGCCGGAAGCGCTGCTCGCCGATGTGGATACGCCGGAGGACTTCGCGGCCGCCATTGCCGCCGGGCGTCTTTTGGGCTAGTGTGAGGTGTGCAGTATGTGCGGTTGAGCCGGCGCCGGTGCGTGGTGGCCGTGGTTTGAGACGTAGGAGCGGTCGGGGGCCATCACATGAGCATCGAGTCCAGGGACTTTCCGAGTCTGCTGCGCGCCCACGTGGAGCTGCAAGGCGCGATTCTTACCCCGGAAGAGCTGTCCCACGTGCGGGAGTGTTACCCACGGTGTCGCGGGAAGGACCAGTGGGACGTGCGCGAATACGCCAGCGTCGGCGCCATCGGCGCGCGTGAGTATCGCGTCGTGCGAGGCGCCAGCACCCAGGATGTGTACCGCAGCAGCGAGCGGGGCCACGCCAGCGCCGTCCGATCGGCGCTCAACGAGCTCGAGTCCGGGGAGGGTCGGACCGAGTAAGTTCATCACCTCAAAACAACTCCAGCTGGTCCGCCACCAAGCTCCTGAGCTGTTCCAGCAGCTTCACCATCGCCCACGTGTCCCGCTCGCAGTAGCGCAGCAGCGCCTCGCGTAGCGCCGCCCGCTCGGCCGGCGGCGTCCGGTCGCCCTCGAGCATCAGCCGCTGCAGCTCCACCGTCGCGACCTCGCCGTCCTGCACCCGCAAGTCGGCGTAGGATAACCCGGGGACCAGTGCCGGCAGCGTTTTCTTGATGCTGAATCCGCCACCGAAATCAGGGTGGTACACGTGCCTCCGGATCACCGGCAACAGGTCCACCAGGCGCTTTTCAATCCGCTCCAGCTCCTTCGCGAAGCGCGGCACGGCCTCGCGGAGCTGCTTGAGGCACTCGCGCTCGAAGCTCGCGTGATACGCCACGACCTTGCGCGCCCCGGCGCACGCCTCGACCAGAGCCTCCGCCAGGGCGGGGCGCGGATCCCCCGGTCCCTCGGCGATCCACTCATGATGCACCAGGCCCCCCCTGCGACCCCGCTCCTCCACGTGGGCGCTGAACTGCACCGGGACCTGCTGCCATGGGCGGCACCCCGGCCAGCGCGGAATCGCCAGGCTCACGGTCTCGAAGTCGAGAAACGCGAGCGGCGACGCAAACTGAGCGAGCGCCTTCGCGAGCGTCGGCTCCACCACCATGCGCCCGGTCTGCACCGCCCTGACCTGGCGCGCGTGGATCACCGAGAGCTCCAGGTCCGAGGGTAGGTCGTAGATCGTCTCATACCCGTCGGCCTCGAGCTCCAGCGCCCGCTTGCGCTCGATGCGATACAGCTTGCTCACATGGTGGTCGGGGAGCTTCGGCCAGCAGCGCTCGAGGAACGGGCAATCATAAGGTCGTGTGCAGTGCTCCCCAATGGGGACATCCGGCAGCGGTCCCTCGAGCATCCGCCGCTGGGCGGCGAGCTCGTCGGGCACGCCGATCAGCGCGCCCTCGACCAGTGCGGTCACGTCCTCGCGCACGAACAGGTTGGACAGGTCGGGGTGGCGGCATTCCGGGTTGAGATGCATCACCTCGGCGCGCTCGACCTGCAGGCCCGCGCCCCGCAGCACGTGCACCTGCACGGCCGCATCGGGAAGGTGCTCCGGCTTGCGGCTGTTGGACGCCTTTACCTCGATCACGGTGTGGCCCCGGGGCGTGCGCTCCAGAATGTCGACCCCCACGTAGGTGTCGTCCGCCAGGAACCAGGCCTCGTAGATCGCCGGTGGCTCGTGGTTCAGGGCCTCGCGCGTCGCCGCCACCTTGTCGTCGTACTGAAAGAACGGGAGACCGATCAGCTCGCCCCCGGGCACGTGGCCCCGCGCGCGCTCGCCCACGTCCCGCCCCTGTGCGAACAGGTTCTGTAGTCCCGGCGTCGGGGACAGCTCCGGCGCCTCGGGCTCGTGCACCCGCCACCACAGCTGCTTGTGACACTGGAGGCCGGCGAGATAGCGCGACTTGGAGAGGCGGAATGGTTCGCCGGGCATGACCGAACAGTAACCGATAACTCGCTGCCGGACGGGTACTTCACATTTGCCGTGACGCAGGCTGCTTGACGCCGTGCCGGGTCGCTCCGTATAGAGGAGCTCGGGACCCGCGGAGGAACGATGTCGCTACGCGTAGTGCTGGCTGACGACCACGTCGTGCTGCGGCAGGGCGTGCGCGCCCTGCTCGAGCGCCACGGCCTCGAGGTAGTAGCCGAAGCGTCCGACGGTCGGGCGGCGGTCGACTTGACGCGGCAGCACGAGCCGGATGTGGCCGTACTCGACATCATGATGCCGCTCCTGAACGGCATCGATGCCGCGCGCCAGATCGTGGAGGCATGTCCTGAAACCCAGGTCGTGATGCTGACGGCGCTGGAGCAGGACCGTCTGGTGACGGACGCGGTACGCGCGGGCGTGCGCGGGTTCGTGCTCAAGACCCAGGCGGGGGAGGACCTCGCCCAGGCCATCCAGCAGGTGTCGCGCGGCGGGTTTTACGTCGGGGCGGGGGTCTCGCAGGCCGTCGTGGACGCCTGCCGGGCGGCTGCCGCGGAGGACCGCAGCCGGCTGACCTCGCGTGAGCGTCAGGTCGTGCAGCTCGTGGCCGAAGGCAAGTCGACCAAGGAGGTGGCCGCGCTGCTCGCGATCAGCCCCAAGACCGCCGAGTTTCACCGCTCGCGCGTGATGAAGAAGTTGAATGTCCACGACGTCGCCGGCCTCGTGCGCTACGCCATCCGGGAAGGCCTGATCACGCCCTGACCCGGGTCTTCTCCCCCGGGGCACCTAGGGTTTCGCCCGATTCTCCTCCCCGGGGCACCAGCACACATTCATCGTAGCACTCCTGACCCTGAGAGCCCGACATTGCCTCCGCGCACGCCGTTCCCCCGCCCGCCCGTCGTGCTGATCGCCAACTCCGGGACGTGGCTCAACCAGGCGCTCGACAGCATGCTCGAGCCGCTGGGGTATCGGGTCGTGTCCGTGGGGAGCGGGCGCGAGCTGCTGGACCGGGCGCCCGCCGCGCGGCCCGACGTCGTTCTCATGGACGCGAACCTTCAGGACCTGGACAGCATTGCGGTGTGCCGCGCCCTCCGGCAGAATCGGGCGGTCTCCTGGCACACGCCGATTTTCATGATCACGTCGACGCCGGCGACCAAGCAGCAGCGGCTCGCCGCGCTCGAGGCCGGCGCGTGGGATTACCTGAGCTTGGTGATCAACTCGGAAGAGCTGGCCCTGAAGCTCGATGCCTTCGTCCGCGTCAAGCTCGAGACGGATCGCGCCCTCGAGGAGGCCGCCGTGGAGCCGGCGAGCGGGTTGTACACGATGCGCGGGCTCGAGCGGCGCGCCCGCGAGCTGGTCTCGGACGCGCTCCGCCGGCACGCGCCGCTCGCCTGCGTGGCGCTCGCCGTCGAGCTGGAGTCGCACGACACCCGTCCCGCCCTGCTCGCGGCGCCACCGGTGGCGGTCGCGTACGCCGGGGAAGTACTCCAGGCACGGGGACGCGCGTCGGACGCGATCGGCCGCCTCGGCCGGAGCGAGTTCGCGGTGCTCGCCCCCTCGACCACCCCCGAAGGCGCCGTGCTGATGGCGCGACGACTGACCCAGGCGCTTCAGACGGCGGGCCCGAGACCCCGAGGGCTGCCGCCGCTGCTGGTCCGCGCCGGCTACGAGGCCGTTGCCGACCTGCACGCGACCCCGCTCGCGCCCGACCGCCTCCTCGAGCACGCCGGTGCCGCGCTGATCCAGGCGCGCGCGGCGGGAAACGGGGAGCGAATCCGAGCCTACCAGGAGTAGATTTCGCGCGCCATGACCAGGTTGCCGTAGAGTGTCACCGGCGGTCGCGATCGCGATCGTCGTGCTCGTCGCGCTGCTCGCGCTCTTGCTCCTCCGGGGCAGCGCGGACCAGACACGCGCGCTGCGGGATGTGCATGAGCGGCTCGGGGCGCTCGGTGAGGCGACGAAACGCCTCGAGTCGATGGGCACCGCCGTGACCGAAGTGCAGCAGCTGCTCCAGGTCCCCAAGCTGCGCGGCACGATCGGCGAGGTGTGGCTCGAAGAGCTGTTGCGACAGATCCTCCCTGCCTCCCATTACCAGATGCAGCACGCGTTCCGCTCCGGTGAACGGGTCGATGCGGCCCTCAGGCTGGGCGACCGTCTGGTCCCCGTGGATGCGAAGTTTCCGCTCGAAGCGTGCCGGCGGCTGCTCGCCGCGACCGGCGCCGAAGCCGAGCGCGAGATGCGCGCGTTCGCGCGCTCCCTCAAGGAGCGGATCGACGAGATCGCCGACAAGTACATCCGGCCGGACGAGGGCACCTATGACTTCGCGCTGATGTACATCCCGGCCGAGAATGTGTACTACGAGGCGGTGCTGCGCGCGGAAGATCCGGGAGATGCGAAGAGTGTGCTGGGTCACGCGCTGCGCCGGCGCGTCATTCCCGTATCGCCCCACACCTTCTATGCCTATCTGCTGGTGATCTTGCACGGGCTCAAGGGGATGCGTGTAGACCAGCACGCCCGCGAGATCCAGGAGCAGCTCGGCGGGCTGCACCAGCAGTTCGCGGGGTTCTGGGCGGCCTTCCAGACGGTGGGCGTGCACCTCGCCAATGCCCAGAAGCGCTTCGAGGAGAGCGAGCGGCAGGCGGGACGGGTTCAGGAGCGCTTCGAGCGGATCACGGGCGTGGACGATCGTACGGATCCGGGGGAACCCGGGCGCGTCCGCGACGGTTCCGGATGAAATGCAAATCTTCGTCACGGGAGCCACGGGATACATCGGGTTCGCCGTCGCAGCGGCGCTGCGGCGCGCGGGACATCGGGTCCTGGGCCTGGCCCGGAGCGAGGCGAAGGCGCGTCGCCTCACGCAGCATGAGATCGACCCGGTTATGGGTGACCTGACTGACCCGAACACCTATCTCGAGGTCGCCGGCGACTGTGCCGTCTTGGTCCACACGGCGTTCGACTATGCAGCGGGTGGGGTGGCCAAGGACAAGAGCGCCATCGACACGCTGCTCGAGGCCGGGCGCCGGGGCGCGAAGCCCAAGACGTTCGTCTTCACGAGCGGGGCGTGGGTGTACGGCGACACCGGCGACCGCATGGTGGACGAGACGACCCCCCCGAATCCCACCAGGCTCGTCGCCTGGCGACCGGCTCACGAGCAACTGGTGTTGCAGGCCGCGGGCGTGCGGGGCCTGGTCGTCCGAGCCGGCGACGTCTACGGCGGCCCCGGTGGTCTGACCGGCCAGTGGTTCGCCGGGCCGAGCACGGGGAAGCCGCCGTTGGTGGTGGGGGATGGTCGCAATCGCGTGCCGATGGTTCACATCGATGACCTGGCCGACGCGTACGTGCGAATCGCGGAAAGCGGACTAGCGGGCGAGATCTTCAACGTGAACGACCGGTCGCGCTTTACGGTACTCGAGATGGCGACGGCGGCCGCACGTGCAGCCGGGTACCAGGGCGACGTCCGGCCGATGCCCCTGCCCGAAGCCCGGAAGACCCTGGGCGACTTTGCCGACGCGCTCGCCCTGAGCCAGCACATCGATGCGCGCAAGGCGGTCCGCCTGCTCGGCTGGCAGCCGACTCACGCCGGATTTCTGGATGAGGCTGACGTGTGTTACCGGGCGTGGAAGGCCTACCAGGAGTGACCCGGGCGACTACTTCACCGCGAGCGGGACCTGCACGATCGTCTCGCCCCAGTGCAGGTTCAGGAGCGCCCGGCCCGTGTCGGCGGCCGGGAAGTAAAACGCCAGCGATTCCATAAACGGTCCTGTTTCCGCCTGCGGCTTCACTTTGAGCCGCAGGGCGTCGTGGGCTTCGCCGGGATAGGGGATGTGGAACACGTCCGCCGCCCGGCTGAAGATCAGCGTCCATTCGTCGGGATCGGGGATCGCCCAGATGCTGTACTTCCCGGCCGCGAGCGGCTGCCCACCGACCACCATGTTCCTGCTCAGGGCGATCGTCGTGGCCGTGTCGGCACCGGGACACCACACCTTGCCCCACGGCACGACTCCCCCCCTGCCGAAGAGTGTCCGCCCCCGCGCGCTCGGCCGGTTGTAGACGATCGTTATCTGAGTCGTGCCGACGAGCTGAGTCACCGTGGCGTGCTGGCTCTTCGGGGCCTGCGCCGCGAGGGCCATCGGCGGGATGAGCGCCCCCGCGGCGAGCGCGGCGCGCCAAACCGCCGTCGCTCCTCCGGCGCTCACGAGCGCGCGAGCTCGGCGAGCGCCGCGACGGCCGTTTCGAGCTCGTCCTCCGTGTTGTAGTAGTGAGGTGAGAAGCGAAGCACGGTGCTGGCCCCCTTCTCGTCCATGTCGAGGACCCCCGACATCCGATCCGCCGAGCTCGCGTTGATGCCGCGCTGGCGGAGCCGCAGCTTGAGGTCGGCTGCGTCCCGGCCCGCCACGTCCACGGTCACGATGGCGCATTGCTCCCGCCCGCGATCGAGCACCCGCACGCCCGGAATTTCAGCGAGCTGCGGGCGCAGCAGCGCGGCGAGCCGGCGGGCGCGCTCTCGGCCCCCTGCGCCCACGGCGAGGGCATAGCGCGCCGCCGCCCCCAGACCCGCCACGAGCGCGTAGGCGAACTCCCAGTTCTCGAACCGGCGCGCGCCATCGGCGAGCCGGAAGGCGTCGGGGTCGGTCCAGTCCGCACCCCGCATATCGAGGAACAAGGGGAAGGCCCCCCGCTCCAGCATTCGATCGGACACGTACAGGAAGCCAATGCCGCGCGGGCCGCGTAGGAACTTGCGTCCGGTGCCGGCCAGGAAATCGCAGCGCAGCGCGGCGACGTCCACCGCCAGCTGTCCCACGGCCTGACACCCGTCGATCAGGTACGGCACGCCCAGCTCCGTGCACACCTCTCCCACGAGAGCGGCGTCCTGGACCAACCCCGAGTTCGTCGGGACCCAGCTCAGCGCGACGAGGCGCGTGCGCGGGTGGCTCGCAAGCCGGCGCACACTGGCCGGATCGACGCCGCCCTCGGGGAGATCGTCCGCGCGCACCGTCTCGACGCCCGCGCGGCGAGCGAGCGACAGGTACGTCAGCTGGTTCGAGGGATAGTCGGCGCGCGTGGTGACGATGCGGTCGCCCGGACGGAAGTCGAACGCGGACACCGCCTGGCTGAAGGCCACGGTCGCGTTCTCGACGATGGCCACGTTCCGGGCCGCCGCGCCCACCAGACGCCCCAGCAGCTCGTACGTCTCGCGTACGCGGGGCTCTGCTTCATCGGCTGCTTCATACCCGCCGATCGCCGCTTCCCGCTCGAGGAACCCGACGAGCGCCTGAAGCACCGCCTGAGGCATGAGCGCGGCACCCGCGTTGTTGAGATGGATCCGCTCCCGGCATCCCGGCGTCTCGCGGCGCCAGCGGTCCAGCTCGGCTGGGGCGGAGGGAGGGGAGGGGGAGGTTCGAGCCGTCATGTAAGGGAAACTCGCGGGATGACCCTTTCTGCTCAAGTCGCACGGCTAGAACAGATGGCGCACCACGAACCACACATTCGCCGGCCGCTCGGCGAGCCGCCGCATATACCAGGGGAACCAGTGCGTCCCGTAGCTGATCAGCACGCGTACTGGTACCCCCTCGCTCTGGAGCATGCGCTGCTCGGCGGTGCGGATGCCGTATAGCATGTGCACCTCGTACGCACCAGGCGCGGCTCCGACCGCCAGGGCCCGCTCGCGCAGCCGGGCGATGAGCCTGAGATCGTGGGTGCCGAGCACCGCACGCGCCTCGCCTCGCGCGGCGCGCTCGAGCAGCCGCCCGGCGAGCACGGCGTAGGCGGCGTCCACATCGCGCTTCTTCGGAAGCGCGACGTCCGGCGACTCGTTGTAGGCGCCTTTCACGAGCCGGATGGCGGGCGCGAGCGGGAGCAGCGCCTCGAGGTCGGCCGGCGTGCGGCGCAGGTAGGCCTGCAGGCACACGCCGACGCGCGCGTGGGCGGCGCGGACTGCCTGGAACAGCTCCAGCGTCGCGTCCACATAGCGGGACTCCTCCATGTCGATCCAGAGAAATGACCCGGCGGCCGCCGCCCGGGCCGCGAGTGCCAGCAGGTCCTGGAGGCACGCTTTGGGATTCAGGTCGAGCCCCAGGTGGGTGAGCTTGACGGAGATTTCGGCTGGCAGCTGGCGCTGTTGGATTTCCTTGAGCACACGCAGGTAGTGATCGCGCACCGTGGCGGCCTCGTCGCGGCTCGTGACTTGCTCGCCGAGCTGGGTCAGCACGCTACCCATGCCCTCCCGGGCGAGGTCGGCGGCTGCGGCGAGTGCCGCGTCGAGGTCTTCCCCGGGCATGAACCGCCGCACGGCGCGGCGGAAGAACGGCCGCTCGGACAGCTGCCGCGCGAGCCATGGGCTGCGGGATGCGCCGAGCAGCAGGCGGCGGAAGAGGGCCATGGACGGAAAAAAAGACAGCGGGACGACGGACGGGGGAAGGGGTGCACGACGCAAGCGTCGAGCGCGGCAGTGCCGCGCTCGACGAGCTACACGAAGGCTTTCGGGGACTCGGGGCTAGGGCTCTAGCCCGCGGCGGCCCAGCTTGGCGCCTCGATACGGCGGTCGCTGTTCACCCGGCGCTCGGGGCCGCTCCAGGTGGCGGCACCCACCAGGGCCAACTGCCGGCGGTCTGCCGCACGCCGATCGGCGCTGGCCCGGGCCAGGACTTCACCCAAGGTCAGCTCCGGGGGAACCGGACGGAAGGACGACCACTCGTCGCGGAACCAGTCGCGCGAGGCCCGCACGCCCGCCTCGGCTCCCTGCTCGGTCTCGAACAGGGCGATGCAGGTCAGGATGTCGTTCCCCGCATCCAGCAGGTGGCAGGAGACGAAGCCCGGGATGTCGCGGACGATGGGCAGGAACCCCTTCTCCGCGTAGTGGGCCGCCTGCTGCACCGTGCCCAACCTCACCCGATACCGCCTGATCACTCCGTGCATGAGCCCCCCTTCAGGTTCAGTTTGTGCGGACGCGTCGGCGGGCAATCGCAAGTCCCGCGCCCTCGTGCGCGCGTAGCGGCGGTGTTTCCCGTGTGACCCCACGCACGCTCGGGGGACCGAACCAACCACAAAACTGCTCGCGCCCCGCCACAGGTCACCCGGTCCGGGCTCAAGAGACCGGGGGCCTGAGCGAAATGGTCCACCACGGGGAGGCTAGCGGCCCGGATGTTCCCGGTCAAGCGCCGCGAGCCCCCCTGCGAGTTGGCGTTCAGCCTTCGACAATGATGAGGTATTTCGAGTTGGCCCAGAACTTCGCCGGGTCCGCGATCTTCACCGCGTGCCCGCTGATCTTGCCGTCGTGGTCCGGCGGCGTCTCGAGTGCCGACGTGTCCTGACGCGACACGATCCGGTACTCCTTGTCGGCGGCCGGCAGCGGCAGCTCCGTGAAATGACGCCGGTCCGCCACCGTGAACACGCCAGGATCGAGATTGCGAGCCGGTACGAGCGTCTTCCCGCTCTTCCACAGGACGAAGAGGAACCGGGCACCCCCCTCCTCCTGGATGATCCCCTTCTGCTCGAGCTCGTCCTTGGTGCCGACCACGTAGTAGACCGTGTTCGAGATCGTGGACATGTTCTCGAGCGTGTCTCGGAGGGCCGAGTTCTCCGCGGTGAGCGTCTCCACCTGGAGCGTGAGCGCGTCGATCGTCTCCTTCTGATTCGCGATCACGCCCTGGAGGTTCTGCATCGTCGACGCGAGCTCGTTCCGCAGGCTGTCGGAGAGAGTGGTGAGATCCTTGATACGCTGCTCGCTCTCCTTGAGCCGGGGCTCCAGCTCCTTCACCCGCGTGGTCATGTACCGGATCTTCTGGATGAGCGTGTCGCGCGATGCGCGCAGCGGCGACTCGCCGGACACCTTGAGCGCTCGCGCCGGGACGTTCACCCTGGAGAGCTCGCGGCTGATCTCGCTCACGAGGCGGGTGTTCTCCGCGACCTCCTGCATCAACCGGTCGCGCTGGGACGACGCCTGGGACAGGCTGTCGATGCGCGCCTGTACCTCCGGGGACGGTCCCTGTTTGCACCCTGCGGCGACGAGTAGCGCGATGGGGAGCCATGCGCCGCGCACAAGGCGACGGCAATTGCGGGTCATCTTTCTCACCCTCCTGCCAGGACTGGCGTGACGTACATCATAGGTGTCAGGCATCGACAACGGGTCTGTTGGACCGGTGCTACACCGCAAGGCATTGCACGGTTCTCCATGATTAATACTGTCTTCGCCGCGAGGGCACAACGATAGATATCACCGAGGGTTGGGCAACCCGTACCGGCCACCCGACCTACGTCCTCTCGCGCTGGCTGTTCATTCGCCTGCTCGGCGTCGTGTACTTCGTCGCCTTTGTCTCGCTTACGCTGCAAATCACGGGCCTCGTGGGAGATCACGGCATCCTCCCCGCCGGTGGGTTCCTCGAGCGGGCGCACACTGCCTACGGGAGCGGGGCCTACCGCTTGTTCCCCACGCTCTGCTGGCTGGGGGCGGGTGATGGGATGCTGCGCGCGCTGGGCTGGGCCGGGGCGGCGCTCGCCGTGTTGCTCGTGGCGGGGGTCGCCCAGGGACCCGTCCTCCTGCTCCTCTGGCTCTGCTACCTGTCGCTCGCCGTGGTCGGGCAGACGTTCCTCTGGTTCCAGTGGGACGGGCTCCTGCTCGAGACGGGGCTCTTGGCTGTTTGGTACGCACCCACCCAGCTCCGTCCGAGCCTGGCACGGGAGCGCGCGCCCTCCACCGTCATGCGATGGCTCGTCTGGGGGCTCGTGTTCCGCCTGATGGTCCTCTCAGGCATCACGAAGCTCGCGAGCGGCGACCCGACGTGGCTGCACCTCACCGCCCTCGACTACCACTTCGGGACTCAACCCCTCCCTCCCTGGCCGGCGTGGTACGCGCAATGGCTTCCCGACTGGACACATCGCGCCATGACGCTCGCGATCATCGCGATCGAGCTGTTCGTCCCGTGGCTCATCGTGCTTCCCGAGCAGTGGGGCGGGCGCCGCGCGCGCTACGCGGCGTGCGGGCTCCTGGTGCTCGGCCAGCTGGCCATCGCGCTGACGGGCAACTACGGATTCTTCAACCTGCTGGCGATCGTGTTGTGCTTATCGCTGCTCGATGACGCCGCCCTCGAGCGGGTGCTGCCGCTCCGGCTCGCCGCCGGCGACCCGGAGCCCCGCTGGAAGCAGTATGCGGTCCGCGGGCTCGCACCGCTGCTGGCGCTGCTCGGCGTGCTCGCCTTCGCGCGCGAGATCGCGCAGACGTTGCCCGGGACGCGGGGAGGAGGGGCCTTCGCCAACCCGCTCCTCGACGCGGTGGCTCCGCTGCGCTCGGTGAATGGGTACGGCTTGTTCCGCGTGATGACCACGGAGCGCTTCGAGATCGTGATCGAAGGCGGTGCCGACAGCGTGCATTGGCGTGAGTATCGGTTCCGGTGGAAGCCCGGCGATCCCACCCGCCGCCCGGCGTTCGTGGCGCCACACATGCCGCGGCTCGATTGGCAAATGTGGTTCGCGGCGCTCAACCCGGAGGGTGCCCGGGAATGGCTCGAGCCTTTGCTGCGCCACCTGCTCGTCGGGACGCCCGAGGTGCTCGCGCTGCTGGGCGAGAACCCGTTTCCCGGCGCCCCGCCCCACTACGTGCGGCTCGTCTATTACCGGTACCGCTTCAGCACGCCGACCGAGCGGGCCACGAGCGGCGCGTGGTGGCAACGGGAGCGGGTGGGGTACCTGACGGCGCCGCTGTCGCTGGAGGGGTCGTTGCCGCCCCGTTGATTCCGCCCCCATCCGGCTTATCTTCCCGCCTCTTCTAGAGAGCGTTCGTAATGAAGGCAACAGACATACGCCGCGGCCACGTCATCATGATCGACGGGCAGCCGTGTCGCGTGATGGACTTCACGCACCGCACCCCCGGCAACCTCCGGGCGTTCGTTCAGGTGCGGTTCCGCAACCTCGTCACGGGGAACACCTTCGACACGCGCCTGGCCGCCACCGACTTCGTGGACGAGGCGCCGCTCGAGACGAAGGAATTCCAAGTCCTGTATCGCGATCAGGGCGGGGTGCACGTGATGGACACGACGAGTTACGAGCAGCACACCCTCGACGCCGAAGCGGTGGGGGATCACGCCGATTGGCTGCAGCCCGAGATGCACATACAGGTGGAGTGGCTGAACGGCCGCCCCGTTGGTATCGAGCTCCCATCGGTGGTGGAGCTCACGGTCGTGCAGACCTCTCCGGTGATGCGCGGGGCCACGAAGACCGCGAGCACCAAGCCTGCGAAGCTCTCGAACGGCGTGACGATCCAGGTGCCCGAGTTCATCTCCGAGGGGGAGAAAGTCCGGGTGGACCCTCGCGAGGGCGCCTATTTGGAGCGCGCCAAGTAGACCCCCGCCCCCCCGATTGGGTAGGGCACGGGAGCAGGCGCGCAGGTAAATTGCGTGGCAGTGCCCGACCCCGGGGGACTCGCCCCGGGGTTTCGTTATCACCGAGGACCGGATATGCACTCGGCTGCACGGCTCGACACGCTCGGTACGGAACAGGCCTACGTGGTCCTCGCCGCCGCGAGGCGCCTCGAGGCGGCGGGGCACAAGGTCGTGCACCTGGAGATCGGCGAGCCGGACATGCCGACGCCGCCCCACGTGGTGGAGGCGGGTGTCCGCGCGTTGCGTGACGGCCTCACGCGCTATGCCCTCGCTGCGGGGGTGCCGGAGCTGCGCGACGCGATCGCCCGCTCGCTGGCGGCGCGCGGCGTGCGGGCCACCGCCGAAAACGTCGTGGTCACCCCCGGGGCGAAGCCGGCACTGTTCTGCACGGCACTCTCCGTGATCGAGCCCGGCGACGAGGTGCTGTGCCCCGACCCCGGGTTCCCGATCTACGAGTCCGTCGTCCGTTTCACGGGTGGGCGGCCGGTCTACTACCCGCTCGACGAGACGCGGGAGTTCGCGCCGCACGTGGCGGCGATCGCGGAGCGGATCACGCCTCGCACGCGCGTGCTCATCCTCAACGTGCCGCACAACCCCACCGGCGGCGTGGCGACGGCGCGCGACCTCGCGGCGCTCGCGGACCTGGCACAGCGCCACGATCTGTGGGTCATCTCGGACGAGGTGTACGGGCAGATCCGCTACGACGGGCGCCGCGACTCGATCGCCGCGCTCCCCGGCATGTCGGACCGCACCGTGATCGTGGACGGCTTTTCGAAGGGGTACTCGATGACGGGCTGGCGCCTGGGCTACGCGGTCATGCCGGCCTCGCTCACCGACGCGATGACCACGCTCGTCATCAACAACGTTTCTTGCACGGCGACTTTCGTACAATACGCAGGTATCGCCGCACTCACGGGTCCGCAAGATGCGGTCACCCGCATGGTGGCCGGACTCCGCACGAAGCGCGATCTGCTGGTCCGCGGGCTGAACGCGATCGAGGGGATCAGCTGTGCGTCGCCCGCGGGCGCCTTTTACTGCTTCCCCGACATCAGCGGGGTCCTCGAGCGCACCGGCCTCACGTGCAGATCATTCGCCGAGCGACTGCTCGCCGAGCAGTATACGGCCGTGCTGGCGGGCACGGCGTTCGGGCCGGGTGGGAAAGGGCACCTGCGGTTGTGCTACGCCACCGAGGCGACGGAGCTCGAGCGGGCGCTCGAGCGGATCCGCGCGTTCGTCAGCGGGTTGACGCTTGCCGGGACCGGCATATCTTACGGCTTAGGACTTACGGCCGACAACTGACGTTTCGTGGTGCTTTGCCGCGTATTGCCGCCACGTTAAACAAGGTGCTAAAAAGCGACCGCCCGCGGCAGTTGTTGCCCGGGTTTTTTTGTTGAGGCTCGAGATGCCAGCTACCATCGCTTCTCCACCGCTCACCGCCCGGCCGCTGCGCTGCCGCGGCTGCGGGACCGAGCGCGCCGCCGCCCCGACCGCGATCTGCGAGGAGTGTCTCGGACCCCTCGACCCCGTGTACGAGCCGGGCCGCCCGTTGCCCGACCGCGAGATCATCGCCGGCCGGGCGCCGTCTCTCTGGCGCTACAAGGAGTGGCTGCCGTTCGACGGCGATCCGGTGTGGTCGCTCGACACCGGATTCACGCCGCTGGTCGACGCTCCGGCGCTCGCACGGCGCTTCGGCGTCGCGCGGGTGTGGGTGAAGAACGACACGGTGTCCCATCCTTCGCTGTCCTTCAAGGACCGCGTCGTGGCCGCAGCGATCAACGCGGCCGCCGCCTTCGGGCTGGATACGATCGGCTGCGCCTCGACCGGCAACCTCGCGAACGCCGTCGCGGCGCACGCGGCACGGGCCGGACTCAAGGCGTGGATCTTCATCCCCGATGAGCTCGAGGCGGCGAAGGTGATCGGCACGAGCGTCTACGGCGCCCGCCTCGTGCGGGTGCGCGGGACCTACGACGATGTGAACCGGCTGTGCGCCCAGGTGGCGGACCACTTCGGCTGGGGGATCGCGAACGTCAATCTGCGCAGCTACTACGGCGAAGGCTCGAAGACCGTCGCCTACGAGATTGCCGAGCAGCTCGGCTGGCGGCTGCCGACGGTGGTGGTCGCGCCGATGGCGGGCGGCTCGCTCCTCTCGAAGTTGCGAAAAGGGTTCGGCGAGTTTCGCGAGGCGAGGCTGGTCAGCGGGGACCTGCCCCGGCTCTACGGCGCGCAGGCCACGGGGTGCGCGCCGATCGTGCACCTGGTGGAGCGCGGCGGAGACGCGATCGAGCCCGAGGTGCCGAAAACCATCTGCCGCTCGCTCGCAATCGGAAATCCCGCGGACGGCGCGTTCGCCGCGCGGGCGATGCGGGAGACCGGTGGCTGGGCCGCGGCGGTGACCGACGCGGAGCTCGTCGAGGGGATCCGCTGGCTCGCCGAGGACACGGGGGTGTTCTCGGAGACGGCGGGCGGTGTCACCGCCGCCGGCGCACTCGCCCTGGCGCGCGCGGGCCGATTCGCCCCACAGGACGAAGTGGTGCTCTGCATCACCGGCCACGGCTTGAAGACGGTCGAGGCGGTGCAGGGAGCTATCCCCTCAGCCCCGGTCATCGCGCCGCGGCTGCGGGAGGTGACGACTCTCGTGGAGGAGGAACGGACATGGCCATCACGCTGAACCTGCCCTTGGTGCTCGCCGCCCACACCGGCGGCGCCCGGACGATCGAGGCGACCGGCCGCACGCTGGGCGAGGCCGTGGCCGACGTGGCCGCGCGCTACCCCGCCCTCGCGCCCCGGCTCCGAGACAAGGAGGGCAAGCCCTATCCCTTCGTCAACTTCTATTTGAACGACCAGGACGTGCGCTTCCGCGGCGGCTTCGCGGCCCCCGTCCAGGACGGCGACGAGGTGACGGTCATCCCGGCGATCGCGGGGGGCTGAGCCCGACCCGCGGGAACCGCTTAGTGATGAAAGCCATTCGCGTTCGCACGCCGGGCGGCCCGGAGGCGCTGTGCTACGAAGACGTCGAGCAGCCTGCCCCTGGCCCCGGCCAGGTGCTCGTGAAGATCGAGGCCGCCGGCGTGAACTTCATCGACGTCTATCAGCGCACCGGGCACTACAAGGTCCCGGTGCCGTTCACGCTGGGCCAGGAAGCGGCCGGTACGGTGGCCGCCGTCGGCCCGGGTGTTGCCGAGCCCGGAGTCGGGGAACGCGTGGCCTACACCGCGATCCTCGGCGCGTACGCCGAGTACGCGGTCGTCCCGGCCGACCGGGTCGTGACGCTCCCGGACGGCGTGAGCGCCAAGCAGGGCGCCGCAGCGATGCTCCAGGGATTGACGGCGCACTATCTCACGACCACGACCTACCCCTTGAAGGTCGGGGACGCTTGCCTGGTGCACGCCGCCGCTGGGGGCGTGGGCCTGTTGCTCTGTCAGATCGCGAAACTCCGCGGTGCCCGCGTCCTGGGAACGGTCTCGACGCACGAGAAGGCCGCGCTGGCGCGAGCGGCCGGCGCCGACGAGGTGATCCTGTACACCGAGCAGGACTTCGAAGGGGAAGTGAAGCGCCTGACGGGTGGCGCGGGACTGCGGGTGATCTACGACTCGGTCGGCAAGACGACGTTCGAGAAGGGCCTGAGCTGCCTCGCGCCGCGCGGGATGATGGTGCTGTTCGGCCAGTCGAGCGGACCGGTAGGACCGTTCGACCCTCAGGTGCTGAGCCAGAAGGGATCGCTCTTCCTCACGCGGCCCACGTTGGTGCACTACATCGCGACGCGCGCCGAGCTGCTCGCGCGGGCGGCTGAGGTGCTGGGTTGGATCAAGGGTGGCACGCTGCGGGTTCGTATCGAGCGCGAGCTCCCGCTCGCGCAGGCGGCGGAGGCGCACCGGCTGCTCGAAGGACGGAAGACCACGGGGAAACTGCTGCTGATTCCCTGACCTCTAGTCACCGGGAGTTGTCCGTATGACGTTGCCAACCCGTCCCCTCGGCTCGAGCGGACTCGACATCACGACCGTCGGCTTCGGCGCGTGGGCGATCGGCGGCGGCGGCTGGGCGTTCGGGTGGGGCCCGCAGGACGATGCCGACTCGCTCGCCGCGATGCGTCGCGCCCTCGAGCTGGGAATCAACTGGATCGATACCGCCGCGGTGTACGGACTCGGCCATTCCGAAGACGTGGTTGGACGACTGCTGCGGGATCTGCCCGTAGGCGAGCGGCCGCGCGTGTTCACCAAATGCGGCCTGGTGTGGGACGAGCGCGACCGCATGAAGGAAGCGCGGCGGGTACTCCGGCCTGAGTCCATCCGAAAGGAATGCGAGGCGTCGCTCCGGCGGCTCGGCGTCGAACGGATCGACCTGTACCAATTTCATTGGCCCGACGAAACGGGGACGCCCGTGGAGGATTCCTGGCACACGATGGTACGCCTCATCGAGGAAGGCAAAGTACGGGCTGCGGGCGTCTCAAACTTCGACGTCGGGTTGCTCGAGCGCTGCGAGGCGATCCGCCACGTGGATTCGCTGCAGCCGCCGTTCTCCCTGATCCGTCGCGACGCTGCGGAGCGGGAGATTCCCTGGTGCGCGGAGCACGAGACCGGCGTCATCGTCTACAGCCCGATGCAGTCGGGTCTCTTGACGGACGGCTTTACAGCCGCGCGCGTGGCGGCGCTGGCTCCGGACGACTGGCGCCGCCGCAGCCCCCAGTTCCAGCAGCCGGCCCTCGCCAAGAACATCGCCCTGCGCGACGCGCTCAGGCCGATCGCGCGCCGTCACGGCACGACGGCGTCGGCGGTGGCGGTCGCGTGGACGCTTGCATGGCCGGGGGTCACGGGGGCGATCGTCGGCGCCCGCACCGCGGCGCAGGTGGACGGCTGGATCGGCGCGGCGACGCTCGACCTCACCGCGGCTGACCTCGACGAGATCGCCGCGGCGATCACGCGAACGGGTGCGGGAACCGGCCCGACACGGCCGGCGGCGAGCGAGGCCGCGGCTCTTAGCCGCGGACCCAAGCGGTGATTCACCGCCGTGCTGGTGTTGGCACCGGCTGGGCCTCTCCCTCCGCGGCGTGCACCCACACTCGCACTTCCCCGATTGTCGGGCGCGCGCCGCGGTCTCCGCGAACCCTCCGCCACACCGAGTCGGGATCGGAGCGGGCGAGCTCCTCGATGCTCGCCACCCCACCGCCGATCAGAGCGGCGGCGTGCGCGGTGCCGATGCCGCGGAGGGTCACGAGGCGCGCCGCCTCGTGCGCCGCGCGCGCGTCGTCCGGGCTCACGTTGGCGCGGTAGGCGAGCTCCGCGACGGGGCTCCGCGCGATACGGAACACGTTCTCCCATCCGGCCGCTTGCAATCGGGAGATCACCGCGTTCGTCACACCCGGCAGATCGCGCAGGGCCGGCGACGTGGAGCTCACCGTCCAGTGGTCGATCCCGGTGAGCACGAGCACGACGAACGCCGCGGAGGCGAGCAGCGTGCGGCGGGTGGTGTGCCGCACGAGGAGGTGATAGAGCGACCACACCTCGAGCGCGAAAAACGGGAAGCCGAGGAACCCGACCAGCGGCATCTCGAAGATCTTCCAATGCTCCAGGAACGGCACGGTGTAGATCCAGCGGCCCCGCGCCAGGGCATTGAACGATTCCCACAGCACTCCGGCGAAGAGCCCGGCGGCCATGAGCCGTGCGATTCGCCCCCAGCTACCGCGTGCGATATCGGCGAACAGCGAGCGCTCGGGGTCGCGCCGGTACAACAGCGGCTCGGCGATGAGCCAGACCGCTCCCCAGGTGAGCGGGTAGAGATAGCGGGGGAACGCCAGCACCGCAGCGAACAGCCCCCAGCCGACCCAGCCGGCGAAACTCCAGTGCCGCGGCTCCAGAGCGAAGGACCGGGAGCGCAGGTCGGGCCACACGCCCAGGCGGTCCAGTATACGCTCGGGGAGCAGCACGGCGGGGACCACCGTCGCGAGCGATACCGTGATCCCGAGCCAGCGCTCGAGCCGGCCCGCCGGAAGGAAGACGTAGTACCAGTCCCGCAGCCGAAAGTTGATCGCCTCGAACACGAGCCAGATCACCGCCGACCACCACAACATCACGAGCAGGTTGCGGGGCCGCTCGAGCAGCGATTCCCCGCCGAGCACCACCACCACCTCGTCGAGGATGACGAGGGTGGGGTACCAGGCCAGGACATAGAACCAGGTGGGGACGGGGGGGATCTCGTAGCCGAGCAGCAGGACGGCGGCGATCAGCACGACCGCCGCCGCCGCGAGTCTTACGCGGGTCAATGCGGCAGCCGCGGCCGCAGGTAACCGTAGGTCCACGTTCCCACCAGGGCGGCGACGACCGTCGCCGCCAAAACACCGACACCCGCCCCGATCAGCGCGAACAGCGGTCCCGGGCACGCGCCCACGGTGCCCCAGCCGAGCCCGAACACCGCCCCGCCCGCAACGTAGCGCACGCCGCGGCCGAGTGCTTTCGGTGGAAGCGCGATCCGCCGCCGCTTGAGCGACGCGAACCCTGGGGCCGCGACCACGAGCGCGGAGGCGAACACCTCGTACAGGTAGGGACCTTTGAAGCGGAGGGCCTCCTCGATGCGAAACCAGGAGACCAGCTCTCCCTTGGTCAGCACGATCCCGAACAGCACGCCCATCGCGAGGTAAACGCCGAGCGGGCGCTCCCGCCGAACTGGCGTCGCGGTCATCGTGGCACGAGCAACGGCAGCACGAAAAAGCTCGCAGCCGCTCCGGCGGCAAAGAACGAGATTACCGTCAGGAGCGATGGCACCTGCAGGTCTGCGAGGCCCGTGATCCCGTGCCCCGACGTGCAGCCGCCGGCGTACGCGGTTCCGAACCCGATCAAGAACCCCCCGCCGATGAACATGACGAAGCCCCGCGGTGTCAGCAGCATCTGCAAGGTAAAGAGTTCGCGGGGGACGAGGCCCGAGAAGTCGTGGATGCCGAGCTTCGCGAGCGAGGTGACAGCCGCGGGCGTGATCGCGACCGGGTGCGGGTTCGCGAGCAGCACGCCACCAACGAACCCGCCCGCGACCACGCCCAGAATGAAGACGAGATTCCAGAGCCCGTCGCGTCGCCAGTCGTACTTGAAGTACGCCACATTCCCGGGCAAGCAGGCGGCACAGATATGGCGCAAGTTGCTCGAAACGCCGAACGGCTTGTTCCCGATCGCGAGCAGAGCAACCGCGACGAGGCCCACGAGGGGACCGGTCACGTACCACGGCCAGGGTTGGTGCAGAAGGTCTTGCATGATACGCCCTCCTTGAGCTCCACCCGAATCCTAACGCGGCGCCGCGACCGGTCGGAACAGCAGATCCTGGTAGTCGAAGCTGAAGTCCGCGAGCGGCGACACGGCCGCCATCTGGAACCGATCGATGGACCCGTCGGGCGTGAGCGCGAAGGTCACGTAGGCGTCTTCGAGGTGCTTCGTGCGCCAGCGCGCGATGAACGTGTCGTACTGCCAGTGCTCGAGGTCGCCCACGAACGCGGGCGAGCGGCTGAACCGGAGGACGAGCCGACCGGTCTCGAGCGCCACGCTGGCGTCCCCGTACAGGTCGTCGCGGTATGGGCCCGCGTACCTGGCGAGCGGCAGGGACGGCTGCGACATCGAATCCCTGCCCGCGCGGCCGGCCTGGAGCGTCGAGTCGGCCCGCGCCCGGGCAATCTGGCCGGCCTGAGCGAATGCTGCGACCCAATCCGCCCGCGGCCGCGGCGCGCCCAGCAGGTCGTCGAGCAGCCGGTACGTCAGCGCGGCCATCAGATCGGACTCCGAGTTGGTGAGGATCACCACGCCGAGCTTCTCGGCCGGCACGAGCGTGATCTGCGACGACATGCCGGCGAGCCCCCCGGTGTGGGATACGACCTTCCGCCCCAGGTAGTCCCGCAGTCGCCACCCGAGCCCGTATTCTGCAAAGTTCGGCCGTAGCGCGGCGAGGGGCGGTGGCGGGTCCGGAATCGGCAGGATGGTCTGGCCCGACCACATCTCGCGCGCCTGCGCCTCGCTGAATAGACGTCCGCCCCCGCCCGAGTAGCGGCCCGAGTCGAGCCGGCAGACGAGCCACCGGGCGAGATCCGTCACGTTCGACGCGATCCCGCCGGCGGGGGAGATGTTGTCGACGGAATCGAGCGGGACGACCTGCAGCTTGCCGTCTTCGATCCCGTGTGGCATGGCGGCGTTTCGACTTCTCGTGAAGAATGCCGTGGTCGTCCCGGACTCGGTCATGCCGAGCGGCGTGAAGATGCGGTTCTTCACGAAGTCGTCCCAGTTCTGGCCGGCGACGGCGGGGAAGATCTCGCCGGCCACGATGTAGAGCACGTTGTCGTAC
>WNGI01000869.1_pt1 | contig 32244 bp, 25 predicted proteins | sample 5400621 | NCBI WGS metagenome assembly WNGI01 (sample SAMN13153374, study PRJNA577476) | soil metagenome | isolation source: 20 cm soil or saprolite under Garry oak tree replicate 1 | place: USA:California | collected 2016-06-15
ACAAGAGGAGCGCGAGCACAGCGAGCGCGGCACCGACCGCTGGATCGTGCGCGCGCAGACCGCGGGGCAGCACGATGATCAGATAGGTGAGAACGAGGCCGACCAGGGACAACCCGTAGGTGATCGTGTCGACCTCGCGAACCCCGAGATGCGTCAGCACAAGGCTCGCCAGCCCGAACACCGAGTCGGGAAAAGGGAACGCCGACGTCAGGTAGTACGCGACGACGATCGACACCGGATACGGGCCGAGGAGCGCCGGGCCGAAGAGGACGGCGATCACGGCCACCAGGACACCGATCGACGCGGCGGCGCCACGCGCGCCGCGTGCGCGCAACGCGCGGAGAACGCTGAGCGGAGCGAGGACGATGGGGTAGAACTTCGTCGCTGCCGCGGTCCCGACGACGGCGGCGCTGCGCACGATCTGCCCGCGCCGCTCGAGCGATATGCCCAACGCCAGCAATGCCGCCGCCAGGACGTCGACGTTGGCGCCCGAGGAAAGCAGCAGCTGTGGGGAAAGGGACCAGAAGATGAGCGTTCGCCAGAGCCCATAGGCGCGCGCGAACGCGTACGCCGTGACGGCTGCGATCCCCGCGACGAGGATCGCCCATCCGACGAGGAAGCCGAGGACGTCGGTCGTCAGAAGCGACAGGACCGCGGCCACATAGCCGGCGATCGGGGGATAGTCGAAAAGGACCTCCCAGTACGGGAGGTGATGCCCGGCCAGACCTCGCCCGTACGCGGTCGCGAGATCGCTCCACCTGAGCTCGCGCGCCCAATCCGGTCCGGCCCCGAGGGCGTCGAATGCGATCCGCGGCGCGACGCTGACCGCGACTGTCACCGCGGCCGCGCCGGCAGCGATCAACGCATGCCCGCGAGCGCTCCCCGAAGAAGTCGCCGCCTGGCTACGCCCCCGCAGGGTTGCCGCTTGGGTCGAGCGAGACGAAGTAGCTGTCGCAGGCCATCTCGATGAGGTCAGGGGTGAGCTGTGCCGGACGGCCCAGGAACCGCGCCGTGTCGATCAGCTGCTCGACGATGTCCCTGGGGCGCGAGGATCTGGCTCATCGCCTCGGTCTTGTATTCGATCCCCTTGCGCGTGCAGATGCGTTTGAAGATCTCGTCGTACTGCTCGACCGACGGCGCCTCGATGCCGATCTTGTAGCGGATCCGGCGGAGGAAGGCCTCGTCGACGAGGTCCGCCGGGTCGAGGTTCGTCGAGAAGATGATGAGCATGTCGAACGGGATCTCGATCTTCTTGCCGGTGTGGAGGGTCAGGTAGTCCACGCGCTTCTCGAGCGGGACGATCCAGCGGTTCAGGAGGTCCTTCGGGCTCACGCGCTGCCGTCCGAAGTCGTCGACCATGAAGATGCCGCCGTTCGCCTTCATCTGGAACGGCGCCTCGTAGAACTTCGAGGTCTCGTCGTAGATGAGGTCGAGCGTCTCCAGGGTCAGCTCGCCGCCGGTCATGACGATGGGCCGCTTCGAGACGACCCAGCGGTGATCGAAGCGGAGGCGCTCGGCGACGACCGGGTCGAGCGCGACGCGGTGATAGACCTGGTCGTAGACCTTGACCACCTGCTGGTCGACCTCGACCGCATACGGCAGCACGACGTCGCCCTTCATCAGCGACGCGAGCACCTCGGCGATCGTGGTCTTGCCGTTGCCCGGAGGGCCGAACAGAAAGATCGACTTGCCCGAGTTCACCGCGGGGCCGAGCTGCGCGAGGGTCTCGCGCGGGATGACCATGTGCGAGAACGCGCGGATCATGTCGTCCTGGGTCACGTGCAGGTTCGCGATCGACTGACGCTGCACGGCCTGGATGTACATCGAGAGCGGGACCGGCGCCTTGCCGACGTACTGGCTGCGGGCGAGGGCTTCCTGCGCCTTCTCAGAGCCCCGGTCGATGATGACGAACTGGTAGTTCGCCGACGAAAGTCCCGCGCCGCCACGGATCTCGACGAGGCGCTCGCTCTTGAGGAATTCCATGACGCGGTCCGTCACATTGGCGATCGGAAGGCCGAGCGAGCTCGCGATCTCGGCCATCGTCATCTGGCCGCGCAGGTAGAGGGTCTTCAGCGCGAGGTCGGAGAGGAACCCGAGCGTCAGCCCGGTCTGCTCGATGGAGCCCGGCTCCGGTGGGAGCGGGATCTCCGGCGACGGCGGCTGCGCGGCGCCTGCTTGCGCCAAAGGCGGCCGCGTCTGCGTCGGCGTCGGATACATTTGGCCCCTTTCCCTTCCCTTGGTGGCTAACGCAGCATACCGTCGAAGGTCTCCTCGTCCACCACTTTGACACCCAAGGACTTCGCTTTCTCCAACTTTGATCCCGCACCTGGACCTGCAACGAGGAGATCGGTCTTCGCGCTGACCGAGCCGGTGGTCTTTCCGCCGAGCGATCGCACGAGACCTTCGGCCTCTTCACGTGACCGACGCTCGAGCGTCCCTGTGAACACGACGGTCTTGCCCACGAATGGACCCTCGCTCTTCGCCGGACGCGGCGCCGGCATGACCGGCCGGATGCCGGCACGCACGAGCTTGTCGAGGAATGGCCGCTCGCTCTCGCTCGCGAAGTAATCGGCCACGCTCTCCGCGACCACGGGCCCGATCCCCTCGATCGATTGCAGCTCCTCGAGGCTCGCGCCGCGCAGCGTTTCGAAGATGACGCCGAGATCGGAATCCTTGGGAACGCGCGCGGCGAGCCAGTGCGCGAGGTCATCCGCGGTCGAATCGCCGACGTGCCGGATGCCCAGGGCCAGAAGGATGCGCGAGAGCGGGCGCTGCTTCGCGGACTGGATGCGTTCGTAGATGTTCGTGGCGCTCTTCTCCGCGAACCGGTCGAGATCGAGAAGCTGATCCTTCGTGACGAAGAAGATGTCGCCGGGATCGCTGACGATCCCCTTCTCCATCAGCTGCGATACGAGCGCCCAACCCATGCCTTCGATATCCATACCGCCGCGGGAGACGAAGTGGCCGATGCGCTGTCCGCTCTTCGCCGGGCAGGACGGGTTGCCGCAGTAGTACGCCACCTCACCCTCGGGGTGGATCACCTCGCCGTCGCAGACCGGGCAGCGCTCGGGCATGTTGAACTCCGGGTACTCGACCCCCTTCTCGCGAGCGTCGACCTCGACGCGGACGACCTCGGGGATGACGTCGCCCGCACGCTGGATGACGACGCGATCGCCCTTGCGAACGTCGAGTCGGCGCACCTCGTCGAAGTTGTGGAGGGTCGCGCGACGGACCGTCGTCCCCCCCACGATCACCGGCGCGAGGGCGGCGACCGGCGTGAGCGTCCCCATCCGCCCGACATAGATCAGGATGTCTTCGACGGTCGTCGTCGCCTGTTCCGCGGGAAACTTGAACGCAGCCGCCCAGCGCGGGCTGCGCGCGACGTAGCCGAGACGCTCCTGGTCTGGGATCAGATCGACCTTCACCACGACGCCGTCTGTCCCGTACTCGAGAGAGTGTCGCTTCTCCTTCCATTCCTCGATGAACGTCAGGACGTCCTCGACCGTCCCCGCGCTTCGCCAGTGCGGGTTGACGCGCACGCCGAGAGCCTGCAACCGCTCGAGCAGCTCGCGCTGGGATCGGACTTCGAGGCCGGCCGCGCTGTACGCCCACATCGCGAGATTCCGCTTCGCGGTCGCCTTCGGGTCGAGCTGGCGCACCGCGCCCGCGGCCGCGTTGCGCGGATTCGCGAAGAGCGCCTCACCGCGCTCCGCGCGCTCCTTGTTCGTCGCTTCGAAGGAGGCTGTGGGTAGATAGACCTCGCCGCGCACGTCGACGCGGCCCTTCAGCGGCGTACGGAACGTCAAAGGGATCGAACGGATGGTCCGCAGGTTCGCCGTGACATCCTCACCCACCAGGCCATCGCCTCGCGTCGCGCCTTGGACGAATTTCCCGTCGACGTAGGTGAGGTTGATCGCGAGGCCGTCGATCTTGAGCTCGCAGACGTAGCCGACGGCATCGCGGCCGAGCAGCTTGCGCACCCGCTGGTCGAACGCGCGGAGCTCGTTCTCGTCGAACGCGTTCGAGAGCGAAAGCATCGGCGCCGAGTGCTGCACGGGCGCGAACCGGGCCGCGGCCGGAGCGCCGACCCGCTGCGTCGGCGACTCGGGCGTAACGAGCTCGGGATGCGCCGCCTCGAGCGACTGAAGCTCGCGCATGAGCGCGTCGTACGCCTGGTCGCTGATCGTCGGGCGATCGAGGACGTGGTACTCGTAGTTCGCCTTCTCGATCTTCTCGCGCAGCTCGGCGACACGCTTTTCGACAGACGACGCGGGCATGTTGAAATTGTGTCCGAAGTGCACGTTCGCGTGATCGTCATTGCGCTCTCGGTCTTGGCGGCCGGGTGCTCGCCGAACATCGCCGCCCCCACCCCCGCGCCGACCACGATCGCCACGCCGACGGCGACGACAGCATCGAGCTCCGGAGTCACCTCCCCTTCGGTGGCGGGCCAGGTCACGGCGTTCGATGTCCTGACCGAGCTCGTCGGCTGGGTCGCCCTCCGCGACGAGGCGGGGGCAACGCTCGCCAAGACGAGCGACGGAGGCCGGAGCTGGCAGCGTGTCGGCCCGGCGCGGATCGCCGGTGTCAGCTCGATCGACGAGCTTCGCTTCATCGACGAGCGTCGTGCCTTCGCATTGGCCTTCAACGAGCAAGCGACACCACAGAGGGGGAGCGTTCTCGGGACCGAAGACGGTGGCGCGACGTGGACGGAGCGCCTGGTCGCCGGCGCACCGAGCGGGCTCCCGGGTCCGAACCCGCTCCATGGCCTCGTCGTGGTCGACGATCGGCATGCGTGGGTCGTCATCGCCACCGTACCGTGCGATCCAGCCGGCTGTGCCACCGAACTGCGCGCGACCGCCGATGCGGGAGTGTCGTGGTCAACCTCGTACCGGCCGACCGCTGCGGTCGTCGTTCGGGCCGCGTTCGCGGACGTTTCGCACGGCTGGCTGACCGAATCATTCGTCGCACGTCGCGGCCAGGACCTGCTCGCGACGACCGACAGCGGGCGATCGTGGCAGCTCTCTCTGGCAGCGGACAGGCTCCGAGAGACCGAGGCCTTCGTCGGTCTCAGCGCACCGACGCCAAGGGATGTGTGGACGGTCAGCCTCGATACCGCATCGTGCACGGGCGACGGCTGTGAGAAGTACGCGCTGCGCGCATCGCACGACGGCGGCCTGACGTGGACGACGGCGCATGCGCTCGATGAGGACGCGAGCTGGAGGAGAAAGGAAGGCTGCGGCGGCTTTCTAGGCGCTCCGGTGTTCGTCGATTCCTCACACGGTCTCATCCCCATGGGTCAGGGTGCCGGCGGGATGTCGCCCGAGAATCCCGGCGGGCTGCTCGTCACCGACGACGGAGGCCAGACTTTTCGCTGCGTCCGAGTCACGCCCGAGAAGACGTCGATCGAGATCCGCTTCGCGAGCGCGAAGGTCGGATGGGCGATCGCGTTCACGATCGACAACAAGCGCTCGGGGTATCGCACGGTGGACGGCGGCGCGAGCTGGCAGCAGATGGCGCTGCCGGGACGGTGATCGCTAGGGGTGGCCGGTCGCGCCTCCCACCCGAATGACCGCCGCCGCGTCCGGGGCGTACGTCATGGGGTCGACGAGCACGCCATTCGTCCGCGCTTCCCAGTGCACGTGCGCGCCCGTCGACACACCGCTGGTGCCGACTGCCGCGATCCGCTGTCCGGCCACCACCCTCTCGCCGAGCTCCACGTTGACGGCCGAGGTGTGGTAGTCGCAGGTCTCGAGTCCCCAGTCGTGATAGATGCAGACCGCGAGACCACCCGGGCCCTGGACGCCGACGGCGCTGACGGTCCCGGAATCGCTCGCGACGATCGGCGAGCCGTATGGCGCTGCGATGTCGATGCCGGTATGACCCTGAGAGAAGAGTTGGGTGACGATGCCCTCGGTCGGCCAGCGCAGTCTCGGCGCGAACACGCGCGGCGCGTCGCTCACCTTAAGTCGGAAGCCGGGATAGCGGCCGTCGGGGACAGGCAGCAGAAGCACTCGGCCCGGCGTGACGTCGGCCGGCTCGTAGGCGACGTGGTTCAACATGCGGACCGCGTCCGGATCGATGTTGAAGCGCGCGGCGACCTCGGGCAGCGTTTCGCCGTCCTGCACGACGTGGATCGCGGCGTCGAGCGGCGGTATCACGAGAGGCTGTCCGGGACGGACCTGCGCCGTGTCGGCCAGGCCGTTGTTGTACGCGAGCGTCTGCGGGGTGATGTCGTACCGAGCGGCGATCGAGAAGAGCGTTTCGCCCGGCGCGACGACGTGGGCCCGGAGCGCCGGTGGATCCTCGCGGACCTGCGTGACGAGGTCGCGGCGAGCGCGCACGGCCGACCGGGGCACGGCCACGTAGCTCGAAGCGGCGAGCGCCTGCGAAACCGGTGCCGGAACGGCGAGCGCGCCGAGTCGCTCGAGATCCGGGGCCGCCACCACGGTCGCGATCGGCGCGGCGGCCGCGAGAACGCAGCAGGCGGCGACCATGGTCGCCCGCCCCCAGCGGCGCATCGTCACAGCCGAACGGCGGCGCCGGCGGGGAACACGCAGCGAGATACCAAAAGCGATATCAGTGTTCGCCGTCAGCGGCAGACGGACCTCGACGCGGCGACACCCCTGTCGCCTCTTCCCCCGAGCCTGCACGTCCGCTCTACCGGCAACCGGCGTGCCGGTCGACCCTAAACCGTCCGGTCTAGCCGGCGCCCGTAAGGATTTCCGCTATGCGCGAGCGAGTTTGGCGAAGCTCGCCATGAGTTTCTTCACTCCTTTGTCGGGGAAGGCGACAGTCACCTCTTCATCGTCATCGCGCGCGACACTCGACACCACCATGCCCTCGCCGAGGACCGGATGCCGCACTTTGTCCCCGGCGCGGAACCGCGTGTCGGTCGAGGTCACGGTTCGCGTTCGCGTCGGTCGGCCGGACCAGGCCGACGGAAGGCCGGCGAGCATCTCGTCGCGCCGTGCCTGTTTGCGCTCCTCGTAACGCGTCCGATCGCGCTCCCAATCGAGCTCCGCCCACGTATCGCGCTCCTCCGTCTCGATCTGGCCGCGTAGCTCGACGCCCTCGCTCGGGAGCTCCATGAGGAAACGCGACGGCGGATTCATGTTGGTGTGGCCGAAGAGCGATCGGCGTCGGGCATACGTGAGATAGGCGCGGTCCTTGGCCCGCGTGATACCGACATAGCAGAGGCGACGCTCCTCTTCGAGCTCGGCCTCGCTCCCGCTCTCGATCGCGCGCGCGTGCGGAAAGACACCTTCCTCCATTCCGGTCATGAAGACGATGGGGAACTCCAGTCCCTTTACCGCGTGCATCGTGATGAGCGTCGCCGAAGGCTTCGCATCCTTGTACTCGTCGACGTCCGACACGAGGGCGATCTGCTCGAGGAAGCTCGGCAGCTGCTCTTCGTGCGGAAGGGTGCTGAACTCTTCGGCGAGAGTCCGCAGCTCCTGGACGTTCGCCCAGCGCTCCTCCCCTTCCTCGCTCCCATCCTTGAGGTACGTCTCGTATCCGGTGAGCGCGGTGACTTCATCCAGCAGCCGGGGCAGTTCGACCTGTTCGGCCGCGCCACGGAGCTTTGTCATGACCTTTCCGAACGCGACGAGCGCGTCTTGCTGCCGTCTCGGGATCGACGTGATGAGCTCGGCCTGACCGAGCGCGTCACCGACGCTCAGCTCGTGCTCGCGCGCGGTCGCGAGAAGCGCGGCGCGCGTCTTCTCCCCGAGACCCCGCGGCGGTGTGTTCAGGACACGCGCGAGCGCGAAGGCGTCATGTGGATTCCGAATCAGCCGGAGGTACGCGAGGGTGTCCTTCACCTCGCGGCGCTGATAGAAGGACACGCCGCCAACGATCTGGTACGCGAGCCCAAACGCGCGGAACTTGTCCTCGATCGCGCGCGATTGCGCGTTCGTCCGGTACAGGACGGCGACGTCCCGCGTTCCGTGAGCCTCGCCCTCGCGCTGTAACCGTTCGATCTCCCGCGCGACGACCTCGGCCTCATGCGACTCGTCGTAGGCCTGCATCACGACCACAGCGGCGCCGCCCTGGCGATCGGTCCACAGCTTCTTCTCTTTGCGCGCGGCGTTGTTCCGCACGACGGAGTGCGCAGCGTCCAGGATCCGCTGGGTCGAGCGGTAGTTCTGCTCCAGCTTGACGACCTTGGCGTTCGGATAGTCGCGCTCGAAATCGAGGATGTTTCGGACGTCCGCGCCGCGCCAGCTAAAGACCGACTGATCGTCATCTCCGACGACCGCCAGGTTCTGCGTGAACCCGGCGAGGTATCGCAGGAGCACGTACTGGGCTCGGTTCGTGTCCTGGTACTCATCGACGAGGATGTGCTGATACCGGTCCTGCCATTTCTCGAGGGCGCGATCGCTCGTCTCGAAAAGCCGGCAGGCGAGAAGCAGCAGGTCATCGAAGTCGACGGCGTTGTTCTCTCGGAGGAGCTCGTCGTAGCGCTTCCACCGGTCGAGCTGGCCCTTGGGGCTCGCGGCCAGATCGGCCGGTCCTTTGAGCTCGTTCTTCGCCCCGGAGATGACGGCGCTGATCGCGCCCGGATGGAAGATCCGCTCGCTGGCGTTCGTGTCGGTCATCGCCTGGCGCAGGACCGCGCGCTGGTCGGCCTCGTCGTAAATCGCGAACGAACGGTCGATCCCGACCGTCGGCCCTTCGCGCCGCAGGAGTCGCGCGCAGAAGGCGTGGAACGTTCCGACCGTGAGCTCGGCGAGGCGCTCCTTGCCGACGAGCCGGTCCAGCCGTTCCCGCATTTCCCGAGCCGCCTTGTTGGTGAAAGTCACGGCGAGGATGGCGCTCGCGGGCACGCTCAGGTCCCGGATCAGGTACGCGATCCGGTGCGTCAGCACGCGAGTCTTCCCCGAACCCGCGCCAGCGAGGATCAGCAGTGGGCCTTCGCCGTGCGTGACGGCGGCCCGTTGCTCCGGATTCAGGGGGTCGAGGATCGGATCGGCCAACGTTCCGATGCTACGGACGGCAGGGCCTTGTTGACGAAAGGTGGACGCGCCGTGGAAAAGCGGTGAAAGTCGTGGAAAACATCGCGCTCGACGGTCTCGATTTGGTGGATAAGTTGGTTGCCTCGCCTAGCCAGCGAACGTAGATTTCCCGCTGTCCCGAGGGGTCTGCTAAGGGGAACGGGTCCGAGATTCCATCAACGGCACCGGTCCCCGGGAGCGCAACCGGAGATAGCATCAAAGGCGGTCCGAGAGGATATCGAGGATCGGCTCCACGGCCAGGCCGCAGAACTTTGAAGCTGCGGTAGGGCACGGAGGCAGGTCGCTCGGGACGCTTCTTTTCTCCCTTTCATCCACCCCTGTCCTCCGACCGTACAGTTTTCGTAGTGCCTGAGCAGCAGCCGTCCGACGACGCCCTCCTCAGCTCCCTCGCGGCCCGGGATCTGGCCGCGCTCGCCACTCTCTACGACCGGTATGGGCGCCTGGCGTACTCGCTCGCGTACCGCATCCTCGGGGAGAGCGAGGGCGCCGAGGATGTCGTTCAGGACGCGTTCCTCTCCGCCTGGCGCGGTGCGCCGGGGTACCGGCGGGAGCGCGGGAACCCCCGGGCGTGGCTGCTCTCGATCGTCCATCACCGTGCCGTCGACATCCTTCGCCGCAAAACGACATTCCGCCCGGCGCCTCTCGAGCTGGCGGAGCTTCAGCCCGGCGATGAGGACACGGCGCTTTCGGCCGAGAAGAACGTCGAGCACCGCACCGTCCGCGCGGCCCTCGAGGCGCTCCCGCAGGCTCAGCGGCGCACGATCGAGCTCGCGTACTTCGGTGGATACACGCACGTCGAGCTCTCCGAGCTCATGGGCGTGCCGCTTGGGACCGTGAAGGGCCGGATGCGGATCGGCCTCCAGAAGATGCGCCGCGCGCTGGAGCGCTCGCGATGAACGATCACGTCCTCGACGATCTCGAGGCCTACGCCCTGGGCGCGCTGGACCAGACCGAGGCGGAGAGGATCGCGGCGCACCTCGCAGCATGCGGACCCTGCCGGGCCGAGGCCGCAGCCCTCGCCGAGGTCGTCGCCTCACTTCCCGACTTCGTGGCGCTCCGCGACGCGCCCATCGCGCTACGTGAGCGCGTCCTCGGGGCTGTCCGCGCCGATCTCAAACCCGCCACGGTCGGCGAGCGCAGAGCCTGGTCGGCGGGCTCGATCCGGCCGTCGCGCATCGCCTTCGCGTTCCTGACTGCCGCGGTGCTCGTTCTAGGCGCGGTCGACGTGGACGCCTACCGCCGCCTGTCGAGCATTTCAGCGGAGCGCAACGAGTACGGCACCGTCGTGGAATCGCTGCGGCAGGGCGCACGCGTCTGGTACATGGCCGGCAAGGACGATTTCGCCGGATCGGGCGGCACCCTCTTCGATCCGCGAGCCGACGGGAAGCAGCCGTTCGTGCTGTTCCACGATCTGCCGCCAATCCCTCAGGACAAGGTGCTGACGATCTGGCTGGTCAGTCCGGACAGCACGTGGGCTAGAGCTGCGACGTTCCGACCGAGTGGCCAGGACATTCAGTCGGTGCGCATCACCACCGAGGTCGCGGGCTTCGACAGATGCGCGGTGACCCTCGATGATTCCCCGTGGGGCCGCCATGGGACGATCGTCATGGAATCGCGGATCGCACCACCGACCCCCGCTCCGTAGAAAGAAAGGAGGGCCGGCAGTTCACCGGCCCTCCTCGCTCGCTAGTACTCGTTACGTTCGGTTAGCCGTCGGGCTAATAATCCATCCCGCCGCCACCGGGCATCGCGGGAGCCTTGTCCTTCTCGGGAAGGTCCGTGATGAGCGCCTCGGTCGTGAGGATCATCGCGGCGATCGAAGCGCCGTTCTCGACCGCTGAACGGACGACCTTGACCGGGTCGATGATCCCGGCCTTGGGCAGGTCGACGATCTGGCCAGAGATGACCTCGTAGCCCCAGTTCTGGGACTTCGTCTCGGCCTGCTTGCGGCGGACGGCGTCGAGGACGACCTCGCCGCCTTCGCCCGCGTTCGCGACGAGCTGACGGAAGGGCTCTTCGAGCGCGCGGCGGAGGATGTTCACGCCGGTCTGCTCATCGCCCGCTGTGGCCTTCACCTTGTCCAGCGCCTTGATCGCGTTGATGAGAGTGATCTCACCACCCGGGACCATGCCCTCTTCGACGCCCGCGCGGGCCGCCGAGAGCGCGTCCTCTACGCGGTGCTTCTTCTCCTTGAGCTCCACCTCGGTGGCCGCGCCGACCTTGACGACGGCGACGCCGCCGGCGAGCTTCGCGAGACGCTCCTGGAGCTTCTCCTTGTCGAAGTCGCTGGTGGTCTCTTCGATCTGCGCCTTGATCTGCTTGACGCGGGCCAGGATCTGGTCCTGCTTCCCGTGGCCCTCGACGAACGTGGTCTCGTCCTTGTTCGCCGTGACCCGGCGTGCGCGACCGAGGTCCTGGATCGTGGTCGCGTCGAGCTTGCGGCCGGCCTCTTCGGTGATGACCTGACCGCCGGTGAGGATCGCGATGTCCTCGAGCATGGCCTTGCGGCGGTCGCCGAAGCCCGGCGCCTTCACGCCAAGGACGTTGAGCGTGCCGCGAAGCTTGTTCACGACGAGCGTCGCCAAGGCCTCGCCGTCGATGTCCTCGGCGATGATCACGAGGTTCTTGGTGGTCTGCACGAGCTTCTCGAGCACCGGCAGGATGTCGGTGATCGCTGAGATCTTCTTGTCGGTGATGAGGATGTACGGCTCTTCGATGACCGCTTCCATGCGGTCGGCGTTGGTGACGAAGTAGGCCGAGATGTAGCCGCGGTCGATCTGCATTCCTTCGACGTACTCCGTCTCGAACTGCAGGCCCTTGGACTCCTCGACCGTGATCACGCCTTCTTTGCCGACTTTGTCCATGACTTCGGCGATGAGGTCACCGATCTGCTTGTCGGCAGCGGAGATGGTCGCGATCTGCGCGATCTGCTCCTTGCCGTCGACCTTGGTGGCCTGGGCCTTGATCTCCTCGATCACGGCCGCAACGCCCTTCTCGAGGCCCCGCTTGAGGAGCATCGGGTTGGCGCCGGCGGCGATGTTCTTGAGACCTTCGTGGACGATGGCCTGCGCGAGCACGACCGAGGTGGTCGTCCCGTCACCGGCGATGTCGTTGGTCTTGGTCGCGGCCTCTTTGAGAAGCTGCGCGCCCATGTTCTCGAACGGATCCTCGAGCTCGACCTCGCGCGCGACGGTCACGCCATCGTGGGTGACGGTCGGTGCGCCGAATTTCTTATCGACCGCGACGTTGCGGCCCTTAGGGCCGAGCGTGGTCTTGACGGCGTTCGCCATGGTGTCGATGCCCTGCTTGAGCTTCTTGCGTGCGTCCTCTGTGAAGACGAGCTGTTTTGCCATTCTTCTCGATACCCTCCCTAGTCCTCGATCTTGGCGAGGACGTCTTTCTCACTCAGGATGAGAAGCTCCTCGTCGTCGAGCTTGAATTCGGTTCCCGCGTACTTCTGGAAGAGGACGCGGTCGCCCTCCTTGAGCTCCACCGGGATGCGCTGGCCGGTGTCGGGGTGCCGGTCGCCCGGTCCGACGGCGAGGACCTTGCCCTCCTGGGGCTTCTCCTTCGCGGTGTCCGGCAGAAAGATCCCGGTCTTGGTCTGCTCTTCGCGATCGAGAGCCTTGACCACGACGCGGGAGCCGAGCGGCTTGAGCTTGAGCTTCTGCGATGGCTTGGGCTTGGGTGCGGTTGCGACTGCCACTGTTTCTCCCCTCCGTTTTATGGGTTTTTGGGCGCGGCGAGGCCCGCCGGAGGCGGACGTATCTGGATTAGCACTCGCCGGGCTTGACTGCTAAGACTCTAGGGAGGGCCCGAAACTGTGTCAAGCGCCGGAAGCGGCCTCCGGTTCGGCGAGGGTGGTCGGTGATTCGGCCATCACCTGGTCTTTTCCCGCTCGCTTGGCCGCATAAAGCATTAGGTCGGCTGCTTCGAGAACCTGCTCGGCGCTCCGGGCCGGCCGCCAGGAGGCTACTCCGGCGCTGACGGTTATGGCGATTCGCGGGTCGGTGCGGCCCTGAAGCTCGATCGCGTCGCGCACCCGCTCGGCCGCGATCTTGGCCTCCTCAAGGCCCGACTGGGGCATGAGGATCAGGAATTCATCGCCGCCCGTGCGCACGCTGACATCCGACGTCCGGACGGTCTTCCGGACGGTGTTGGCGAGTCCCCGGAGAGCGAGGTCGCCCTGCTCGTGCCCGAAGGTGTCGTTGACGTTCTTGAGCCCGTCGACGTCGAGCGCCACCACGCTGTAGGGCTGGCCGTGACGCGCGGCGAGCGAGTGCATCAGCCGCAGCTGCTGCGTGAGGAAATGCCGGTTGTGAAGGCCTGTCAGACCGTCCGTGGTCGCCTGGCGCTGCGCTGTTTCGATGACCCGGCGCGTGGCGAGGCTGAGCGCCACGCGGTCGGCCGCCCCGCGCAGCACGGTGACGTCGATGATCGAGTCCGCGTCGGGCTCGAGGAACAGCGCACCGACGGTGTCGCCGCCGGCTACCAGAGGCAGACATGAGTAGTGCGAACGGAACGGCATGTAAGGGCAGACAACGGGGTCGTCCGCCGACTTCACCTCGAAGAACCGGCCGCTACGGATCGCCGGGCAGCTCGTCGGCCCGTTCACGACGGGGTGGGGCGTCGCGCGGCCGGCCGTGCCAATGGGCTCGAGGATCGCGACGGATGCGTCGGTAAAGAGGACAGTCGAGGCCGGGAGATGAAAGCCTTGCGCGAGGCTGCGAGCGGCGGTCTGCGCGAGGCTTGCCTCGTCAGTCGTCAGGCCCAGCGCGTCTACGAGGTCGTCCATGCTCTCGAGGACCTTCATCCGCGCCTCGAGCCGATCGCTTTGTGCGCGGACCTCCTCGAGCGAGAGGAACGCGGCCACAGCCGACGCCGACGCGTCGGCCACGACTTCGGCGAGGCGAATCTCGTGCGCGGACCACTCCCGCGCCTCGTGGCTCGATACCGCGATGAGGCCGATCACCTCGCTGCGATGGATCAATGGGATGAACAGTCCTGCCGCGAAGTGCCGGTGCTCGCCCGCCGGATCCGAGGCCTTCTCCTCCTTGGAGTCGCTGACCGCGACCGTGCGCTTCTCACGGACGGCGCGGCGGCGCGGTGTGTCCTCAGGCAGGGTCGGGTCGGTGTGGAACTCCTCGATCGACCCATCGGGCCCCACGGTGTACCCGTCGGTGAAGTCGGGCTTCGATGCGAAGAGGTAGAGCCGTTCGATCGCGAGCGCGTTCTTGGCCGATTCGTAGATGACGCGGACCAGATCGTGCAGCTCCCGAACGCGGGCGAGCCCCACGGCCGTGTTCCGCGCGACCGATAGCTCCGCGTTCTGGGTGGCGAGCTCATCGGTCCGCTGACGCAGCGTGAATCGCGTCTCCTGGATGGTGCGCGAGATGAGCGCCGTCATCGCGATGACCGAGACCAGGGAGAAGAAGCGGATCACGCCGACGTCGAGGTCGGTGACGTCATTCACGACGAACACCTCCGCGACGAGCGTGGCGATAAACGCGACGATCGCGATGGTGCCGGTGAAGAGCGTGCCGGAGACGCGCATACCGAACACGGTCGCGAGGATCGGAAGGAAGTAGTAGGGGAAGTAACGCGAATCGATGCCGCCGGTCAGCACGAGCAGGATCGCGGCGATGATCTGGGTGATCGCGGTCCCGATCGCGAATCGGCTCCGACCCAGCCAGGAATCCGGGAAGACGTGGAACCAGAGCGTCGCAAAGAGAAAGAGCAGCAGCGAGCTCGCGACGAGGCCGATCCGTGATGGCTGGTCGGTCGTCGGGAGCGCCGCCGTGCCCAGCAGCGCCGCGCCGATACCCCAGGAGGCGACCTCGGACGCGATGCGCACGCGGCGCTCATACGCCGCCCGCGCCCGCGGGTCGCCCACCGTCATTTCGCGGACATGGTGGGCCAACTCGGCTAGCCTGTCGCCCCCTGAGGAGATAAGCAAGCCTGAAGATTTCGAAGCTCGCGACCTGGGCGCTCTCGGCCAAGGCGGACAAGACGATCCACTTCGGGGCGGGAGCCTACGACACGTTCACCGCGACCCTCGTCGAGATCACGACAGACGATGGGATCACTGGAGTCGGTGAATGCATCGCGCGCCGCGCGCCACGCGTGGTGGAAACCGTGGTGCGCGATCTGCTCTGGCCGGTCATCGAAGGGAAGGATCCGCGGGGCGTGTCCGGGCTTCACGACGCGATGTTCGCGACACTCCGTCCGTGGGGTCACTACCGCGGATTCGTGCAGGAGGGGATGAGCGGCATCGACCAGGCGCTCTGGGACATCGTCGCGCAGGCCGAGGGCGTGCCGCTCTACAGGGCCCTCGGCGGAGCCGCGCGGCCCAAGGTCCCCGTCTACGGATCGAAGGTCTACACGGCGGACCTCGATCACATGGCGAAGGAAGCGCGCGGCGCTGTCGAGCGCGGTCACAAGGCGATCAAGATCCAGCTCGGGCGATCCGCGGAGTGGGGCGGGCCCGCCGCCGACGTCGACGTGTGCCGCGTCATCCGCGATGCGATCGGACCGAGCGTCGACATGGGCGCCGATGTGAACAGCGCCTACGACGCCGCTACCGCGATCCGCGTGTGCCACAAGGTTGCCAAGTACGACCTCTGGTTCATCGAGGAGCCGGTGTTCCCCGACGACCTCGACGGCTACGAGCTCATCCGCAGGTCGCAGCCCATCCCGGTCGCGGCGGGCGAGTCGGAGTTCGGCCTCTTCGGTTTTCGCGAGCTGCTGAAACGGCGTGCGCTCGACTTCGTACAGCCCGAGATCGCGCGAATCGGAGGCTTCACCGCGGCGATGCGGCTCGGTGCGCTGGCTCAAACGCACAACGTGAAGGTCGCACCGCACACCGGATTCTCGTGCGGCGTGGCGCAAATGGCGTCGTTGCACCTGTCGGCGGCGATCGCAAATCTGGCGGCTTTGGAATGGATGTGGATCCAGAACCCACTGGCGGAAATCTTCACGGAGCCCCTTCCTCAGCCGCTTAACGGAGAGCTCGCCGTTCCCGAACGGCCCGGGCTGGGCCTGTCACTGGACCGCAAGAAGCTCGAAAAGTACAAGCTGGCTTGATGCGCACCTGGCGGACGCTCGCGCGGCGCACGCTGCTCTCGCGTCCACCGTGGATGGATGTCGGTGAGGAGCGGATCGGGCTACCCGACGGCCGCGAGATCGACGGTTTTCTGTGGGTGCGAACGCGCGACTTCGCCGCGATCGTCGCGATGACCGAGCACGATGAAGTGATCCTCGTCCGCTCCTATAAGCACGGGCCCCGCGTGGTCTCGCTGTCCGTTCCGGCGGGGTACGTCGACGAGAACGAGACCCCTCTGGCCACGGCGAAGCGTGAGCTCCGCGAGGAGACGGGATACGAGGCGGACGACTGGACGTCGCTTGGCCAATACGTCGTCGATGGGAACTACGGAGTAGCGACCGAGCACATCTATCTGGCCCTCGGCGCGCGCAAAGTGGCCGAAGCGGCGTCGGGAGATCTCGAGGAGATGGAGGTCCTCTTCATCCCTGTGCAGGACGTCATGGCTTTGATAGAGCGGGGTGAAGTGGCGCAGCTCTCGTCGGCGGCTGCGCTGGCGCTCGCGGCCGCCGGGCGCCGCTCCCCTACTGCCCGATGAGCGTCAGGGGATCGACAGCCTCGCCGTTGCGGATGAGCGCGAAGTGCAGATGCGGACCGGTGGTGATGCCGGTGAGCCCCACGAAACCGATCGTCTGGCCGGCCTTGACGGTCTGACCGGCCCTGACCGGGGGAAGAACGAACGTGTCGTCCAGGTGCGCGTATTCCGAGACGAATCCACCGGCGTGAGCGATAAGCACGATCATCGCGCCGTCGGGCAGGTGGCCCACGAACGTGACCTGACCGTCCGCGGCGGCGGCGACAGGCGACCCGAGCCGCGCGGCGATGTCGATCGCGTCGTGGAAGTGCTCGTAGGACGCGCCCCGATACGTTCGTGCGGGCTCGAGCGCGAGTGCCGTCGGACCGAATGCCTGCGTGATGGGTCCGTGGAGCGGAAGCGACCAGGAGCTCGTGGTCGTCCCGTCGGGGACCATCGCCGCGGCGACGAGCTGTGCGAGCGATGTCTGCGCGGCCGCCGCGTCGTGGGCGAGTGCCTGAAGGACCGCTACCTGGGCGGCGCGCGCCTCGGTGTCGCTACCGGCGGCGGCGGCCGCGAGCACCCGCGCTCGATCGCGGAGGCGGGCAAGCTGTCCTTGCTTCGCACCGACCGACTCCGTGAGCTGCGTGAGTACCGCCGCACGGTCGGTGAGCCTGGACTGCGCCGCCGCAAGACTCGCCTCGAGCGAACGCAGCTCATCGAGCGCGTCGCGCTGTGCCTCGCTGATCGCGGCCGGTGCTGGGCTGGCTGAGAGCGCGGCGAGGCGGAACGCATCGCGGGCGAGACTTTCGTGCAGGCTTCCGCGCTTGGCGGATCGCGCCTGCAGGGCCGCGATGTCCGCGTTGACCTCATCGAGATCCTCGCGCACCTGCGTGACCTGATCGCCCAGCGCCGCGAGCTCGTCCTGGGAGACTCGAGCCTGCGCGTCGATGATCTGCGCAAGGGACTTCGCGTTCGCGAGGAGCGCGGCATCTCGGGCGCGCGCCTCAGCGGGGTCGATGCTCGGTTCTGGGCTCGGGCTGGCCGAAGGGCTCGCGCTTGGTGACGGCGGAAGTGTCGCCTGGGGAGACGAAGTCGGCTTGAGCGTCGGAATCGGGGCCGGCGTCTGCCACGTCGTCAGTCCCGGCGGCGGCGTGGGCGTGGCTGTACCTGTCGGGGGCGATGGAGACGCGGATGGTGGCACCGTCGGACCGTCGGCGCTGGCCGGCGAGGCCAGTAGCCAGGCCAGGGCGCCGACCGTGAAGGTCGCGGTGAGGAGCCCTCTTCGTGACAACGTACCCGCGAGATTGCCCGAAAAACCTCACTTACCGGTCGCCGGAGCGGGGGCCGGTCGACCGTGGTCTCGTGCTCAATTCATTGAGGAGACGCGGAAATTCTCAAGAACCTCTTAGCGGCGGGAAGGCCGGCGGGCGACCGGCCGGCGATAGCCAAGCTGATCGACCCACTGGCGGGATGCGCCGGTGATCACCACGCCCGCACGCGGAAGATCCGCGGCGCGGCGAACGCCCGCGAGGAAGATGGCCGTTCGAAGCTCGAGCTCGAAGTCGCCGATCCACTGCTCAACGCTCTGCTCCCCACGGAGAGCCGCCTGCAGGAGTGGACGTCCCACGCCGACGAGCGTCGCTCCGAGCGCGATGGCCTTCGCCGCATCGAGACCACTCCGCACGCCGCCCGTGGCGATCAGCGGGAGTCCCGCGCTGGCGACTCCGGCGACCGCCACCGCCGTAGGCACGCCCCAATCGCGGAAGCGATTGCCAAGGCTCATGCGAGCCGCATCGGATTGCGCGGCCGCGCGCAGCGCTTCGATAGCGGCGAACGACGTTCCGCCGACGCCGCCGACGTCGATCGCCCTGACCCCCGCGCGGCGCAGGCGCAGCGCGACGTCTTTGGTGATGCCCGCGCCCGTCTCCTTGGCGATGACCGGCACGCGCGATCGTTTGGTCAGCGCGCGGATCGCGGCGAGAGCGCCGCGTGCCCGCGTCTGTCCCTCAGGCTGCACCGATTCCTCGAGATAGTTGAGATGGACCGCGAGCGCATTCGCCTTGATCATCGAGACGATCTCAATCAGATCGCGGACGCCGAGCGCCGCCTCGCGATCCTGCTTCACCAGTTGGGAAATGCCGACGTTCGCGATGATGAATGCCGTCGGCGCGCTCTGCCGGACGACCGAGTAGGTCGGCACCAGCAGCGGATCGCGGAGTGCGGCCCGCTGGCTGCCCACGCCCATCGCGATGCCGCGTCTTTCCGCGACGCGCGCGAGCAGCTCGTTCACCGCGAGCGCGCGGCCATGGCCGCCAGTCATCCCTGAGATGACCAGGGGAAGCGCGAGCGTGCGGCCGAGGAAGGTCGCCCGGAGGTCGACCTCCGCCGCATCGATGCCGGGTAGCGCGTCGTGGACGATGTGGATGTCGTCCCAGCCGGCTGGCGTCCGGGTCTCCACATCGGCCTCGGCGGCGAGCTTCAGATGCTCGGCTTTGCGCCGCCCGATCTCCTCCGCCTCGCTCAGTCGAACACCCCTTCCGTCGCGAGCGCACGGTACTCGGAGTCCGCGAATCCGAGAAGCGCGCGCCAGATCTCCTCGTTGTCCTGACCGAGGGTCGGTCCGGCGCGCTCGAGGACCGCCGGGGTCGCGGAGAGAATGAACGGCGGCGCCATCGCGGTGACCGTTCCGAGCACCGGGTGCGTTGTCTGTCGCCAGAACTCGCGGTGCACGAGCTGCGGATCGGTGGCGAGCTCGGCGATGGTCGTGACCGGCGCGGCCCGCAGGCCACGTTCGCGCAACGCCGCGACGACCTCCTCCCGCGATCGCGCGGACGTCCACTGCTCGATGCAGGTGTCGAGCGCGGGATCGTCGCGCGACCACTCGGGGTGGCCGACAAGCGCGCGGAAGAGCTCCCACTCAGGTTCGGTCCAAACACTCAAGGCGACCCAGCGGTCGTCGCCCGCACAGCGGTACACGCCATGCGGTCGCGCGACCGGGTCGCGGTTGCCGTCGCGAGTCGGAAGACTCCCGTTCGCTGCGTGCTCGAGCAGCGCCGGCGCCATGAACTGGAGTCCCGCCTCGTACTGCGAGAGATCGACGACGCAGCCTTCGCCGGTACGGCGGCGCCGCTCGAGCGCCGCGAGGATGGCGATGACGCCGTAGCCCACCGCGACGTAGTCGATGTATGGGCCGTAGAGGATGACCGGCGTCCGTCCGCGCTCGCCGAGGAGCTCGTTGAAGCCGGCGAGGGCGGTGAGCTGGCTGCCGTAGCCGGGGTGCTGCGCGTGGGGTCCGGTCTGCCCCTGATTGCAGCTGGACAGGATCACGAGATCCGGACGCGCGGCGAGCATCACTTCCTGCGTGAGGCCGCGCCGCGCGAGCGTTCCTGCGGGAAAGCTCTCGATGACGACGTCGGCCTTCGCGATCAACGCCAGTGCGATGCGGACCGCTCGCGGATGCTTGAGGTTGAGCGTGACCCCCTTCTTGCCGTCGTTGTAAAAGGCGAACATCGCTGCGGTATCTGGCGAAGGCTCTCCTTTGAATGGCGGATACGTCGATCGGAACGCATCCAGCGCGGTGCCCGATTCGACGTGAATGACCTCGGCTCCGTGATTCGCCAGATATTTCCCAACGAGTGGACCCGCGGCGGCCCATCCGAACTCGACTACCCGAATCCCGTGTAGTGCCGTCATGCGGCGAGGGGCGGGGGTGTCGTCGGCGGAGCGGGGTGTGCCTGTTTCAGTTCGGCTGTCGGCCAGCGGCGCACCGGGGCCCCGCGAGTACGACGGCACCCCCGCCCCACGCCACTCGAAGTCTTTGTCGTCCTGCTGCATCGCTCGGATTTGGGGCCGCTCGCCGTCAAAGAGAGCGAAGCCTCCGGGAAACTTGAATCGGCGATCGCCGATCTCGATCTCCTGCCAGAAATCGCGCGCTTTGAGCTGCTCATCCGCGAAGATGTCTCGGGTGTCCGACACGGGGTAGCCCAGCATGTTCCGCGCGATCACGCCGGCGAAGAACTCGTGCTTGGTCAGCGTGGCGAGGAATCGCGCGATCGATGCCTCGAGCTCGTCAACCTGAGCCTGCGTGAGGATGCGGTTGTCGAATGCATCCCAATCGACCGCGCCGACGACGTTGTCCAGCGCACCGCGCTCTCGCATCCAGTTGGCGAGCATCCGCCCGGTGTGACGCCCGATGGGGCCGCCCTGCACCGCGAAGGCGACGTGCCCGTCCGCGCAGGGCCAGATGTTGCGGAACTTCGCGCCGACGATGCTGCGTCCGATGAGATAGGGACCCAATCGCCGATGTTCCTCGCCGAGGGTGTTCCAAAAGACGATCGCCGGGGGATGGATCGTTGCCATCGCCGCCTGCGCGGAGACGTCGACGTGCTGCCCCCGGCCGGTGTGCCCGCGCGCGGCGAGGGCAACGAGCGCCCCCATCGCCGCGTAGAGACCGGTCCAGAACGGTGACTGCGGCAGCGTCGTCCGAACGGGAGTGCGCCCTGGCTCTCCCGCGAGCCACAGGCATCCGCTCGCCGCGGTCACCTCGATGTCCGATGCCGCGACCCAGCCGAGCGGACCGGATGTCCCGTACGGCGTGATGGTGACGAGAATCGCGCGTCCGTTCACGCCGGCGACCTTTTCGTAGCCCAGACCCTGATCAGTGATCACGACATCGACGTCGGAGATCACCCGCCAGAGCCCGATCTGCTTGATGTCGACGATCCGCTTGTTCGCGTTCAACGTGAGCGCGAACGCGGAGCGATCGCCGACGAGCGGCGGCCGCGGGATCTGATCGTCGGACCACGGTCCTCGCACGACGTCGGCGCCGAGGTCGGCGAGGACACGCGCGCAGAACGCATTCGCCGTGTTCGTGAGGTCCAAGACGCGAAGGCCCTCGAGCATCAGATCGCGGGGCCTAGCGGCCGCTGCGCGCGAGGACCTCCGCCCACGACGACGTCTTCATCGCCGCCTTGCCCTTCTGGATCTGGTCAGGATCGAACCAGCCTGAGGGATCGACGCGGTCGATCGGGTAGACCGGGCGCATGAAATCGTTCTCGAACCCGTATGGCACCGTCGCGTCGATCGCCATGCCCCCCTCGAATCGCGTGTTCATCGCGGTCCACTGCGCGCCGCCGGCGGTGAGACGTTCCGACGGAATGAAGGTCTGGCCCGCGCCGCCCGGCACCGGATTCAGAATGTCGTCGCGCGGATTCACGCGCGTCGTAAGCGCCCAGATGATGTCGTCCATGGAGTAGATGTCGACGTCCGTGTCGACGGCGATGCACAGGCGCATCCCCGAGCTGCACGCCATCGCCGCGGCGAGGAAGTTTCGCGTGAAGCCGTCGTCGGTCTTCAGGCGCTTCTTCACCTGCAGGATCGCTCCGGCCCAGTCGGTCATCGGAAACGGAATGTTCACGTCATGGATCAGGCCGGGCTGAATTCTTTCGCACAACTCGAAGAACGCGGCTTCGCGCACGGTCGTGTCGATGTTGTTGCAGTCGTACATGTGCACGCCCATCGGGTAGATGAACGGCCGCTCCGAGCGCTTGCGCATGGTGATCGCGGTGACGTGAAAGGTCGGCGCCTTGTACGCCTTGCCCATGTAGCCGGCCCACTCGGGATGGAAGTGGTAGCGGCCCTGCACGTCAGCCTTCTCGGACTCCGCGGTCTCGTAGCGCTTGTCGCGCGGATGCAGGTAGCCCTCAAGCGAGTACTCCGCGTCCGCGACCGAATACGCATCGACGGTCCGCGCCTTCACGATGCGGATCGGAAAGCCCTGCACGGCACCCGCCGCGCCGAGCTCGTCGCCGCCGCGCGGCAGCACGACGTAGTCGAAGCCGCCGCCGGCGAGGAGCGTGGCCGCGGCCGGCAGACCGAAGTTCACGGTGAGGGGCACCGGCTCGTCCTTGTAGTACTTGGTCATCACCTGCCACATGTGCGAGCCAGGCGATATCTGGAAGGTGCCGACGTTGCCCCAGCGGAAGTTCATGCGGTTGTAGCCGATGTGGCTGCCGCCCCAGAATTTGTCGCCGACCACCACGCTGTTGCCGGATCCGATCGTGATCTCGGACTCGAGATGCGTGTGACGGATCGGGAAGATGTACTTGTTCACGTCGAGGTCGTCGGTGATGACCTCCTGCTGGACCGGGGCCTCGTCCTGGGCCACCTCCTCGTTCGGGATCGGGTGCGTCAGCGAGTGCGCGAGGTTCCGAGTGCGCGCGGTGCGGTCTTCCCATCCGAATAGGCGGTCGACGATGTCCATGTTCGCGAAGAAGTTCGTGATCGCCCGGACGTGGGGATAACCCTTGACGTTGTTGAAGAGAATCGGGTAGCTGCCATCGAAGTGCTTCTGGATCCCCGTGAGCTCGAGGTCGCCGGACACCGGCACGTCCGTCTCCATGAGCAGGCCCTCGCGGCGCAGCCATGCGATCGTCTCCGGCAGGGAGCGCAGCGCCTCTTTCGGCGCGCGGGGCCCCTTCGGATCGCGGAGCTCGGTCTTCTTGGAGGTGCGCCGGACGTCCGCCTCGATCGTGGCCATGCCTGCCTCCTCCCAAGGGAGCGAAATGGCGCGGAAAATCGAATGGTATGACCATTCGCGGCGGCGGTCAATCGCGGCGTTCGATCCTCAACAGCCTCCCGCGAACGACGTATCGGCGAACTGCTCGAACGTGATCGGCCCGGACACGAGCTTGTAGTCCGTCGAGATCTTCAGCTCGGTGTCGAATCCGGCCTTGCTGATGCATCCGGTGCCGAAGCCCGTCTTGATGTGATCGATGACCTTGGTCACGAGGGAGCGGTCGAAGCCCTGGAACTGCGCCGCGGAAGTCGGGTTGCCCATGACGAGGTCGGCGATGGCGGACGCGGTGTTGGCGCGGATGAAGTCGAGCCCCTTCTTCTGGACGTTCACCATCCGCTTCACGAGGTCCGGCTTGCTCGCGATCACGTCCTCGCGCGTGACAAGGTGCAGCGCGGCAGCCTTGTCGGAGCCGATCTGATCGCGATGTTGCCCGGACGCGTAGATGTCAAGCAGGAAGTAGCCGACGTTGTCCGCGATCACGCGTTCAGCGATCGGCTCGAACGAGACGATCGCGTCGACCCGGCCCGATTGGAGTGCCGTGTAGAAGACCGCGTTGTCGCCACCGAGCGACACGAGCTCGGCGTCCTTCTCCGGGTCGAGTCCCGCCTTCTTCAGGTAGACATTCCCGAGCGCCCACGTGCCTGAACCCGGTGTGGTGAAGCCGATCTTCCGGCCTCTGAGGTCCTTGACCGTCTTCACCTGATCCTTGAGCTGCGTGCGCACGACGAGGCCGAAGATCTCCTGATCGTGAAGCTCGATGACCGATTTGAACGGCGAGCCCGCGAGCCGTGCGATTGGTATGTGGACGAACGCGTACAGGCCGAAGTCGTACTGCTTTGCGATCATCGCCTGCCGGAGCGTTCCGCTCGAGCCGATGACAAACTCGCCGAGCTCGATGTTCTCCTCGCCGAAGTAGTCCTTCGCGATCGCGACCAGGGTCGGGAGATTGAGCTCGGTCGAGTTGATCCCGGTGAGCGTGACCTTGTCCTTGGGAGGCTTGGGCGTCGCCTGCGGGGAGGACGAAGGCGAGGGCGACGGCGAGGTGGCTGCAGGTCCAGCGCAGGCAGCGAACAGGGTGGCACTCACGAGCAGTGCGACGAAGGACCGACGCATCTTTTCCCCCTACCCGGCCAGCACCGCGGAGGGGCGCCACCGCAGCAGTCGCGCCTCCACGCGCTTGGCGATCTCGACCAGTGTGACAGCGAAGACCATGAGGATGAGCAGGATCAGGTACACGCGCTTGGTGTCGAGCAGTCCCGCGGCGATGTTCAAGCGATAGCCAAGGCCGGATGACGCGCCCACGAACTCGCCGACCACAGCGCCGGTGAGCGCAAAGCTCACGCTCGTTCGAAGGGCAGCGAAGATCCAGGTGAAGACGGAGGGCAGCACGACGAAGCGCGCGAGGTGCATCCTGTCGCCGCCCATCACCTGTACCGCCTTCACCAGCTCCGGCTCCACCGACCGGACGCCGAGATAGGTGTTGAAAAAGATGACGAAGAAGACCGTGAAGAAGCTGAGCGCGATCTTGGAGGCGATCCCCAGACCGAGCCACGGCAGGAGGATCGGCGCGACGGCGATCCGGGGAAGCGAGTTCAGGGACACGAGCACGGGCTCGATCAGCTCCGACGCGCGGCGCCAGTAGCCCAGCACGAGCCCAAGCGCGGCGCCGCCGATGATCCCCAGTACGAGCCCGACCATGGCTTCGGTCAACGTCGTCGAGAGGTCGCGCCACAGGAGACCCGAGGCCGCGTACGGCCCGAGCTCGGCGAGGGCGCTCGAAGGGCGCGCCAGGATCGCGGGACTCGTGAGCACCATCCCGAGGCCGAATCCGCCGGTCACGAGCTCCCAGATCGCGAAGATCGCGACGATCAGAGCGACCCTGCGCAGCGCGAGCGACCAGGTGCGGCTCACGCGACGCCCGGCTCAGCAAGCGTCGCGCGGAACTCGTCGCGGAGGGCCTGCCAGATGGTGGTCTCGAGGCGGCCGAACTCCGCGGAGCCCCGCAGCGCGAAGGCGTCGCGCGGATACGGAAGCGCGATCTCGTAGACGGCCTTCACCGCACCCGGCCTTCGTGAGAGCACGACGACGCGCTGCGCGAGAACGATGGCCTCCGCCAGATCGTGCGTCACGAACAGGATCGTCCGCGGCGCCGCCTGCCAGATGCGCAGCACCTCGGACTGAAGAAGCATGCGGTTCTGCGCGTCGAGCGCTCCAAACGGCTCGTCCATCAGGATGACCTGGGGGTCGTAGGCGAGCGTCCGCATCAACGCGGCACGCTGGCGCATCCCACCCGACACCTGATGCGGGTAGTAGCGCTCGAAGCCCGTCAGCCCGGCCATCTCGAGCATGGCGCGCGAGCGTTCGCGCCGATCACGTGGTTCGACACCGCGGATCACGAGGCCCAGCTGGACGTTCTGCTCGATGGTCTGCCAGGGGAGCAGCGCGTCGCGCTGGAACACGTAACCAAGGTTCAGCTCGCGGCGACTCTTCGTGCCCGGCGTCGCGCCATCGACCAGGATTCGACCGACGACGTCGCATTCCGCCGGATCGAGCAGGTTCGCGATCGCGCTGAGCAGGGTCGACTTGCCGCAGCCGCTCGGCCCGACCATCGCGACGAACTCACCGCGCCCGACGTCGAGGGTCACGTCCCGAAGCGCTTCGACCCCGGCATGAAACCGGATGCCGACATGCTCGAGGCCGATGCTCAACGCGGCACGATCCGCACGTCAACCAGTACGGGGCGTCCTTCTTCGAGAGCCCTCAGCGCCTGCCGAAACGTGGCCCCGAGGTCGTCCGGGTCTTCGATCGGACCGAATCCCTCTGCGCCCAGGTCACGCGACAGCCCGGCGAAGTCGACCGCGGGGCGGTCCATGCGCTGGCCGATCCAGCGGTTCTCGGGTGGGCGCCCGCGTACCCGCGCGACGTGGTCCTGATGCTCCTCGTCGTTGTAGTAGCTCTGGTTGTTGGCCACGAGGAAGAGCACCGGGATGCCGTGATGCGCCGCGGTCCAGAGCGCGGTCGGCGCCGCCAGCATTTCCCCGTCGCCGACGATCGCCACAACGGCCCGGTCGGTGCCTCGTGCGGCCAGCGCCGCCCCGACCGCTATACCGGTGCCCGATCCCACGCCGGCACCGCCGTCCGCACCCAGATAGCTCTTCGGCGTGGTGAACTCCCACGTCGCTGCGGGCCAGGGCGCAAGTGGACCCTGAGCGAGGATGGTCTGGGCGGCGCGATCGCCAAGCGCGGTCCGCAGTTCGGCGATCGCGCGCGCGAGATGGATCGGTCGTTCCGCTCGACGGGCCTGGTTCGCCGCGGTCCACTCGCCACGCCGCTTCTGCGATCTGGCAGTGGCCGCACGCGCGCGATCCTCTATCCGCCGCCGCGCGCTCGGCGAGTCGCCGAGCGCGCGCGTGAGGGCGCCGCGCAGGGCGGCGACCGCCAGGCCGGCGTTCGCCGTGATCGATAGGGCCGCGAGCGGCACCGCCTGGTAGTCGGCCGACCACGACCGTGTCGCGTACGGCTCCAATGAGACATCGATCAACTCGACGGGATCCCCGCCACGTTCGCGTACCGCCCCAGCCACGTCGACCTTCTGGATCGCGAGGATCAGGTCGGCCGCACGGATCTCCTCGACGACAGCGACATTCGACTGCGTACGCGCGGTCCCCTGATGCAGAGGGTGGTCGGTCGGGAAGGACGCCGGACTCAAGCGGTCCGTGACCACGGGGGCACCGAGCGACTCGGCCAGTGCGACGACATCGGACCAGCCCTCGCCGGCGTGCCCGAGCATGATGAGCGGGCGCTCCGCGCGCACGAGCAAAGCGACGGCGCGCTCGATGAGGTCGGCATCGGGAGCCGCCGGCGACGGAGGGGCGATTCGGGTCAGGTCGGGAATCGCGACCGGCGTCGCGATCTTCTGCTCCTGCAACGCCACATCGAGGCATACGTAGACCGGTCCGCGCGGCTCGAGGTGGGCGACCTGCCACGCGCGCAGCAGCGCCTCCGGCATCGCGCCCACGCTCGCCGGCTGGTTCTCCCATTTGGTGAAGTTCCGAACGAGCTCGCCCTGCGCGTAGGACGTGTGGATCCAATCGATCCACGGCCGTCTCGCGGTCGCGTCCATCGGGCCGGTGCCGCCGAGCACCAGCACGGGGGCACGGTCGCACCACGCGCAGAAGATGGTCATGCTCGCGTGCATCAATCCGACGTTGCTATGGACGGCCGCGGCCATCGCACGGCCCGTGAACTTCGCGTAGCCATGCGCGATCGCCACGGCCACCTCTTCGTGGTTGCACAGAATCAGTGAAGGCGCGTCGTTCCCGAGGTAGTTGACGATGCTGTCGTGAAGACCGCGGAATGACGCGCCCGGCTCGAGAGCGATGTATGGGATCGCGAGGCGACGCAGCATCTCCGCGACGACGTCTGAGCCCCATTCCAACGAGGCGGGTCGACCTGGAGCCGCGGGAGCGTCGCGCCCGGTAGATACCGGGGTCGTCAACCTATTTGTCGAGGCCCCGATCGATCGCACTCTGCACGAATGTTGAGTCCAGGAGCTTGCTGATGTCGAACGCCTTCACTTTCGCGTCGCCCGCGCCCAGCGTCGCCTGCGCGTCGACATACATCTCCGGTTTCGCGAACGGTTGGGACGGCGCGACGGTCAGCGCGTAGAAGTCGTACGTCGCGGTCATCGCGGCCTCATCGGTCGAGTTGAAGTACTTCTTCAGCACGCTGACGCCGAATGCCTTGTCCGACTTCAGCTTCTTGATCCCCTGGACGATCGAGTCGATGTACCGCTGGACCACGTCTTTGCTCGATGCGATGTACGACCGGCGCACCGCGACGGAGGTGTTCGCCGACGGAAGCTTCTGCGAGGCGAGGTCATAGAGGACGTGGAAGCCTTTCGCCTCGAGCGTGAGGGAGTCCGGAGGCTGCGACACACCGCCCTGGATCGCTCCGCTGAGCAGCGCGGCCGTCCGGTTCGCAGCGGAGCCGACGGCTTGAATAGCCACGTCCTTCTCCGGGTCGAGTCCCATCTTCTTCAGCGCCACGCGCGTCGCGATGTCCGAGGACGAGCCCGGGCTGGAGACGCCGATCTTCTTGCCCTTGAGGTCGCTCGTCGTCTTGATGTCCGCCGCGACCTCGAGAACGAAGGGATACACGCCTGCCAGCTGCGCGATCACGACGAGGTCCGCGCCGTTCGCGACGGCCGCCATGACCTCGGACCCGCCGACCTGGGCGAACGTGACCTGTCCCGCGAGCACCGCGGGTACGCCCTGCGCGCTCGCGATGTTCGACAGGTTCACATCGAGACCGTTCTTCTCAAAGAACCCGCCTTCCTTGGTAGCCCAGAGCGGCAGCTCGTCGCCGATGATGTTGCTGTACGAGACCTCGAGATGGACCGGCGGTGGCGGTGCCGCGGTGCCCCCGGCCGAGGCGCTCGGTGCTGATGCCGGTTGTCCGGTGCCTCCGCACGCCGCCGCCGTGAGAATCGTCGCGAGTGACAGACCGACGGCACGACGCATCGCGTCACCTCCGCACAGGCGCCTGTGCCGGAATGGTAGGACCATTTTCTCCGGGAGGTTCGCGGCTAGGTCTTCGCCCCGACCTCCCCGGTCGCGCCGATGCGGTTCGTCGTCACCTCACGCGCTTCGTGTTCCTTCAGGATCCGTTCCGCGTCGCGCTCGCGGCCCTTCGCTCGGACCGTGACCATGAGGCCGCCTGGTACAAACTTGCCGGACTGATCGGTCCCCGCGCCTCGCGCGACGAGTGAGATCTGATCGTCGGTAAATCCTTCCGCGAGCAGCGCGTCGACCGCCGTCTCGGCGACTTCCCGGTCGGCGAACATCGCCACCACGGCAACGTGTTCGCTCGGGATGTTGACCTGTTCGCTCTGCGTCTCCATCACTGACCTCCGGCCCGTCGGCCGCAGAGATCGTGCCAGCCCTCAGTGGGGAGTCATCTCCCCCGCCCTGATGGCGACGCCGAGGCGATTCTCCGGCGGCGGGACGGGGCAGTTGTAATGAGGGGAGAACGCACACGCCGGGTTGTATGCGCGGTTGAAGTCGACGACGTAACGGCCTTCCTCGAAAGGCTCGATATCGAGATAACGGCCGAGCTCGTATGTCTCGCGACCGCTCGACTGATCCCGAAAGAAGATCTGCAGCGAGTCCGCCGGCACACCGGGTTCGAGCAACCGCGTCGCGGCCACGCGGCAGTCGACTCCATCCGCCGTGAATGAGAACCAACCGACGCGCTCGGCGGCGCGATCCTGCGTGCGAGTCGAACCGAGAGCGATCTTCTTCACGTCGCCTTCGAGGGGAAGGACGAAGCGATACGTCTCGTCGTACGGATACCACCGTGGCGCGATCACGGGCCGCGGCGCGTCGGGATCCAGGATGACGACCGCCGGAGCGTTCTGGTGGGAAAGGCGGACGCGATAGCGACCCAGGCGCACGATCCCCGGCCCGCGTTTGAGGCCGTCGACGCGGAAGCCATCCTCGGTCGCCGCGATCGTGAGCTTCGCTCCGGCCTCGGACAGATCGACGTCGCCGCCGGTCCCGACCTGAAGGATCTGACCGACGGTCATTTCGTGACGCGCGACGGCGGCGAGGAACGACTCAGGACCCGAGAGCCACTCGCGGTAGCTTTCGCGGCTCTCCTCGATCTCGCGCGCATTCTCCTCGGTCGGGGTCACCTGGTCCGGGCCGGCTCCTCTGCCGCGCGCGCGAGAGCATCGACGGTTTCGTCGAGACCCCGGCGCATGTCGCGCGTCTCCGGACGCTCGGCACCGACCGGCGTGCTCGCGGCGAAGCGGTAGAGGTCCGCGGCGCCTTCCAGGATGCGCGGCGTCAGCCCGAGCTCGGCGAACGTCTTCGCGATCTCTTCCATCTCGCCTATCCAGCGGTGCGCCACACTCGGCATACGCGGGATCTGTCGCGCCATGGTCGCGTGGTGCTGAGCTTGACTATCGGCGAGCTCCTTCGCGAGCTCGTCGCTCACGCCGAGGAGCCGCGCCGCGACCAGCATCTCGGTCGCGAGCGCGGTGAACCCTTTGGTCAGCGCCGCGTAGCACATCTTGAGCGCCGAGGCGGTTCCGACCTCCTCACCTATTGGACGCACGTCGAGGCCCGGCAGCTCCAGGTGGCTTGCCTGCGGACCCGACGCGTAGAAGCGCGTCGTTCCCTGGCCGCGCGGAGGCGAACCGATGATGCCGATGTCGACGACTTCTCCGCCAATCGTGGCGGCGACCGCGCGGACCGTTGACGGCGACACCGCATTGCAGTCGACATAGAGCGGACGGGCACCGGTCGCGCGAATGGCGGCGGTGACCGCGCGTGCGACGTCGAGTGCCGACGACGGCGGCACGATCGAGAGGATCACGTCCGAGGCGAGCACCAGATCGGCGAGCGTCGGAGCCACCTCGAGCCGGTCGCGTTCCGCGAGGTCGCGCGTGCGGGGACTGCGTCCCTCGACGCACGTGAGCACGGTCACGCCCTGCTCACGGAGGGTGACGGCCACGGCGGAACCCATCTCCCCGGGGCTCAGCAAACCGACGTTCATGGCGCGAGTATCACGAGCCAGCGCGTGCGGGTCGAGGTCTAGCGATTGTCAGTGCGCCACGGCCTTGGCGCGTCGCGAGCGCGACGGCGAAGTAGGCAAGCAAGCGGGCCAGGACGGACAGCTGGCTGGAACAAGAGGACCGCGTGGCTCAGATGAGGGTCATGTCGAGGTCTTCGAGCACGCCGGCGCGTCGCGCTCGCTCGATCGCATCGAACCAGATCTTCGTGACGACCCGCGATTCACCGAGCTGCGAGGCGACGGTCGACCGCTCGTCATCGCTGAAGGGCTTCGGTTCGCCGATCGCGTACGCGAGCCAGAGACGATGCGCGCTCTCCTCCAGCTCGAGTGCGAGCGCCAACGCGCTCATCACGTCGGACGCGACGACCACGGCGCCGTGTCCGCGAAGGAGCGCGGCTCTACCGGCCCCCACAGCCGTCGCCAACCGAGCGGCGCTCGTCTGGTCTCGCACCAGTCGCGGATCGTCGTACACCGGCACTTCGCGTCCGAACGGTGCGCCGGCGTTGAACGCCGCGATAAGTGGTTTTCCGGCCACGACCAGCGACGTCGCATACAGCGCGTGAAAATGCACTACGGCACGGACGTCCGGACGCGCGCGATAGAGGCCGACGTGTATGGGGTGCTCACTCGGTGGCACGCCTTCGACCGTGACGCCGTCCGCGATACGCACGGTCGCCACGTCGTTGCGCCGGACCGAGAGGCGGCTGGCGGTGTGTCCATTGATCTTGAAGACGTCGTCGTCGCGAACGCTGACGTGACCGTGCATGTCGAAGAGGCCCGCAACAGCGAGCACCCGGGTCGCGAGAACGACCGCGTCCGCGGACCGCGCCTGTGAGGCGACGCTCACTCTGAGCGCGGCACTCCGGCCCAGCGCTTGAAGAGCGCATGCTCGACGCCAAGCTGGTCGAGGGCCTTGCCAACGCTGTGCGCGACGATGTCGTCGACGGTCTTCGGCAAGTGATAGAAGCCCGGGGCCGGCGGAAGGATCACCGCGCCGGTCAATGCCAGCTCATGCATGAGGCGAAGGTGACCGGCATGGAGCGGCGTCTCACGCACCATGAGCACGAGCGTGCGGCGCTCCTTCAGATGGACGTCCGCGGCCCGAACGATCAGGTTGTCATTCAGCGAGTTCGCGATTGACGACATCGTTCTGATCGAGCAGGGGGCGACGACCATCCCATGTGTCTGGAAGCTGCCACTCGCCAGTGTTGCCGCCAGATCGCGCTCGTCGTGCACGACGTCGGCGAGACCGAGCACGTCGTCGATCTTCCATGTCGTCTCGTAGGCGATGGTCGCCTTCGCACCGGAACTCACGATCAGATGCGTTTCGACGTCCTTTGCCTTCTGCAGCACCTCGAGCATGCGAATGCCATATATCGCGCCGGAGGCTCCCGAGATGCCGACGACGATCCTTCTCGTCATCGCTGCTCGGGAGCGCAGCGGGTCCTGTCCCGGGGTC
>WNGI01000378.1_pt1 | contig 32161 bp, 35 predicted proteins | sample 5400621 | NCBI WGS metagenome assembly WNGI01 (sample SAMN13153374, study PRJNA577476) | soil metagenome | isolation source: 20 cm soil or saprolite under Garry oak tree replicate 1 | place: USA:California | collected 2016-06-15
GTACGGTGAGGTGAATGTACCAGGGATGTAGTGTTCCGCTCTCGCGCGCCTCGCGTTGCCACCACGAGAGCGCCTGTCCCGTCAGTAGCGCCACCTCCACTGCCCGCGCCGCGCGTTGGCGCCCTCCGCCGAGAAACTGGGGATCGAGCCGCCCAGCCCAACGGGCCAGGTCGGCGCCCGGGAGCGCCTCGGACCAATGGCGCAGCTGCTCGCGTCGCGCGGGATCGAACGGCGGTTCGCGGAACAGTCCCTCCGCCAACGCGCGGATGTACAGGCCAGTTCCGCCCACGACGACGGGCGCGCGTCCGCCGGCCCGGGCTTCCGCGATCCATCCCGCGGCGTCGCGCGCGAATCGTCCCGCGCTGTAACGCTCGCCCGGATCGATCAGATCCAGGCCGCGATGCGGCACCCGTGTCACCGTGTGGTGATCGGGTTTGGCGGTGCCGATGTCGAGGCCCCGGTACACCTGGCGCGCATCGGCCGAGATGACGGTGATCGGGGTGAGGGATGCGAGGGCGACCACGACGGCGGTTTTCCCGACCCCGGTGGGGCCTACAACTACAGGTGTTAGGTGTGTGGTGTTAGGTGCGGCCGAACCGGCGTTCAAGTTCTTCCTTGGGAAGCTGGACCATCGAGGGCCGGCCGTGCACGTCATGCGCCGGCAATGTGGCCGTGAGCAGCCGGACGATGAGCTGACGCATCTCATCGCCATCGAGCGCCTGACCGGCCTTGATCGCCGCGCGACACGCGAAGGTGGCCGCGAACCGTTCGAGCCGATTCTGCCATCCGCCGAACCGGCCCCCGGCGAGATCGGCGACCAGCTCCTGCAGGCAGCGCGCGGCTTCGAACCTGGGATGCGGATTCGGCGCCGTGTGCACCACGATGCTCCGCCCCGAGAATGGCTCCATTTCGTACCCGATACGCTCCAGCAATTCGCGATGCGCCTCGATGGCATCGAGCTCTGCGGGCTCGAAATCGAGCGTCAGCGGCAGGAGCAGCCGTTGCGCGGTTGCGCCATCGCCGCCGAGCTGGCGCATCACGTCTTCGTAGAGCACGCGCTCATGCGCCGAGTGCTGATCGACAATCGCGATGCTCTGGTCGGTCTGGAACAGGATGAAGGTCTGGAAGACCTGCAGCAGCGGTGGCGCCAGGTGTTTGGGGTCAGCTGTCAGGGCGTCTGTGCGGAAGAGTTCGAGAGGCATTCCGGGATGTGCGGAGCCCGAATCCGACTGCCCCTGAAACCAAACACCTGACCCCTGCCCTGGCGCACTGAACGGAGCCGCAGCCTCCAGCGGCGCCAGCGCTTCACGCACCGCCTCCGCCACCACCTTCTCCACGAAAAACTTGTCGCGAAACCGCGCCTCGAGCTTGGCGGGGTGGACATTGACGTCGACGGCATCGCCGGGGAGATCGAGAAACAGCAAGAGCGACGGCCGGTCGCCCGGCGCGATCGTGGAGCGGTACCCCGCCTCGGCGGCGCGGAGAATGAACGGATCACGGATCGGCCGGCCGCGGACGAAGACGTAGCCTTTGCGGCCGGCAGGACGCGCCTGCGCGGGGCGCTGCACGAGCCCGCTCACCTCGAGCGGGCCGGCGCGATGCGACACCTCGAGCAGCGTCTCGGCCAGCTCGGCGCTCCACAGCGCCCGCACGCGGTCGATCAGCCGGTTGGCGGGCTGGCAATCGAGCAACACGCGCCCGTCATTCGTGACGGAGAAGGCGACGTCGGGCCGCGTGAGCGCCAGCACCGTGACGGCCTCGACCGCGGCACGCGTCTCGGTGGTGGAGGCACGCAGGAATTTCCGCCGCGCCGGCGTGTTGTAAAAGAGCCCGCGCACCGTCACCGTGGTGCCGCGCTGCCGCGCCGTCTCTTCGGTCGCCTCGAGCTTGCCACCCGTGACGCGCAGCCGAGTGGCGGCGTCGCCGTTGTCTTCTGCCGTCTCGAGCTCGAAGCGCGAGACGGATGCGATCGCGGGGAGTGCTTCGCCGCGAAAACCGAACGTTCCAACGCCGATGAGATCGACGGCCGTGCGAATCTTGCTCGTCGCGTGGCGCTGCAACGCGAGCCGGGCGTCTTCGCGATCCATCCCCGAGCCGTCGTCGCTCACGCGAATCAATACCTTCCCGCCATCCTCGAGCTCGACGCGCACGGCGCGCGCGCCCGCATCGAGGGCGTTCTCGACGAGCTCCTTGACCACTGATCCGGGCCGCTCCACGACCTCGCCGGCCGCGATCTGGTCGGCGACTTGATCGGTGAGGACCTGCACGCGGGCGCGCGCCAGCAAGCTCACAACGCGGCAATCTCCGTGTTGAGGACCCAGCCGTGAATCCCATCCTTGCGCCGCACTTCGCGCCAGGGACCGTAGCTCCCGATCACGAGGAGCGCACCGCCTGCTTGAACCGTCGCAGCCGCGCTCGCGCCTCCATAAGGCGCTGTGCGAACCGGCGCGGCTTCCGTCACCACGACTGCCGCGGGCTGATTGCGGCGCTGCTGCTCGATCGCGCCGAAGGCGGTTGCTGCAACCGTCACGGCGGCAAAGGCGGCCAGGACGATGCGCCGCCGCGAGCCGACCGCAACCGTGAACCAAAGCATTACCCAGGCCCCGGCTGCCACCACGATCCACTCCCCTGGCGTTGCCCACCCGACGCGCAACAGTTCCTCGGTCATCAGATCGGGCGGGGGTAGGAGCGCGCGGGCGCGACGAATCGAGGCGTCGCGCGGTGCGAGCCGCGCGGCCACGGTCCAGGCAGCCGTCGCCTTGCCGTCGGCGCCGGCGCGATACAGCGTCGCACCCAAATTGAACCAGTGGGCGGGATCGCGGGGCTCGCGCGCCGCGCCCGCGGAAAACGAATCGGCCGCTACACGCAACGCTCCCGCCTCGTACAACGCTTCGGCGCTCGGCGACTGATCTGGCCCGCCGACAGCAGCGACGTGCCCGGCTCCGGCGAATCCCACCCCGATCACCAGAATCGAAGCCAGAATCGCGTGCGGTCGCCTGGACCCCTTCGGACCATCCGCGCCCAGGACGCGGAGCACCTGCTCGATCTCCGCCGACAGCTCCGCCGAATCCCCCAGTCCGCGCGGGCCATAGCGCGCGGCCCGCAACCGGTCGCGCAGCCGCTTCACATGATCGGCCACAGCACTGTCCACTCCCGCCGCACGGAGCGCCTGCGCCAGCCCATCGCCGTCACGCGCGAACGGATCCGACACGTGACTGGCGAGCACGACAAGAAACTCGCGCTCCAGCCGGCCGAGATGCGTGAGTTCGTGCGCGCCCGGTGGCTCCGCACTTGGCGCGGCTGTGCGGCGTCTTCGGCGCCGGGCGAGGCCGGCAACGACCGGCGGGAGCAACAGCACCCCGAGCCACCCCTCCCACGCCAGCTCGCGGGCGAGACGGTCCGCCGGGAGCTCGCCACGACGCGCCATGAGCGCCGGCAGCAGCCGCGCCGCGCGCGGCTCGGCACCCGGCGCCACGGCGAGGGCCTGTGGCGTCGACCTGGCCATTTCAAACCGGCCCGTCGCGGGGTCGAAATAGGGATACCGCACCTCCGGCAACGTGAAATTGCCGGCGGAGTCCGGGACCGCGAGGAACCGGAAGATCTTGTTCCCGGCAATCCTGCCGCCCTGGGGCGCCACCCGCACCTCGGTCTGAGCGGGGTACGCGCGGAATCCCGCTGGCCACCGCACCTTGGGCTCCGGCCACAACGCGACGTTCCCCACGCCGTCGACGGTGACGGCTGCCTCGACCGGCTCGCCCGAACGGGTGCTCGCGGGATCAAGGTGCACTGCGAGCTTCAATCCTTGTCCAACCACGCTCGTACCCGGATTGTCGGCGGATTGCGGCAGCGGCAGCACGGTAACCGCGATCGAATCGCTGCGCAGCGTGTAGCGCTCTTCTCGACTGAAGAATGAAAAGGTGACCGGCAGCGCGTACTCGACCGAGGCCGGCGGAATGATGAGCCGACCGGCGGCGAGCGGGAACACGATCTGATGTGTGATGAAGAGATCGAGCCAGCGACCGCCGACCTGACGCGTTAACGCGACCCCCGACGACGTTGCCGGCGGGTAAGCCCACACGCCCTCCGGCGTGATGAGGGTGAGGAGCGGCGCGCGGCGCATGCGCTCGCGCAGCTCGCGCGGGATCCACGCCGCCGCAATCAGGTCCACCTGCTGCCCCGCGTACACCGTGTCGCTGGGAACGAGCATCGTGATCGCGACGCGATCGGCGCGACGCGATAGAGGCGCAGGAGTCGTCTCGAGCAGCGCGCGCGCCAATGGACTGAGCGCGACCGCGATTTGATTGGCTGCGCTGTCCACCGTGATCAGAATCGGATCGGTAGCCACGACGCTCTGTCCCTGCCGCGCACGCACCGGTCCGATGAGTAGGGCACCTGACTGCTGCGCCCGGAGCTGCAGCTCGCGCACGGTCGTGCGGATCGAGCCTCCCGATCCGCCGGCGCCGCTGAACGCGACCTCCGTCATGTCGCGCGATCCGACGACGGCGAAGCCGTTCAGCGTGGGAAGAATGATCTCCACCGCATCGGTGGAGCGTGAGCGAGCGCGGACCGTGAGCACCAGCTCTTCGCCCACCGTGAGGTGGGTCTTGTCGACGCTCGCCGTCACCTCGGCGCCTTGCAACAAGACCGTCACAGTGAGCAGCGCCAGCATCACCAGTCCTTCACTCCCGCGGCGGCCGCGCGACGCGTGCGGCCGGTACGATCGCGGCGCGTGCGCAGCTCTTCCTGCCCGATGGAGCGCAACACCTGATCTGCCTGATCCTCGCTCAACCCGCCCTGCGCTCGCGGCGGTTGGGGAGGCGGCTGCCCCGCGCCCCCTCCACCCTTCCCCGGGGAGGGGGGCGGCGGCGGGTTGGGCTTGTTGGACTGACCGCCTCCCGAGCTCCGCATACGATTCACGAGCTCGAGATTCCACTTGGCGCGGATGTGATGGGGCTTGAGCAACAACGCCTCGCGATACGCGCGCTCCGCATCGGCGAGATGGGCCTCGCGACTTGCGGTGTCGACGCGCGCTGCGAGCAACGCCAGCAACCCGAGATTGTAGAGCGCGCGGAATCGTAGCTCGGGATCGAGCGACGCCGCCGCGCGCGACAGACTGGCGCGCGCCAATGTGGGATCGCCCGCGGCCAGGGCGGCCGTGCCGGCGTTGTACCACGCCGTATCGTCGTCCTCATGCGCCTTCAAGTCGGCGAGATACGCATCGGCCGCCCCCCGAACGTTGCCCTGGTCCCACGCTTTTTCCGCGGCGGAGCGACGCTGCGCTGAGAGAGGAGGCGCGCAGCACAATGCGAGCGCGATGAGCGCGGCCGTGCGACGCGTCAGTGTCTGTGTGGACAGCACGAGCGCCGCCAGGAGCAACGGAATCCAGGCGCGCGGCCGGCCGTGTTGCGTGCGACTCTCGGTGGCGGTGGCACGCTTGTACGAGGCCACGAGGTCACGCACAGCCCCTGCCTGATCGGGCAGCTCGGCCGCCACGATCGTTCCCTGGGCCGCGTCGGCGACGACGCCGAGCACATCGTCGCGGCGAGTCGTCTCGATGGGCGCGCCGGTTTCATCCTGCTGCCAGCTCACAAACCCGCCGCGATCATCGCGCACGGGAATCTTGACCGGCTGCCGGCTGCCTTCCGCCACCAGAATCAGGTGGATGCCGAGGCCGTTCAGGCGCCGCGCTTCCTGTAACGACTTCTCCAGCGAGTCGTGTGCTTCACCGTCGGTGAACAGCACCAGCACGCGGTCAGCGATTTCGGGGCTCGCGTGCAGCAGATCGATGCCCTGCGCGAGTCCCGGGGCGAGCGACGTGCCACCTTCCGAGGCGACGTCGGGATCGAGCGCGTCGAGGTAGAGGGTGAGCGCCGAGCCATCCACCGACAGGGGCGACAGGATGTAGCTCGTCCCCGCGAAGACCGAGAGGCCGAGCCGGTCGCCGTCCAGATCCTGCACCAGACGGCGCGCCTCCCGCAGAGCGCGTCCCAGGCGGCTCGGCTTCGCGTCCTCCGCCAGCATGGACCGCGAGATGTCGATCGCCAGCACGAGATTGAGACCGCGGGTTTCGGTGACGATGCGCTCTTCGCCCCAGCGCGGTCCCGACAGCGCCACCGCCGCCAGGGCCGCGGCAAGTCCCACGGCAACCGATGCGAAGGGTCCCGACGTGCGCGCGACGCGCGCCGTAGCCTCGGACCAGGCAGCCGCCCGGCGCACGCGCGAGCGTCGCGCCCAGGCAGCGGCGGCCCAGACCGCGCCGCCCACCACGGGCGCGAGGGCGACGACGATCGGAGCGTCGAACGTGATCATGGAACGCGCACCGCGAACGTACCGGCGACCACCACCTCGAGCGCCAGCGCGAGCAGTCCCAGACTCAGCGGCCAGCGATACGCCTCTTCGTAGCGGCGATACACGAGATGCTGCACGGGCGTCTTCTCGAGCCGGTTGATCTCGCCAAAAATATTCGAGAGCGAGGCGGCGTCGGTAGCGCGGAAGTAGCGGCCGCCGGTGGTGTGCGCGACGTCGCCGAGCAGCTGCTCGTCGATCCTCACGGGCATCGTTTCGTAACGCAGTCCCAGGGGTCCCTGCCCCGTCGGAACCGGCGCCTCCCCCACGGTGCCGACGCCAATCGTGTAGATCTTGATCCCGAACGTCGCCGCGGCTTGCGCGGCCGTGCGCGGATCGACCGTGCCTTTGTTGTTTTCACCATCGGTCAGCAGCACGACGACCTTGCTCTTGCCGGGCGCGCGCCGCAGCCGATTCGCGCTCGTCGCGATCGCGGTCCCGATCGCGGTGCCGTCCTCCAGGATGCCGACGCGCAGCTGCCGAATGGCTTCCTCGAGCACCTGGTAGTCCGTCGTGATCGGCACCTGGGTGAGCGCCTCTCCAGAGAACGCGACGAGTCCGATGCGGTCCGACGTACGCGCGCGCACGAACTCCGTCGCGGTACGGCGCGCGACATCGAGCCGATTCGACGGTGAAAAATCTTCCGCCAGCATGCTGCTCGAGATGTCCACCGCCAGCACGATCGAGATCCCTTCGCTGCGCAGCTCGGCGCGCGCCGAGCCAAGCCGCGGCCCGGCGGCGGCGATGATCCAGGCGGCCAAACAGAACGAGCGCAGGGACACAGGCAGTCGCGCGATCCACAGGCGCTCCATCGGTCCCAGGGCCGGCCGCACATCGCTCATCGGCGCACCTGCCATGCGCGTGAGTCGCCGCGCCCGCCACCACCACCAGAGCGGTACCGCCGCGAGCACCAGCAGGAGCCAGGGACGGGCGAACGTCACCGGGCACCGCCGTTCGAACCGCGGCTCGCGCCGAGCTCGCGCGCCAGGGCGCGCGCTCGCGCCGCGAGCGGCGCGACTTCGACACCGTGCGCCGTCGCGAACGCCACCTGATCCAGCGCGAGCAGCAGCTCACGCAGATCGCGCAGTGGCGCGTCAGGACGCGCGCGCTCCACCGCCTGGAGGCATTCCGTCGTGCTCAAGGCCTCGTGGGCTTCCGGAATGGCGCGCGCCAGCGCGCGACGCAGCCCATGCGCCGCTCGCGCGGCAACCGCCTTCGGCTCGCCCGCCGACAGCCAGCGCGCGTCGGGCACCTCTCCGTCACCGGCCAGTGCAGGTCCTTGGGTCAATGCTCGTGGTGCCCTGCGCCGCCATGCGACGAGAACCAGCAGCACACCCACAGCAAGGACCACCGCCGCGCTGACCGGAATCGGGCTCAGTCGCTCGGGCCGCAGGAGACCGAGCGATGGCTGTGGCGCCGGCGACTTCACACTATCGGGAATCACGCTGGCGACGCGGAACGTGACATTTCCTCCCGCGAGAGAGTCCGAGCCGCCGTCCGGTCCGAGGCGCCAGATAGGTGGCATTTCGAGCGTTATCGAGGCGGGAGTCCACGCCACGACGGCATAGCGCACCAGCCAGCTGCCGGGCGTTGCGGTCGCGACGACCGCCGGATCGCCGAGCGGCTCCGCATCGGAAGTCGACGCCAGCTTGCCGGCGCGGACACGCCAACCTGGGGGTGCGAAGATTGCGCGCTCCAGGTTGATCGTGTCCCCCACGGTGGGCTGGTGCGGCGCCGCGACCCACCCCTGAGTTTGGGCCAGGAGCAGCAGCCACGCGATCATCGGCTGAGGCGCCGGGCCCGCTCTGCGAAGGCGCGACGCAGCGGGGCCCCATAGGGTACGGTCGTTTGCAGTGCCACGCGATCGACGCCTGCCTGCACCAGCTTACGACTGCGCTCCTGCTGCATGCGCTCGGCGGCAACGCGGATGCGCGTGCGGGTGGGGGTGTGACTCGTGTCCACCAGGATCCGCTGTCCCGTTTCTGCGTCCTCGAGCTCGACCCATCCCGCATCGGGCAGATCGTACTCTCGCGGATCGTCGATGGTGATCGCGACGACTTCATGCCGCGCCGCGAGCTGTCCCAGCGGCTCCTCCCATGCCTCGGCACGAAAGTCGGAGAGCACCACGACGATGGCGCGATGACGCAGCAGCTTGGTGGCGTAGCGCAGCGCGCCGGCGAGGTTGGTGCCGCGTCCCCGCGGGGCGAACGCCACCAGGTCGCGGATGACGCGTAACGCGTGGGCGCGGCCTTTGGCCGGCGGCACCACGTACTCGGGCGTATCGGCGAACAGCAGCGCTCCCACCCGGTCGTTGTGCCGCGCGGCGGCCAAGGCCAGCACGGCCGCGACCTCGACCGCGAGTCCCGCCTTGCTGTACGGCCGGCCGAAATGGAGCGATCCCGACTGATCCACGATGAGGAGCAGCGTCAGCTCGCGCTCCTCCATGAAGGTTTTGACGAACGGATGGCCCATCCGCGCCGACACGTTCCAGTCGATGGCGCGGAAGTCGTCGCCCTGCTGGTACGCGCGGACCTCGGCGAACTCGATTCCCTGGCCGCGGAAGACCGACCGGTACTCGCCCGTGAACAGCGTGTTCACCAGGTTGCGCGCGCGCAGCTCGATCCCTTTGACCTGCTTGAGCACCTCGCGAGTGACGGTGCGACGGCGCACGTGCACTGGCGACCTTGGGGTGCTCCGGCGGTCTGGTCCCTCGTACTTCACGGCACTCGCACGGCCTCCAGGATGCGTCCGATCACCTGATCGGCATCGACATCCTCCGCCTCCGCCTCGAAAGTCAGGAGCACGCGATGGCGCAGCACGTCGTAGGCCATCGCCTTGACGTCTTCCGGTACCACGAAGGCACGACCGCGCAGATACGCATGGGCACGCGCGGCCTGCGCCAGATAGATCGACGCGCGCGGCGAGGCGCCGAACGCGATGAGCGGCTTGAGCTCGGGGAGACCGACAGACTGTGGCTCGCGCGTCGCGCGCACGGCATCGACGATGTAATCCACGACCTTCTGGTCCATGAACAGCTCGGCGATCGCGCTGCGCGCCGCGAGAATATCGTCCGCCTCCGCGACGCGCGTCACTTCGATGGGACGCCCGCCGGCCATGCGACCCACGATCTCTTTCTCGGCATCGCGTGACGGATACCCGACGCGCACCTTGAGCATGAACCGGTCGAGCTGGGCCTCCGGGAGCGGATACGTGCCTTCGTGTTCGATGGGATTTTGCGTCGCGAGAACCAGGAACGGCTCGCCCAGAAAGAACGTCTCGCCGCCGATCGTCACCTGCTTTTCCTGCATCGCCTCGAGCAGCGCGGACTGGACTTTGGCCGGGGCGCGGTTGATTTCGTCCGCGAGGACGAGGTTCGCGAACAGCGGCCCCTTCTTGGGATAGAACTCCTGCGAGCGCTGATCGAACACCATCGTGCCGATCACGTCGGCGGGCAGCAAGTCGGGTGTAAACTGAATCCGCGAGAAGCTGATCCGCAGGCACTCGCCGACCGTGCGCACGGCGAGCGTCTTCGCGAGCCCCGGCACGCCCTCGAGCAGGATGTGGCCACCGGTGAGCAGGCCGATCAGCAGCCGCTCGACCATGACCTCCTGGCCCACGACGCGCTTCGCCACCTCGCGCGTGATGCTCTGCGCCAGCACCGCGTCGCTGGTCTTCGCCGCGCGTGTCGTCATTGCAGCGAAGCCTCAGCTGCCCGCTTCACCGTCGGCTCTTTGTCCCGCGCATAGAGTTCGAGCAATGCCTTAGCCTCCATTCTGTCCAGTCGCGCCAGGCCTTCGATCGCCGCGGCGCGCACGAACGGCGTACGACGCGGCTTACCACCCGGCTCCGCGAAGCGCGCGAGCACGTCGAGCGCTTCCTTCGCACCAAGCTGTCCAATGGCTTTCAGCAACGCAGCCAATACCCCTTCGTCTTTCTCCTGCTCCAGCCGCCGCACCAACACGGTCGTGGCGCCCTCGTCCCCCGCGGCCGCGATGGCGCGCGCCGCCGCCGTCCGTACGAGCACCGATTCGTCCTTGAGCGCCGGCATGGCGGGGCGCGCGATATCGCGCCCGCCGAGCTCCGCCAGACCGAGCAGCGCCGCCTCGCGGACGCGCTCGTCCTTGTGATGCGTGAGCTCGATCAGCTGCGGTGCTACATCAGGGCTGCCGCTCAGCCCGAGAAACTCCGCTGCCGCCGCAACCACCTCGGGAACCTTACTCTGCGCCTGGGTCTGCAGGACTTCTGTGGTGCGCTCACCTGCTGCGCGCATCGCGGCACGATAGGCCTCGCGCAGCTCCGGCGCCGCCTGCAGGTACGCATCCACCACCAGGCCGGCCGCCACCGCACCCAGGGCACCCACCGCATGCACCAGATGCGCGCGCTCAGCCGGTGGCACCCGGGGCTCCCCGAGCCGGACAACCATACGCTGCACGATAGCTTCGTCTGCAAGCGTCCCCGCCACTTCACCGATCTCTTCCTGCGTGGCGGGATCCTGAATCTTCCCCAGCGACCGATCCAGGCCGGCGACCACCTCTGCTACGGCGGCGATGTCACGCAAGCCCAACAGGTCGCGGGTCAGCCGTCGGAGCTGGTCGATGATAGCATGTTGTTCTTCCGGCGTCTGTGCGGCCTGCAACGCGACCACGGCTCGACGCGCTTCGACGTCCGGCGGTAACACGTTGGGACGGAAGACGCTGCTGGGGCGCGCGGGTGTCACGGTCTCGGACGGCAGATGTAGGGGCGCGGGCCGAAATACCGGCTCCGCGGGAGCCGGGGTCGGTGCCTCCGGCTGCGTCGTGGGAGTCGCTACCTCTCCGAGCACCCGCGACGCCGACAGTCGCTGGCTGGCGCGCCGGCCGAGCAGCAGGCTGATCCGCCCGAGTATGGCATCGTCCGGCTGCACGTTGCCGACCGCGACCCCGAACAACGCGAGCCAATGCTCCGGCGTGGCGCCCGGATTGACGTGGATCGCGCGAATCCCGCGCGCAAACAGCAAGCCCGCGAGCTCGGCGACCTGCGTGTTGCGCGGCAGGAGATGCTGCCCGTGCCAGAGCAGGCCCGTGGCCCCCACCTTCCATTCCACCGTACCGAGCGCGGCGAGAGCCGGAAGCGCGCTCGTGATCTGACGCATCGCTTCGACGACGGCTGGATGCGACGGCGGATACAAGCGGGTCAGCCGGAACGTCGTTCCGAGCGCCCCGAGCGCGCGATCCACCACTCCCGTATCGATTGCCATGCTCAACGCTTGATGCGTGCTCCCTTCACCGAGCTCCATGGAGTCGCTCGATTGCCTGGATCTCCTGGCGCGTAAGCTCCCGCCACTGGCCCTCCGGCAGCTTGCCCAGCCGCACGGGGCCGTATGCAACGCGATGCAGCCACTCCACCTTGAGCCCGAGCGCCTCGGCGATGCGGCGCACGATGCGCTGCCGCCCTTCGGCGACCGTCAGCTCGATTTCGACCGACCTGCCGACGGGGCGTACGCGCGACTCCACGACCCGCACGGGACGACCCTCGATCACGATCCGCTGCGCCAGAGCGGCCCGGATCGCCGCGACTTCGGCGCCGTGTACGCCGAGCCAATAGGTCCGCGGTACCTCGTACCGCGGGTGCGTGAGCCGGTGAGCCGCTGCGCCATCCGTCGTCAGGAGCAGCAGGCCCGAAGTCATGACATCCAGCCGTCCAACGTACGTGAGACCGGGGACCTTGGGGAGAAGGCCGAATACGGTGCGCCGCCCCTCAGGATCGGAGCGGCTGACGACGTAGCCGATGGGCTTATTGAGCGCGATCCAGGTGGTGCGGGTGGCGCCGCGGACGGCACGGCCGTCCACCGTGATGCGCTGCGCGTCGGGATCGACGCTCATGCCGATCGTCGCCTGCTCGCCATCGACACGCACGCGGCCCGCGCGGATCAAATCCTCCGCTTTGCGACGCGACGCGACGCCCGCGCGCGCCATGGCGCGCTGCAGGCGCATCAGGGTCATTCGGGTTCGTCGACGGGGGTTGGGCGCCGGAGGGCCACCGACAGCTCCTCGAGCCGCGGCAGGTCCTCCAGATCCTTCAGTCCGAGAATCTCCATGAACGAGGGCGTGGTGCCGTAGAGCAGCGGCCGGCCGAGACCCTCGCCGCGCGTCACCACCTCGATCAGGCCGCGCTCCACGAGCTTATCCATGACGGCGCCCGAATCGACGCCGCGAATCTCATCCACCTCGAGCCGGCCCACCGGCTGGCGATACGCGATGATGGCGAGTGTTTCGAGCGCCGCAGGCGACAGGCGCCGGGGCCGCAGCGCGAACTGCGCGCGGTCGATCGTCTCCGCGTACTCGCGCCGCGTCAGGAACTGCCACCCCTCCGCGATCTCGACCAGCTCGACGCCATGCTCGTCGCCGTAGGAGCTCCTGACCTCGTCGAGTGCCCCGCGGATGGCACTCTCCCCCGCCTCGGGCTCGAGCGAAATGAGCTCTTCGAGCGTCAGCGGGCGCGACGCCGCAAACAGCGCGGCTTCAAGCAGCTTCGCGAGGGGTTGCACGCTTGATCACCATGGGACCGAAGGGCTCGGACTGGGAGAGCGTGAGCGCGCTGCGCTTGGCCAGCTCGAGCAGCGCGATGAACGTCGAGAGCACATCGACGAGCGTCGCCTGAGGGCCCCCCCCGACAGCGTCGGCCCATGCGAAGGTATCGTGCTTTTCGAGCAGCGCCTGGATGCGGGCGGTTGCGCCTTCGACATCCAGCGGCCGCGGGACCACGCGGTGCAGCATCGGCTCGGGGATCAGCGAGATCACGCGCTCCGCGGCGCTCAGCAGATCGTTCAGATCGATCTGGAGCGGCGCGGGAGGAGCATCCGCCGGAGGCGCTTCGTAGCCGCGACCAAAGCGCTCCGCTTTGCGCTCGGCCGCCCGCCCGAACCAGTCGACCAGCTCGCGGATCTGCTGGTATTCGAGCAGGCGCCGCACCAGCTCCGCGCGCGGATCCTCCCACTCGTCGTCCCCCAGGCGCCGCGGCAGCAGCATCTGCGCCTTGATGCGGAGCAGCCGGGCCGCCATTTCGAGGTAGTCCGCCGCCTGATTGAGCCCCAAGTCCTGGATGACGGAGAGGAACTGATCCGCGATCTTCGCGATGGGGAGGTCGGTGATATCGACCTCGTCCTCGCGAATCAGATGCAGCAGCAGATCGAGCGGTCCGGAGAACTTCTCCAGCTCTACGACGAAGCCGCTACCGCCCGAGTCTCGAGTGATGGGAGTCGTCACGAGGCCAATCGGAACGGGGAGACGATTCTGAGTGCGACGTCCAGCAGCTGCATCCCCGGCCACATGAAGACGTTGATGACCCCGGGAAGCAGCCACACGACGAGGAGAATGGGGACAATCCCGAACGCGTAGAGCTGGCGATAACGCATGCCCGCGGCCGGCGGCAGGATCTGTTTGAGCACATGACTGCCGTCGAGCGGCGGAATGGGAATCAGATTGAAGCACGCCAGCACCACATTGAGGTACATCCCCCAAAACATCATATGCTGCAGCAGCGCCAACGTCGGGACGGCTGACGGGAAAGCCTGGCCGAGCAGTCCCACAAGCACGTACACGATGGCGCTCAGAATGAACAACGCGAGGTTCGTCGCGATTCCCGCGAGCGACACGATGATGTCCCCTCGGACATAACGCCGATAGTTGCGCGGATTGACCGGCACGGGTTTCGCCGCGCCGAAGACAAACGGTGCATGGCTGAGAATCAGCACGGTCGGCAGGATGATCGTCATGAACGGATCGATGTGCTTCAGCGGATTCAGTGTCAGCCGCCCGAGCATGTAGGCGGTGGTGTCACCCTGCCGGTAGGCAGCCTCGGCGTGGGCATATTCGTGCGCCACGACCGAAAACAAGAGTACGGGGATCTGTAGGAGGACATCCTCGAGCCGCACGGCCTAAGATAACGTAGAGCCTTGACCCGACGCAACTTACCGTCTACTTTCCGCGCGATGCCGAAAATCAAATCCGCCAAGAAAGCGATGCGCCAGGCACGCTCGCGCACCATTCGCAATCGAGCGCAACGCTCGTCACTCCGCACCGCGCTGAAGCACGTGCGCGCCGCCGCTACTGCCGATGCCGCCGCCGCCGCGTACGCGCTTGCCGCCCGCGTGCTCGATCGCGCTGCGCGCAAAGGCCTGATCCACAAGAACAATGCCGCCCGGCAGAAATCCCGCCTGGCGGCTCTGGTAAAGCGGCTGCGCGCAAAGGCCTCGTAAACAAACCGTCACTAGGCTATGGATCGTTTGATGTAGGGGCGCAGCATGCTGCGCCCTCCGTATTTCCGGATCCTACATCGCGGCCAATTCCCCGCCGCAATTCTCGCAGTACCACTCCGTCGCCAGATTCATCGTACCGCAATCGCGGCACTTGAGGGTCTTTTCGACCTCGGCGTCCGCATCGACTGGAGCGTCCGGTGTCACTTCCTGATCGACCTGATACCGCTCGCCGCTCGCGCGCCGCGGTGAGGGCGCGTTCTTCTCGTCCTCGGTCACCGACTTCAGAAATGCCAGCTCGTCGATCGGCGTCTTGCGCTTCGGCGGCGCGGGCGGCGGGGTGCTCGGCGGTATCTTCAGTGGCGGCCCGGGCTTGGTCTTCACGAGCGAATCGAGCTCTTCGAGTCTGGTAATGTCACGCTCCACGTCGAGCAGCTCGTCGCGCACGGCGCCGAGGTCGGCCAGCGCATCCTTGTGCACCTGGGACCATTGCGCTTCGTCGTACTCGCCGACTTCATGGCGCAACTCGGTCTCGGCTAAGCGCTCCGCGGCGGCCTTTTCCTTTCTTTGCAGCTCGAGTAGTTGCTCCTTGTGCTGCGCGATGAGCTGGCGCGCAGCTTCGGCGTGCGACCTCAACTCTTCAGTGACCGCCTTGAGTCGCGCTTCGTAGTCGGCCTTCACCCGCGTCCGCACGTGCTCGGGCGCCGAGTCGGGGGTCGCGGTGATGCGCGCGAGCCACGCCTCGTATTGGCGGCGCTCCTCCAGCAGACGCTGGATGGTCGCTGCGCTCTTCGAGGGCCCCGCCCCGCTTCGATTAGCCATCGAAGCTCAGCGGTTTCGGCTGTCCGATTCGTTGCGCGGCGACAATGATCCGCGCCGAGTGCTCCAGTGACTCCATCCGGATCCAGGCCTCATCGAGAGTTTGTCCCATCGTCACGGCACCGTGGTGGGCGAGCAGCAGCGCGTGACACTGCGTGTCGTCGAGGAACGGCACGACCCGCTCTCCCAGCTCCGGCGTGCCTGACTTCCCGTAGGGCACCAGCGGGACCGGTCCAACCACGAAGATAAGCTCCGGCAACAAATTGGACGGAATCTCTTGTCCCGCAACAGCAAAGCCGGTGGCGGTGGGGGGATGCGCGTGCACCACGGCCTGGATGTCGGGCCGGTGCCGCAAAATGCGCAGGTGTAAGTCCAACTCGCTGGTAGGCTTGCGGCGACCGCGGGACCGGGGCTTCCCCGCCAGATCGACCTCCACCATGTCGCCCGCGGTCAGCAGCGACTTGATCTGGCCGCTCGGCGTGACGAGGACGCGTTGCGGCCCTAAACGAACCGAGAGATTGCCGTCCCGCCCCGCAATTAGACCGTGTGCTGCAAGCTGACGGCAGCACAGCGCCATGCGCCGGGCTACCGCGCTCGCGTTCATAGCTCGTGGACGATCGTGCCCGCGACGATGGTCAGGATCGCGCGGCCGGTCAGCGCGCGGCCAGTGAACGGTGTGTTGTGGCTTTTCGAGTGAAACGCGTTGGGATCGACGGTCCACTTGGCGGCCGGATCCAGAACGACCACGTCGGCGACCGCCCCCGCCGCGAGGGTACCGCCCGGCAGGTGGAAGACCCGCGCCGGCTCGGTGCTCATGCGCCGGATCAGTTCCGGCAGCATGAACACGCCGCCGCCCACGAGGTCCGTGTGCGCGACGGCGAACGCAGTCTCGAGCCCGACGATGCCGAACGGCGCGTCGTCAAAGGCGGCTTCCTTTTCATCGTAGGCGTGCGGCGCATGGTCGGAAGCGATGCAATCGATCACGCCGTCCTTCAGCGCGCCGCGCAACGCCGCGACGTCGGCAGCCTCACGGAGCGGTGGGTTCATCTTGGCGTGCGTGTCGTACTCCTCGCAGGCGTAGTCGGTCAGCGTCAGATGATGCGGCGTCACTTCAGCGGTGACTCGGATGCCCCGGTCCTTCGCGTCACGGATGATCGCGACCGAGCCGCGCGCCGACATGTGGCAGAGATGGACATGCCCGCCGGTCAATTCGGCGAGCAACACATCGCGCGCAACCATGATCTCTTCGGCCGCCGACGGGATGCCCTTGAGGCCGAGGCGCGTCGAGACGAGACCCTCATGCATCACGCCACCCGACGCGAGCGTCGGATCCTCGCAATGATCGGCGACCGGAATGCCGAAGGTGCGCGCGTATTCGAGCGCGGTGCGCATCAGGTGACTCGCGACCACGGGCTTACCGTCGTCCGAGACCGCGACCGCGCCGGCGCTCACCATCTCACCGAATTCGGCGAGCCGCTCACCTTTTTGACCGATCGAGACAGCGCCGATCGGATGCACGCGCGCGAGGGCCGCGCGTCCTGATTGCCGGACGATGAAGCCCACCGCCGCCTGGTTATCCGTGACCGGATCGGTGTTCGGCATGGCGCAGATGGCCGTAAAGCCACCGGCCGCCGCCGCCCGCGCACCGCTGGCCACGGTCTCTTCGTCTTCGTTGCCCGGTTCGCGCAGATGCACGTGCAGATCCACCAATCCAGGGGCGACGACCTTGCCTGTGACGTTGCGCACCGTAGCACCGTCGGGCGTTCCCAGACCACGGCCGACCGCCGTGATCTTGCCGTCCTGAATCAGCACGTCGACCACATCATCCAGGTCGCGGCTCGGGTCGATCACGCGGCCCCCTTGCAGCAGCAGTGGCGCCGACACGCTCACTCGTTGCCTCCGCCCTTGGCTGCATTGGCGAGCTCCGCACGACCGCCCGCCAGCAGATAAAGCACGGCCATGCGCACGGCGACGCCGTTCGTCACCTGGTCCAGGATGACGCTGTGTGGCCCATCGGCCACGCGCGAGTCGATCTCGACGCCGCGGTTCATCGGCCCCGGATGCATGATCGTGATGGCGCGAGGCGAGCGCTCCAGCCGCTCCGGCGTCACGCCGAAGACGCGGTAGTACTCACGCACGCTGGGAATGAAACCCTTCTCCATGCGCTCGAGCTGCAGCCGCAGCACGTTGAGCACGTCGGCCCATTCGATCGCCTCTTCGATCCGGCCGAATACCGTGACGCCGAGCTCCTCGATCCCGCGCGGCATGAGCGTCCAGGGACCGCAGACGGCGACCTCCGCGCCGAGCTTGGTGAGTCCCCACAGATTCGATCGGGCCACGCGCGAATGCAGCACGTCGCCCACGAGACAGACCTTGAGGCCTTCGATCTTGCCATGCTTGTCACGAATCGTGAGGAGATCGAGCAGCGCCTGGGTGGGATGCTCGTGCTTGCCGTCTCCGGCGTTGATGACGTTCGACGCGATCCGATCGCCGAGGAACTCGGCAGCCCCGGACGAGGGATGGCGGATCACCACCATGTCGATCCGCATCGCCTCGAGGTTGCGCGCCGTGTCCACCAGCGTCTCGCCCTTCGAGACCGATGACCCGCTGGCGGTGACGTTCACCGTATCGGCGGACAGCCGTTTCTCCGCGAACTCGAACGAGATGCGTGTCCGGGTCGAGGCCTCGAAGAAGAGGTTCACGATCGTCTTGCCGCGCAGCGCCGGCACTTTTTTTATCGGCCGCTCCGAGACTTCCTTGAACGGCTCGGCGGTGTCGAGAATGAGCCGGATCTGCTCCGGCGTCATGTGCTCGAGACCGGTGAGGTCTTTGCCGAGGATCGAGGTCATCGGACGACGTCCACCTGATCGCGGCCGTCCAGCTCCACGACCTGAACCTCCACACGATCACCTGCTCCGGTCTTGATCGCCTTCCCCACGATGTCCGCCTGAATCGGCAGCTCACGGCCGCCGCGGTCCACCAACACGCAGAGCGAGATGCGCTTGGGACGGCCGAAATCGGCCAGCTCGTCGAGGGCGGCGCGCACGGTGCGGCCGGTATAGAGCACGTCGTCCACGATGACGGCGTGTTTGTCCGTGAGATCGCCCGGCAGATGCGTTTCGCCGATGACCGGCTTGGGACCGACGGTGCCGAGATCGTCGCGGTAGAGCGTGATGTCGAGCGCGCCGCGCGGGACGTCGGCGCCTTCCTGTTCGTTGATGAGTTTGGCGAGGCGATCGGCCAGCTCGACACCGCGGCGCTGAATGCCGATGAGCACGAGGTCGTCAGTGCCGTGCGCCAGCTCGAGGATTTCCACTGCCATACGCTGCAACGCCCGCGACATCGCGCGGGCGTCGAGGAGAATCGTGCGGTCTTCCGCTTTTGGCCGAGGCATCTCGGGGCTGAAACTTATCCGCTTCGCGGTGTTACATTCAAGTGAGCGCCGCCAGGGCGGCCCACGGTCCGCGTAAAGGGTTTCTAGCCCACCCGTCGAGGTATGCCGACATAACCTGACTTCCTCGCCCTCCACCGCGGACAACGGGCGGTCCAAGGAAGGAAGGTTTGTGTCATGAAGCCTGATCTGGCGTGGCTTCGCAAGCAAGCCAAGCGTCACCTCACCGAGCTCCGCGTTACCAACCCGCAGGCCAAACTCGCCGACGCGCAGCGCGACATCGCGCGGCAGAACGGTTTTCCGAGCTGGCGAGCCCTCAAGGCCCACGTCGATGCGCTCGGCGTCGAGGGCCAATTGTTCGACGCCGCCCGTCGTGGCGACATCGCGGCGTTGAACGCGCTGCTCGATCGCTCCCCCGACAAGCTGCAGGCCCGCGAGGAACCATATGGATGGACCCTGCTGCATGCCGCGGCGGGTGAAGGCCAGCTCGCCGCTGTGAACCTGCTGTTACAGCGCGGGCTGGATCCGAACGTGCGCGAGAAGGGCGACAATACGTACCCGATGCACTGGGCGGCGGCGGCCGGCAAGCTGGACGTGGTGCGCCGCCTGGCCGACGCAGGTGGCGACGTCGTGGGCCACGGCGATGATCATGAAATCGAGGTGATCGGCTGGGCCAGCTGTTGGGAGGGGGCCGAGGATGCCGGGCACCGCGCGGTTGTCGATTTTCTCCTGAGCCGCGGGGCCCGCCATCATATCTTCTCCGCTATCGCCTGCAATGCGGGTGACGAGGTGCGCCGCATCGTCGCCACAAATCCCGCGGCACTGATGAGCCGGCTGAGCCGCAACGAGAATCACCAAACTCCGCTGCATTTCGCGGTCGGTCACCATCGCCCGCAGATGGTCGCGCTGCTCGTCGAGCTTGGCGCCGATCCCCTGGTCGCCGACGGCTTCGGCTTCCCGCCGGCGATGTATGCCACGTCTCCCGACATCGATCGCCCGGTGATGCAAGCGATCCGCGCGTTGACTGCCGCCGAGCTGCGCAGCGCCGACCGCGGCAAGCGCGCGACACGTGCGGGCACGATGGATCTGCTCGCCAGCCTTGCGCTCGGCGATTGGGAAGCGGCGACGCGATTGACTGGCGACAACCCCGAGCTGCTGCGGAGCGGTGGAGTCTTGCATCTGGCGACCAAGCGGGGCGACGTGGCCGGTGTCCAATGGCTGCTGGATCACGGTGCGGATCCGAATGGGCGCTGGGCACACTGGGATTCAGAACTGACGCCGCTGCACCTCGCCGTCCTCGCTGATCACGCGGAGATCATGCGGATCTTGCTCACTCGTGGCGCCGATGCCACCATCCGCGACACCAAGCACGACAGCGACGCACTCGGCTGGGCCGAGTTCTTCCGCCGGCACGACATGGTCGAGCTCTTGAAGGCGCGCAGCGCCAGCTAGTACACGGGCGTCAGCGGCGGTTTGCCTTGTAATACCGCCTGCACATTGGCGACCGCGATGCCGGCCATGTTGCGGCGGGTTTCCTCCGTGGCGCTGCCGATGTGCGGGAGCAAAACCGTCCTCGGCGCCGCGCGCAGGCGTGGGTGGATTACCGGCTCGTCGGTATAGACATCCAGACCGGCGGCGCCCAGGTGGCCCCGTTCGAGTGCGGCGGCGAGCGCTTCCTCACGGACCAGGTCGCCGCGCGACGTATTGATCAGAATGGCTCCCGCCTTCATGAGGGCTAGTGACTCGGCGTTGATGATGCCTTTCGTCTCCGGAGTAGCCGGGACGTGCAGGCTGACGATGTCGCTGGCGGCGAGCAACCGCTGGATATCGACGCGTGTGGCACCGCTGTCACGCTCGAACTCGGGCTTTGCATTGCGAGCGGAATAGAGCAGCCGCACGCCAAACGGTACCGCGCGACGCCCAACCGCTTGCCCAATGCGACCGGCGCCGAGCAAGCCGAGCGTGCGTCCGTTCAACTCCAGACCCAGCAGCTGCTCCGGTTGCCATCCGGTCCACTGCCCGTTGCGGATGAGATCGACGCCTTCGACCAGTCGCCGGGCGGTCGCCAGGATCAGGGCCCAGGTGAGATCAGCGGTCGCTTCGGTGAGCACGCCCGGAGTGTTGGTCACCAGCACACGGCGCATCTCGGCGGCGACCAGGTCGATGTTGTTGTACCCGACGGCCATATTCGCGACGATGCGGAGCTGGGGGAGATTCTTGAATTCGGTGCCACCGATCCAACGGCTCAGCAGCGGGACGATGGCAACCCAGTCCCCTTTGGGTGTCGGTTCACCGGTACTGATCCACGTGACGTCGAGGCCCGTCAACTGCGACGGCTCGAGCAGGTTCTTCAGCTCCGCGGCGACGAGAACGCGGTGAGCCAAATCTATTGCATCGCCGTTTGTTGCATCTCCACCGCCTGCCAGCGGCCATCCCGTTTCACGAAAACTCGCGTGTATCGGACCTTGCCGCTGAAGGGAAAGCCGCGAAACGTGCCCGTGTTGTCGGCGATGCCGCGCAGCACGGCCACATCGCCATAGATCCGCACGTCCAGACTGTCGTACTTCACCGCCGTCAGTTTGAGGGTGCCGCTCGCGATATCGCGGATGTTATCGGCACGCGAGCGCACTGCGCCCAACCGAGAAACCTCGACGAACTCGGTCGCCAGCATCCGCGATAAGGCAACCGTGTCAGCCTGCAGCAGCGCTTGCCCACGACTCGTCTCCAGGGCCTTAATCGAGTCTGCGGCCTGTGCCGATAGGCTGCCGGCGCACACGAGCAGAAATAGCGCAGTTATGCGAGTGATCATGCGGAGCCTCCCTTGAGCTTCAGGCCGCGCGGGCCTACGTAGTCCGACTGCGGGCGAATGAGGTGGTCTTCGGCATGCTGCTCTATTACGTGCGCGCACCAGCCGGCGATTCGCCCGCAGGCAAATGTGGCCACGAACGACTTCGGCTCGAGGCCAAGGGCCTGCAGCACGAGCGCGGTGAAGAACTCCACGTTGGTCCGCAGATTCCGGCCCGGTTTCACCTCGTCGAGCACTTTCAGCGCCGTCTGCTCGACCGATCGCGCCAGGTCGTACAGCTGCCGGTTCTCGAGGGCCGCGGAGCTCAATTCGTCCGCCGCCTTGCTGAGGACTGCGGCGCGCGGATCGCGCACCTTATAGACGCGATGGCCGAAGCCCATGATGCGCCGCCCCACCTTCAGCTCGTTGCGAACCCAGGCCTCGGCACGATCCGCCGACTTGATGTCCTTCAACATGTCGAGCACGGGTCCGGGTGCGCCGCCATGCAGCGGACCCTTGAGTGCGCCGATCGCGCCCGTGACCGCGCTCACCATATCCGACCGGGTGCTGGCGATTACGCGCGCCGCGAAGGTTGAGGCGTTCATGCCGTGATCCATCACCGTTACCCAATAGGTATCGACGGCGCGCGCCGCGATCGGATCCGGCTCCTTGCCGTGGACCATGTAGAGAAAGTTGGCGGCGTGCGATAAATCGGCGCGCGGCGCAATTGGCTGCTTGCCTGCGCTGAGCCGCGCGTGCGCCGCGATCACGGTAGGAAACCGCGCCGTCAGCATCTTCGCGGCCTGCATATCGGCCGCCGGCGAAATGTCGTCGGGATTGTCCAGGTCGAGCGACAGCGTCGCACAAGCCATGCGCAGCGCGTCGATCGGCGGGGCGTCCGCGGCAGCTCGCACGACACGCATGGCTTCTTCGGGGAGCGCCCGCAGGGCAGCGATCTCCTTGCGCAGCGTGGCCGATTCCTCGCGACTCGGGAGCGCGCCACGCCACAGCAGATGCGCAGCCTCCTCGAAGCTCACGCGACCCGCCAGCTCGTTCAGCTCATAACCACCGATGATGAGCTGACCCGCCAGCCCGTCGACGTGACTCAGACGCGTCTGAGCAGCAACGACGCCATCCAGGCCGCGGGGTTTTACCGAGCCGTCGATGAGAGCTCCTTCGCCAGTTGGTAGATGTACTCGGCGCCGTCGTAATAGTCCTGCACGCCAATGCGCTCGTCGCGGCCGTGCGCCCGGATGTCGTTGATATCGACGAAGACGCCCGACACGCCGTAGACGGGCACCCCCGCATTGCGGAAGTACAGCCCATCAGTGGCGCCGGTTTCCATGACCGGCACGACGGGGATGTTCCACAGGCGCTTCGTGACTCGCTCGATCGCTCCCATGACCTCCGGGGTCAACGGCGACGGCGGGCTGGGAGTCGCGGGTGAGACAACGCTGATCTTGACGGCCGTATCGTTGACGACTCTGGCGAGCGTGCCCTGCACCTCGTCCTGCGGCGTCCCTGGCATGACGCGGCAGTTCACCGTGGCCGCCGCCATCTGCGGCAGCGCGTTCTCGGCGTGGCCCCCCGTCAGCTCCGTAGCGACGCAGGTTGTCCGAAGCTGCGCGTTGTAGAGCGGGCTGGCATCGGAGAGCCGGCGCAGCGCGGCGGAATCGGGCGTCGGACGCGCCACGGCCGCCATATCCAGCGCGAGCTGGCCCCCCCCCTGCTGCAGCGTCGCCCACCGCTCGAACGTGGCGCGTGTGATCTCGTTCAGCTGCGCCGGAAACTCGTAGGCCGCGACCCGCCCCAGGGCGGCAGCGAGCCGGTAGATCGCGTTGTCCTTCGTCGGCAGCGAGCTGTGGCCGCCGGGGTTGTGCACCTCGAGCTTGAAGGTGACGTACACCTTCTCGCTCGCCTGCACCGAACGCATCACCCGCTTGCCGTTCAGGATCACAGGATCGCCGGAGTCCATGTTGATGACGAATGCGCCGTCGACCAGGTCGCGATGGTTTTGCAGCAACCACTCGACGCCGTTGTAGTCGCTGCCGCCTTCTTCGCCGGTCGTCAGCGCTACAATCAGATCCCGGTTCGGCTTATACCCTTCCTGCTTGAGGCGCACGAGCGTGGCGACGAGGATCGCGTCGCCATCCTTGATATCCAACGTGCCGCGGCCGTAGAAGAAGCCGTCCTTCTCGGTGAAGGTGAAGGGATCGAGCGACCAGTCCTCGCGCCGCGCCTCGACGACGTCGAGATGCGCGAGCAGGACGATCGGCTTCTGCGGGCGGGTTCCCGTACTGCGCAAGCGGGCGACGAGGTTGTAGTTCTTCGAATTCGCGGGACCGATCACCTGAACATCGGCGGGGGGAAAGCCACCGTGAATCAGCCGGTCGGCCATCGCCTGCGCGGCGATCGTCGTGCTGCCGCTCGACCCGGTCGTGTTGATGTTGATGAGCTGTTCGAAGATGTCGCGCGCCCGCTGGTCATTGACGCTGAGCCTCTTTTCCGTCTGCGCCGCCAGAGGACGCGCGAAGAGCGCTGCCGTAATAAGGCAGAATACCATTCGACGATTCACGAACAGCAATCTACCCGGTGGGGGTTGCGTCAAGTGCCCCCAACCCAGTCCAAGCGCATAACACGTGAATCTCATGGCGTCCCCGCCTTTCTATAGACGCGCACGTAGTCGATCAACATCGTCGCTGGAAAGATGGCGTCCGACTGCGGATCGCGGTCGAAGTTTCCCCCGACCGCGTGATTGAGGATCAAGAAGAACGGCTGATCAAAGACCCAGTTGCCGTACTGCGCCACACTGGCGCGCGCGACCACGTAGTGCTGGGTGCCATCCACAGAATAGCGGATGGCCGCGGCGTCCCACTCGACTGCGTAGGTGTGATAGTTGGTCGTGACCGCGGGCTGCGGGTGCACGAACGGCGTGTTTCCAGAGTAGCCGGGGCCGTGTACCGCCGAGCTCATTTGGCCGGTGTTGCTGCCGCGGTTTTCCATGATGTCGAGCTCGCCTGAGGTCGGCCACCCAACCGTCCCGATATTGGTCCCCAGCATCCAGAATGCCGGCCAGAGTCCCTGTCCGGCCGCGAGCTGGATGCTGGCCTCGACGCGGCCGGCAGTGACCGAGACCTTGCCACGAGTGGTGATCTTGGCGGACGTATAGCGACAGGCACCGTAGTAACACGACAGACCAACCGGGGCAACGCGCGCGACGATTTTGAGCTGCCCCTGACCGTTCAACGCGATGTTCGAGGTGTCCGACGTGTAGTACTCTTTCTCGTTGTTGCCCCATCCGCAGTTGCTCTGCGAGCACCCGTCGCCGATGTCGTAGCGCCAGTACGTGGTGTCGATCGGCGTGCCGGCCGGGCCATCGAACTCATCGCTCCATACCAATGTCCACCCTGGCGGAGGCGGTGGCAGCGCTGGAGGCGGAGGCGGTGGGGAAACGACACCGCCCGCACCGCCGGACGCGCAGCCCAGCAGCGCGTACACTGCCATCGCAGGTATAGCACGGCGCCTAGAGATGCGCAGCACGGCGCCATTGCTCGGCGATGACTGCGTGCCCCGCAGCGGTCGGATGCACGCCGTCCGCCGCCCAATACTGCGGCGGCGCGACGCGGGCTTTCTCGTTGAACACGGTCTGCAGCGGAATGAAGGCGGCACGAGCACCCGCAGCCACCCGCGCCGCCGCCGCGCGCCGCTCATCGAACTCCGGGAACCAGCGCGCATCGACGGCACCGGTGCGCAGGACGAACGGCTCCAGCACGATGAGCTGCAGGTTGGGTATTGCCTGTCGTGTCTGCTGCAGGAGCGCGGTGTACTGGTCCTCGTAATCCTTGACGGTCCCGGTATACCCGTGATCGAGCTTGTGCCAGAAATCGTTCACGCCGATGAGGATGCTCAACACATCCGGTTTCAAGTCCAGCGTATCGGTCGTCCACCGCTGCTGCAGGTCCGGCACCTTATTCCCGCTGATGCCGCGATTGTAAAACTCCAGACCCTCGGTCGGCCGGGCTGCCAGCACCCCGGACGTAACGAGTAACGGGTACCCGGTGCCCAGCGCGCCCGCGCTGTTCGCCTCGGCCGCGGTGCGGTTGCGACCACAATCGGTGATGGAGTCGCCCTGAAACAGCACCACCTTGCGCTTGGACGACGCAGCGGGAGCCGGCGTTTGCAGTGGGGATTTCGCGACGCTGAGTGCGGCTGCCGTGGTCGCGATGAATTGACGACGGTCGATTTCGTTCGCCACATTCCCTCCGACGTTCGTGATCGCGTCGTCGCGTGAGCTGCTCACGCGACGCCGCACTCGACGTACAGGACCATGGCGCGCAGGCCGTCCCGCAGTCGCTCAGTCACCGGAAACTCGGTGGCGCCCAGCGTAGCGCGCACCGTCTTGGCCCGGAGCAGCTGAATCAGGTCGTGCGGTGTGATCAAGACGGATACATGCTCCAGCGCGCCGGGAGAGCTCGCCGGCGCGCTGACCGCCATGCCCGGGCCCGCCGTGATGGAATCGGCGTTGTCCAACCGGAAACGCACGATGCGCTCCTCGGGCGGACGCGCCGCCGGACTCAACACCAGAAAGTCCAGCTGCAGATCCGGCAGAGCCGCCGGCGGTCGGGAGGCGGGCTGCATGATAGCCGTGATTCCCTTCACGCCATAGCTCGCCGGCACGACGCCGGGCTCCGGCGGCAAGACGACCAGGGTCTTGTGCCGGGCGGTGTCGAATGTCGCTCGCAGCCGATCGGCCGGCGGCAGGCTGTCGATTTCGAGCTCCTCCATCGCCGCCGCGCACGCCCTGGAGCGAAGCGGAGGGTCGAGGTGTGCTGCCTGGTTCGAGGCGCACGCCGGAAGCACGGCGAGCGCTGTCGCGACGCAGATCAGGCCCCGTCTGACACAGCAGCTGCGAATGGCCACGTCCGTCCTTTCCACGACCACGCACCGAAGCAGAGGATTCCCAGGACCAACGCACCCAATCCGAAGGCGAGCACGATCATCGGGGTGGTCGCAAAAATGAAAACCCACCCGAGCAAGGCCACCAGACTGGGCAGCGGGTACAGCCACATCCGATATGGCCGCGGCATGTTCGGCTCTCGACGGCGCAACAACGTCACCGCGCCGATTTGACCGATAAACTGCACCAGAATCCGCGTGGTGATGAGGGCATCGATGACCGTGCCCAGGGAGACGAAGCCCGCGAGAATCGACAAGACCCCCAGCACGACCAGCGAGACGTAGGGAAACCCACCGGTTGGGTGGAGCCGCGCGAAAATGCTGAAGAAATACCCGTCCTTTGCCGCCGCGTACGGCACCCGCGAATAGCCCAGCAGCAGGGCGAAGACGGAGCCGAACGCCGTCCACAGGATCATGGCGGTGAAGACGGTCGCGATCCTGGCGCCATAGATCCGTTCCATGAAGATCGAGACCACGAAGTTCGAGTGCGGATGCGACTCCGCCGGAACGAAATCCCGCCACGGCACCACGCCGATGATGGAGAAGTTTATCGCCACGTAGATCAGCGCCACCGCGACTGTGCTCAGCAAGATCGAGCGCGGAATGACGCGACCGGGGTTCTGGACTTCATCGCCGATGTAGCAGACGTCGTAATAGCCGAGGTAATCGTAGACGCCGATGCGTGAGGCGGCGCCAACTCCCAGCAAGAAGCCCAGCGAGAAGTTGAACGCGCCCGGTGGGAAGTCGAACGCCACTTTCGGATCGAAATGCGCAGCGCCGGTCAGCACCACGACGATGACGGTGAGGATGGTGCCGATCCAGAGAGTCACCGTGATGGTCGCAATCGATTTGATGCGGCGGTAGAGCAGCGCGATGTTGATCAGGCCGATCACGGTCACGACCAGCAGCATCTCCGAACGTGTGATCCCCTTCCAGATGTAGCCGAGGTACTGCGAGAAGCCGATGTATCCCGACGCGATCTCGAGGGGACCGCTCAGAACGAACTGCCACACGAACAGGAATCCCATGAGCCGACCAAAGGTCGCGGCGCCGTAGCCGTGGCGCAGATAGCCGAAGGATCCGCCCGAGCCGGGCAGCGCGGCGCCGAGCTCGCTCCACACCATGCCGTCACAGATGACGATCACCAGCGCGACGACCCAGCCGAGCATCGCCTGGGGGCCGCCCAGCGCGGACATGAGCAGCGGGATCGTAATGAACGGCCCGATGCCGATCATGTTCGTCATGTTGAGCGCCGTGGCGTGCAACAGGCCAAAGCGGCGCGTCATCGTCGCGGACGGAGGCTGGTTCATGCTGGGCGCGGGAGGGGGGGAGGGGGGGGAGCCGACGGACTCACAGCCGTCCCGCGTGACGCAGCGCTCCGCACGTGACGGCGAGGCTATCGGGCCGTGTCGCGCCGAGCGGCCGACGGGCGTCGACCGCGAGCGTCTCCGTGCTGGTGCGCGCCGCGGCATAGGCATTCTCGCAGTCGCGCCGCTCGAGCAGCTGCCTTGGTGCCCGCCGCGCCTGGACGTACCACACGATCAGGCTGATGACGCCCAGAAGCAGCAGGACCTGCCCCGTGCCCCGGCTCTCTCTCAACCCTTGGCCTTCGCTTTCACGTCGGCGATACGTGTCTTCACGAAGCGCCGCACCAGCGCCGCGGGGGGCTTCTTCGTCAGCGGAAAGCGAATCGTTCCCTTCCCTGAGATTTCATAGCCCTTGATCGCGGCAGCATTGGCGCGCGCGTCCGCCGCCGTGAAGGGATACAGGCTGGTGTGATCCTTGAACGCGGCGTACCACACGAGGCTGCGGCCGTCGAGCTTGAGCGCGGGGATTCCATAGCTGATGGTCTCCTCGGCACCCGGAGCCGCTGCGCGTACGACCTCGCGCAGTTGTTTGAGCGCCTTGCGGGCGTCGGGCGTCAGGGACGCGAAATACTTCTTCACTTGTGGGCTCATGGCCTGGGATTCTTCCACAGATCGATCGGTTTGGCCACGCCCTTCGGCCGGAACGGCAACGTGACCTTCCTGCCCAATCCCGCCGAGGCGTAGGCAGCGTACAGCACTTCCTGCACGACGCGTCCGGTCTCACCGTCGGAAACCGGCGCCTCCTTGCCGCGCACGCAGCGCGCGAAATGCCGCATCTCCTGCGGGAAACCGTAATTCCAGTGCTCTTCGAAAACGGGATACGTCCAACCCTTGGTGGTCGCGGCCTTCTCGACGGCGTAGCCGAATCCGACTTCGGAATACGTCGGCAGGGCGTTGCCCATGAGCATGTCGGCGTACGTCTGCCCCTTTTCTCCGAACACCTCGATGGAATCGTCCATGCCGCCGGGCCGATTCCAGCTGTTCTCGACCACGCCGATCGCGCCGTTGTCGAACTCGATGATCGTGATCGCTTCGTCCTCCCCTTGCGTGCGATCGCCGTGCGCCTGGGTCGCCATGTGCGAGTAGACGCTTTTCACTTTCGGCTTGCCGAGAAACCACCAGCAGAAGGCGATGCCGTGGCAACCCAGGTCCATGACCGCGCCGCCGCCCGACTGGTCGACGTCCCAGAACCAATCGGAATGAGGCCCGGAGTGCTTCTCGCCCTGCTTCACGAGGTGCACGCGACCGAATGCCCCTTCGTCCGCCATTTGCTTCGCCTTCACGTACTTCGGAGCGAAGAACAACTCCTCGGCGTACAACAACAGGACACCGGCCTTGCGGCAGGCGTCGATCATCGCGTCGGCTTCCTCCAGCGTGATGCAAAGCGGCTTCTCGCAGACGACGTGTTTCCCCGCTTTGGCGGCATCGATGGTGATCTGCGCGTGCAGACGATTGGGGGCGGTAATCGAGATGAGCTCGACTTCCGGATTTCGGAGCAGCTCATGGTAGTCCGTGTAGGCCGTCGCGATGCCGTGTCGTTGCGCGAAGCCCGCCGCGTGTCCCTTGGTCGGGGACGCGACCGCGATCACCTCACCTTCGTCGGGCATCATCTTTACCGAGTGTGCGATGCAGTCCGCCTGAAAGCGGGAGCCGATGATCCCGATCTTTACTTTGGACATGTGCGGGTCAGGCGTCTTCGGGGAGAACCGATTCTTCGGGCGCGTCTGTCGGGCTCTCGAAGAACAGGTTGTAGCCATCCGGGTCCTTGACCTGAGTCGTCCACATCCCGTTGCCGACCATCGGCCGGGAGGCGTCGAGGCCGCGGCCACGGAATTCGTGATACAGCCTGACGGCATCGTCGCACAAGAAGTTGATCGAGACGCCTACTCCGACCGGGGCGGCCGGCACGTTGCGGTGTGGTCCTTCGCGCCAGAATGCCTGCAGCATCAGCGCGGCGTCGCCGAGCTCGAGCCAGCACCACCGCAGCTTCCCCTCGTCGACCCACTGTTTCGTGAGCTTGCAGCCAAGGCCGTCGACGTAGAAGCGAACGGACTCCTCGATGCTGCGTACCCAGAAGAAAGGCACGGCTCGCTGCACATTCGATTGGACATGCGGAGTCGTCATGGCGACCGCAATAATAGCCGCCGGTCCGGGACCCGGCGACTCAAGAACATTCTCCGCTAACGAGGAGGCTTGGACAGGAGGCGTTCGGCGAAGTCGAGCCGCTCCTCGACTTCTGCCAACCGTTGCTGCAGGGTGTCGACCGTTCGGCGCAGCTCAGTCACCTCCGCGGTGACGTCGGCGTCCGCGGCCGGCAGCTTGCGCCGCGATACGCCCGTCAATCCCGCGGTGACGACTTTGGCGATCGAGGCGGCGATGATGATGATGCCGACACCCAATGCCCACGAGGGAATCATGAAGTCCATCTGCTCGAATCTACATCGGTCGCGCGGACCTGCTCAGAAGTCGGGAATCGGCGGCTTCGGTGGCTCGGGTGAGCGCGGAATCTTCGCTGGCTCCCACGGCTCGGGAGGCTTGGGCTTGGGCGGCATGGGAATCTTGGGGGGGGTCGGTGCGGGCTTGTCGGCCATGGTGACCTCGTCAGTGCAAGCGGTTCAAGGTCTCGGCTGACCGGCCCCGAGAACGGGCTTCTCGCGCGCCTGAGCGAGCAGGCGCTCGGCGAAGTCGACGCGCTCCTGCAGCTCCGCGAGCAGAGCGGACTGGTCGGAGAGCGTGTCTTGCGCCTCCTGCAGCGCCGCATCCTGCTGCTCCACCCGCAGCTTCAGGTCGGCGAGGTCTTTTGGCGAGGCACCGCGTCCGATGATCGCCTTGCTGATTTCGGTGATCGCGGCGATACCGATTCCTGCGAGAATGATGATGAAGAGTCCGGTCAGAAAAGACACGACAGGCTCCCCCTCGATGACAGAGGACGCGCTAGACGACGCCCTAATCTACGCGCGCGGGTCCATTTCGGTGTCCAGAGACGACACCTGGCTGCACAATGCTGCTACGTATTTCGAGAACCCAAACACAGCCCTGAGATAGAGAAACTGGATGACGCCGCCCGAGACGAGGAAGCTCAGCACGCTGTCCATCGGCCGGGCTCCGACGAGGGCCGGGAACGCGGTGAAGACCAGCAGCGCCAGCAGCCCGGGGCCAAGACGCACCAGCGCCTCCCCCTTCACTTCTATGGAATCGCCCCTCGACTCCGTCCGGATTGTTCCGGCGCGAACCAGCCATGGAATCCGCGCGCTGCCATATGGCCGGCGGAACTCGAAGTAGGTCCCGTCGCTGTTGGTCACGGTGGATCCACCCGCCGTAAAGGCTCGCTCGAGCAGTGTCGAGACCCGCGCTGGGTCCAGATTGGCGTGTGCACGAGGCCTGATGACAGAGACTGTCTCGAAGGACGAAGGGTACGGCATCTATTGCGCCTGCTTGGCCGTCCGGTGTAGGTCCCACCACATCGCGATCGGTCCGACGATCGCCAGCGCGAGAATCGGGGGCGACACGTAGAAGGGACGCAGCAGCGCCAGCTGGAAGTCACCGGAAATCCGAATGATGCTTTCCACCAGGGCGACGATCGCCACGACGATCATCCGGCCGCTTCGCGTGCTCACGGTGGTGCGAGGATCGGTCACCATGAAGAAGACGAACAGCTGATACATCGGCCCGGTGATCGGGGCGAGCTCGGCGAGGAGCGGCCCACCGACAATCAGATTGCGCACGATGGCGAGCACGACAAAGCACGCCACGTACGTCAGCGTCACGTGGAGAACCCGCGCGCGTGAAGCGATGATCAGACCGAACGCCCAGATCACCAGGTTGATCCGCAGGTCGTTGCCCCATTGATGACTCAGAATCGCGACGCTGTTCGGTGCCGCCAGCACCAGGTACGCGATCGCGAAGTTGCTGGGGTTCCAGAGATGCCGGTTGCGGTAGACAAGGACGTATTTGGACCCGATCGCAATGCAGGCGCCGAGCGCAAAGGGCCACAGGATGTTGGCCTGCGGCTTGGTCAGCAGCGCCAGGCTGATGCCGGTGATGTACGCGCTCGCCAGATTCACGACTCGACCCCTGAGCCACCACGACAGAAACGCCTCGGTGATAAGGCACAGACCGAGGGTCGTCACCAGGCGCTCGTAACCGCCGAGAATGCTGTAGCGGGCCTCGCCGACGACCAGCACCAGCGTGATGAGCAAGACGATCAGGTATTTGGGATCGATCGTCCTCAACCCCTGACCCCCTTTCCCCATAGGAGAGGGGGA
>WNGI01003744.1_pt1 | contig 32142 bp, 35 predicted proteins | sample 5400621 | NCBI WGS metagenome assembly WNGI01 (sample SAMN13153374, study PRJNA577476) | soil metagenome | isolation source: 20 cm soil or saprolite under Garry oak tree replicate 1 | place: USA:California | collected 2016-06-15
CTTGACGACCGCGCTGTCCCCTCAGAGCAATTGCTGCTGGAGATCTAACTGTGGATGGTACTGTCCTTCTTCATCGTGTCGGTCTTCATTTTCATCGTCGTGTCGGTCTTTATTTTCATTGACGCCTTGCGCGCCGCGGCTCTCTTCTCGGCCCTTTCGGTTTTCGTGCTCTCCTTGGCTTCCTCAGCCTTCGAGCCTTCGCTCGCCGCGCCGCTTCCTGTCGCCGACGCGGATCCTGTTCCTGTCGGTCCAGTGCCCAGTTCACTCGCGGCGAAACCGACGTTGAATGCGGCGAGCACTGCAGCCGCGCTGTTAGCAACGCTGAGTCGCTTCGCGCAAGTTGAAATCGCGCGGCGAGTCGGTGCGTCGAGCCAGCCCGTCACGTGAGCATTGCCGCAACCTCTGTCTCGCAGCTCCTGCTGCAAGGCGAGAAACTGAACGCCCGTCAAGCCTGCGGCGCCTTTCGATGTGGGGCACTTCCATGGGCAAGTGGTGCCGTCCGATGGGGGTACCGGGTGCGCCGCTGCTGTGTCGGTTGTTACCTGCGCATGCGACATCACCGGTATCACAAGACAGCCGACAGCTGCTACCACCAGCATCCTGAGCTTCATTGTCTCCTCCTCCGAGGGTAAGCTGATTAAACGCCCAGCCGGGGTAATGAGTGCAAACCGCAGGCCGCAGCCTTCGAGATGATGGCTGCGCGCCGTGGAAACAACTGACCGTCAACGCGCCAGGAAAAATGCTCCTGCCAATGCGCCGACAGCAAAGAGAGCGGCGCCGGCGAGAATTGCCGTAGATACTCTCAATGTGATAGAGCCGGAACCCGGCCGCGCGGCAGGCGCTGCCGAACCCGCCGGCTCGTCGGGTATCGCGCTAAGAATCTTTTGCTGAACATGAATCGGAGTCGATCGGCGTCTCAGGCGCTCGGTCTCGCTGTTGATGCGACTCCAAAACTCCGCCGTTTCCTGTTCGTCGGCGCTCGCTAATCCCTCTCTGGAGGTTTCGCCATCAAGCCACGCCTGGACAGCAGGCGTAGCCGGCGGAGTCCGACGAGGCTTCGGCTTCTCAACAGGATTGGTTTCCGGATTATCGGGCGTCATGCGTACTTTTCCTCGAGCAAAGCTTGAAGCGCCTCGCGCGCGCGGTGTACCCGCATCTTTAGTGCGCCTACAGTCGTGTCAAGCAGAACCGCCATTTCCTCGTACGATCTTCCCTCGACGTGTTTCATCACGAACGCTTCGCGAAGTGATGCCGGCAACCGCTGGAGCGCAGTCTCGAGATCTGTCCTGAGCTCGTTCCGGTCCATCTCTTCTTCAGGAGTCGAGTAAGTCGAGGGCTGATCGTCCTCGTCGTAGCTCAAATGCGTCCGCCTGATGTTCTTCAGCCAGTCCTTGCACGAGTTCGCGACGATTCGAAAAACCCACGCGTCGAACCTGCCACGTACTTCGCTCAGGTGCTGATACGCCTTAATGAATGAAGCCTGAAGAATGTCTTCAGCCACGTCCGGGCTTCCCGTCATGCCGACCGCGTGCCGGTAGAGCGGATCACTGTAGCGAGCGATCAGAATACCGAAGGCGTCTTTGGATCCTGCGAGTACGCGGCTGATTATTTCCTGGTCCGCATCGACCTGATCGACGGGGACGCTTCGCTGTTCTGTGGCGCTCACGACGCTAGTGTAACGTGTCCGAAGGTCTCGGGATAGTCCCACCTGGAATGGTCCCGTCGTCGTGATGCAACGAGTCGAAGACTCTCCACGCGTCTCGTCTTATCGCATCTCCATGTTCATCGAGATGCGGCGGCGGCAGACGCACACTTCCCGGAATACTCGGCGCAATTCCGGATAATGGTGAGGCGGTGACCTCCTCGAGTGCTTCGAGCACGGACTTCACGACGCCGCATGGCACTCCGCGCGCGTTGAGTACCTCGATCCAATCGCGAGCGTTGCGCTCTGACAGCCGGCGAGACATCGCGTCGCTAATTTTCCGACGCTGCGCGATTCGACCCGGGTTGGCGACCAATGATGCGTCCGCAACCAGATCATCGAGACCAAGTGCTGACGCGCACGCGAGCCATTGCGCGTCGGTTCCGACGGCGACAATCATCGGACGATCAGCGGCATGGAAGAGCTGATAAGGCACGAGGTTCGGATGCTGATTGCCCCATCGTTCAGCGTCTTTACCGGTGACGAGAGAATTTTGCGCAACGTTGATCAACGCGGCTGTTGCGCTGTGCGCGAGGGAGATGTGAATTCGTCTTTCTTCCGGTGATAGTGCTGACCCCGAGGCCGCACGAAGTCCTCGCGCGGATAGCGCAGCGAGAATTGCGATCGCGGCATCCTTTCCCGCGATAATGTCGGCAAGAGCGACGCCGACGCGAACCGGATCTCTATCCGGCTCTCCGGTAATCGACATCCATCCACTTTCGGCCTGGACCACGAGGTCGTAACCGGCGCGATAACTCTCGGCACCGAAGCCGGTGATGGTGCACCAGATCAGTTGCGGATAACGGACTAGGACATCATCCGGGATGATGCGTCGGCGCTCTAACGCACCTCGACGAAAGTTGTCGATGACGATATCGGCTTCGGCGATCAGGTCGAATACCATCGCGCGATCTGACTCGATGTCGAGATCGGCGACGACGCTTTTCTTGTTTCGGTTGACTGATAGATAGTAGGCGCTTTCACCCCGTGAATCGAACGGCGGCCCCCAGCCTCGAGTCTCATCTCCCGTCCCCGGCCGTTCCACTTTTATCACGTCTGCGCCAAGATCCCCGAGCGTCATGCTGCAAAGTGGTCCTGCAAGGACTCGGGAGAGGTCGAGCACTCGCACGCCTGACAGAAGTTGTCGAGTTGCGCCTTCTTCCGGTGTGGATCGAGTCATGCCCGCAGAATCATTGCCGTGAAAATGGTGGTTGAAGCGCACCCAACGCAACGGACCGCACGAGTGGCAAACGGCCCGTAATTTCGGCGAAGTGCCGCGTTATTGATACGTCTATGTCGCTATTCTGTTTCTATATGTGGCGAAAATCGCTCTCTCTCGAGTTTGACATCAGCCTTACTTGCTTTAGTGCCGAAGAATCATATACTTACCGCCGTTCCTGCCCCTTGGCCCGCCGGCGCCGCGCAAAATGCGCCGAGCGGTGATGATTCCTGGGATGCTCACCGACCCTATACCTTATAGAAGCCGCCATGGCTGATAACAACAAAACGTCTGAGCCAACCCCGCCAGCAGCTCCGGCCGTCCCAGGCGCTCCCGGGGTTCCCGGTACTCCCCCAGTTCCGCCCAGAAGAAGCCCCGGACATCGCGGCGCCGACGTCAAAGACACTGTCGCAGAGATGGCGGCAAAAGCTCACGAGATAAGTCTCGAGGCCGGAAGCAAGATGGCAGCAGCAATGAAAGATGTGATCAACGCGGCCGCGGGACTTTCAGGCTTTGTCATCGAAAGCGCCCGGGACCTCGTGCAGTATATGGTGCGCCGTGGCCAGATGACGCAGGAAGAGGCGGACAAGTTGATTCGTGAAGTCGAAGCCGCGATGCCGAAGAAAAAACCCGCGGCCGCTTCTCATGCTCCCGCGAAGTCGGCAGCGCCGCACAAACCGGCGCACGCTCCGACACACGCGGCAGCCAAGCCTCACGCGACGCCGGCAACAAAAAAGCGCGTAGCAAAGAAGCCCGCACCAAAGAAGGCCGCGCCCAAAAGAGCTCCGCCGAAAAAGGCACCCGCTAAAAAGCCTGCCGCCAAAAAACTCGCTCCCAAGAAATCCGCCCCGGCGAAATCGAAGAAGAGCGCGAAGAAGTCTCGAAGGTAAGGCCCGTGAGCTCCGGCGCTCAGCGCGCCGATGCCGTAGAGCTGACGCGCGCACTTACCAGAATCGATTCCAGAAACCCGACTCTCGTTCCGGGGGCACCCGGCGAAAAAGAAGTCGCGGGATTTCTAGCAGAGATTCTCAGCGGCTGGGGGTTTTCCGTCGAGCTCCACGACGCCCTGGCTAACCGTCCCAACGTAGTCGCCCGCATCGGATCGCCTGACGGCCCGGCACTCATGTTCGCGGGTCATCTCGACACAGTCGGGATAGAAGGCATGAGCCACGCGCCTTTCGGCGCAGAGATTCGCGGAGAGAAAATCTTCGGTCGCGGTTCGACCGACATGAAGTCCGGTGTTGCTTCAATGTGCATTGCCGCTAAAGTCGCAGCCGATGCCGTCGGGAAATCAGCCACGCGACAAATCATCATCGCAGCAGTTGTCGATGAGGAATACGCGAGCATCGGAATGCGTGAATTGGTCGCCGCCGGAATCACAGCCGACGCCGCGATTCTCACCGAGCCCACGAGACTCGCAATTTGTCCGGCGCACCGCGGATTCGTCTGGGTAGAAGTCGAGCTGACTGGACGCGCCGCGCACGGCAGTCGCTACGACATTGGAGTGGATGCAATCCGACACGCGGCTCTTGTTCTAGCTGAGCTCGACGAGCTCGAGACAGAAGATCTTCCGCGAAGAACTCACAAGCTTCTCGGGCGTGGATCTCTGCACGCGTCAGCAATCGAAGGAGGAAGCGGACTCTCGACGTATCCCGATCGCTGCGTCTTCACGATCGAGCGTCGAACTCTGCCCGGCGAGACTGCGGCAACGGCATTGGATGAAGTGCGCGAAGCGTGCGAACGTGTCCGCGCCCGGCGACCTCAATTGTCGGCGCAGATTAGATTGATCGAATCGCAGGCGCCGAGCGACGTGAGTGCCGACGCGCCGGTGGTCGAGATGCTGAAACACGCGATTGTACAGGAGAGCATCGAGCCGATCATCGAAGGAATGAGCGCATGGACAGATGCAGCGATACTGAACTCGGCAGGAATTCCAGCGATTTGCTTCGGCCCGGGCGACATTTCACTCGCCCATGCAAAAGAGGAGTTCGTCGCGATAAGTGAGATCGAGCAGGCAACAGCGGTGCTCACTCGAGTGGCGCGAGATTGGCTGTCGGAGAAAACGTGAAGCAACTGACGCACAGGCAGTACGACGCAATCGAAAACGCAATCACTCATGGGCGTCGGCTCGCCGTCTTCCGGCGAGGCACGGAGTACGTCGTGATCCCGCAGCGTCTGCGAACTGTGGGCTCACGCGAAGCGATGGACTCCGTGCATCCGACGACTGGAGAGCAAATCACGATTTTTCTCGATGAGATGGAGCGCTTCGAGGTGGTCGCGTGACTGAGCCGGCGCTCGTCGCCATCTACGCGGACGAATCGTGTCTCGGGAACGGTCGAGAGGGAAGCAATCCAGGTGGTGCTGCGGGACTTGTCGAGTGGATTCATCCGGATACGGGCGAGCTCCGCCGCTGGGACTATTGGATCTCGGAGCCGAAGACGACGAACAATCGAATGGCTCTGCGATCGGTGATCGAAGCGTTTCGTACGCTGAGCAAGCGAAACAAACCGTTCCGCGTCGTCTTCACGAGCGATTCCAAATACATTGTGGATGGAATGCGCGCGTGGGTGCCGGGATGGATCGCTCGAGGGTGGAAACGCAAAGGCGGCCCGATTCTCAACCTCGAGCTTTGGCGCGAAGCAGTCGAAGCAGTGAACGCGCACGACTGCCAATGGAAATGGGTTCGAGGTCACGCCGGCCAGCCGCAAAACGAATACGCGAATTTTCTTGCGACAAGAGCTGCGGCAGAGCAAACCAGCTCTGGTGGGCTCGTCCCTTCGAACTTCGACAGTTGGTTGTCGGCACAGCAATCCACGCGAATGGTATTGCGTGACGCGGCGCCTTTTCCCGAATCAGGAACATTCAAGCCGAGCCCAAGAGCATGGACGACCTAGATCGAGTTTTTCACAGACTGGTGAGCAACATTCGTCACCGTCACCCCGAATACCTGACGTTGCCGTTCACGGTGCAGGAGTTGTACGAGACGCTGATTCCGTACCGACACCATCGCCGCGAGCTGGGCATCGAGACAAATCAGGATTATGAGATCGCCGTAACTCGCTTGCTCTCGGGCGAGCGCGATTATCTCCAGGCAGATCCTGAAATGCGGGACAAGCTGCAAGCCGAGCTCGCGTCACCACATGCGGATCCGGGAGGGTTCCGCGAATTCGCGGGAGCGAAGGTGTCGCTCGCGCCGGAAGCTCTTCGTCGAATCCGTGCTCTCACTGTTCCCGCGGGCGCAACGGGTACACCGGCCGCAAGCACGACAGCGCAAGGCGCCGGTCAATCAACTGGTGATACGAGCGCCATTGGAAGCGTGTTGCCAGCAGGAGCGACGGGATCCGGCGCGGCAGTTTCGGCGACGCCGGCACCGGGCGGATTCAGCGCGACTTTTCCATTGTCCTCCGCAACAGCAGGCGAGTCAGCGCGTCCCACACCAGCGGCAATTCCTTCAATGCTCAATGCCGCGGTTCCTGAAGGATGTCCTTTCTGCAGCGGCACTCTGCCCGAGGGTCGCACAGTGATCTACTGTCCGCATTGCGGCAACAATCTTTCAGTTTCTCGATGCCCCGCTTGCGGTGGTGAGCTCGAGAAAGGTTGGAAGTTTTGCGTGAGTTGCGGGCGAAGCGTCGCGTAGGCGTGAAGACACAGAATTCGGTGCAGGACGTTGTTTTTCTTTCAGCGGTGCGAACGCCGTTCGGAACTTATGGCGGTGCGTTACGCGATGTGTCGGTCACTGACTTCACAGTCACCGCTGCGAAAGCTGCAATCGAGCGCGCAGGGATTGCAGCGATCGATATCGATTCGACGACGTTCGGGAATGTCCTCTACACAACAGCTGACTCGATTTACTTCTCGCGTCACGTCGCACTGAAAGCCGGCTGCCCCATGGAGACTCCGGCGCTCACGGTGAATCGTCTTTGTGGATCGGGATTCCAGGCGGTAGTGAGCGGGGCGGAAGAAATTCTGCTGGGCGATGCGCGCGTATGTCTTGTCGGCGGGGCCGACTCGATGTCGCAGGCTCCGCACGTGTCGCGCGGACTTCGCTGGGGAGTTCCGCTCGGGAAATCACCTCCGCTCGAGGATTCGTTGTGGGAAGCGCTCCGCGACACGTACGTGAATCTCGCGATGGGAGAGACGGCGGAAAATCTTGCCGAGCGCTACGAGCTGACGCGGCAGTGCGTCGACGAGTTTGCGTTGAGGTCGCAGCAGCTCGCCGCAGCCGCGTGGGAGAGTGGCGCGTTCGAGAATGAGATCGTCGCGGTTCCGGTGAAGAACCCAAAGACGCGACAAATGGAAATGTTCGATCGCGATGAGCATTTGCGTCCGAATAGCACTCTCGATGCATTGGCGAAGCTGAAGCCAGTCTTTCGAGAGACAGGAGTCGTCACAGCGGGAAATGCGTCGGGGATTGGTGACGGTGCGGGCGCCCTCGTTGTCGCCAGCGACGAGTTCGCCCGCGAGCGCGGACTCCACCCGCTCGGCCGTCTGGTTTCATGGGGAATTGCGGGCGTTGATCCCGCCGTGATGGGAATCGGTCCCGTTCCCGCGTCGAAGATCGCGCTCCACAAGGCCGGCTTATCGCTCGATGACATGGATCTCATCGAGGTAAACGAGGCATTCGCGCCGCAGGCGTGCGCTGTCGAGCGGGAGCTGAAGATTCCGCGTGAGAAGCTCAACACTGCGGGGGGCGCAATTGCGCTGAGCCACCCGTTAGCGGCGTCGGGCGCGCGCATCACGGCCCATCTACTGCATACGCTCAGGTCTCAGGGAAAGCGTTATGGCCTGGGCAGCGCCTGCATCGGCGGGGGTCAGGGCATCGCACTCGTAGTCGAAGCGACCGCGTAGCTCCGCAACCTCGGAGAAATCGACATGAGAAATTCAACGAAGCGATTCGCAGCCTCGCTGGTGGTTGTGTTCCTCACCGCGTGCGCCACCGCCGGCACGACAGGCACCGGGACTTCACCTTCGGGAACTATCGGACAGAATCCGACGAATGCCTCGGAGATCTGGGGAATCAAAACGCGCGAACATCTCGATCTCTGGCTTCACGGCTTTGCGATGGTCCAGGAAGACTCATCGCTTGTTCCGTATTTCCGTCGCGGGTACAAAACCAACCTGCAGGCGGTGAAGAGCCGCTCGAACATCATTACTCAGCTCGATGCGAACAATGCGAAGCTTCACGCTCGCTTCGGTCTCAACGCTCAGCTCGTGAATGCGCAGTTTCTCCCGCTTTACTTCGACAACCTAAACGATCTCGCGAATGCCGTTGACCTGACTTACCGAGCGGACGGAAATCCGCGACAAGCGGGGAATCAACAGGATGCTGAGACGATTGCGCTGGTCGCCGGATACTTTCCGACACAGCCCGATCGCGACTGGGCGCGTCTGTTCGTTCAGTCGCTCCGCGACGAAGACACGAGGTTCTACAAGAATTACTGGGATCAGCAGCAGCGTGAGCTCGGAGCAGTTTTCACGGCGGTGAACGATCTCTGGCAGAACACATACCGAGCTCGTTTTCAAAATTTCCTGCACAACACGAGTCAATCGCAGGGCGAGATCTATCTTTCGCTGCCGCTCGACGGTGAAGGAAGGACTCTCTCGGCCGGCCAGCGCCAGAACGCAACGGCTGTCACGTTCCCGCTTCGCTCGTCGGATGCGAATGAATCGATCTACGTTCTTGCTCACGAGTTCGTGAGCGCGCTCGTGGGGACGGCGGTGGCGGACAACACGAGTCCAAACGATCGGCGACTCGGCGTGTCCGATCGATATATCGCGGCCGGCACAGTGAGAGCGGGTGCGATGCTGCTGCAAAGAATTGCGCCGGAATTGGTAACAGGCTACACGACGTACTATCTGCGATCAGCGAACCGAGCTCCCGGTGCGAATCCTGTTTCGACGCTCGCGACCGTCTTCCCGCTTCCGGACAACATGCGCGACGCGATCGCCAAGCAGTTGGATGTAGTGTTAGGGGGGATTTAAACGCTACCGGCTATCCGCTACCGGCTACCGGCAAGCGCGCCGGGTGGCCGGTGGCGGGCGGCGGGTGGCTAGTTTTCATGCGTGCCAAAAGACCCATCCTCCCAACTTCCTGCTCGTCAGGTTCCGCTGGATCGCGCGACGATCGAGCGCGTTCTCGCGCGCGCCGCAGAGCTCCAGGCGACGAGCGGAACGAGTGATGACGGCGAGCCGAATCTCAGCGAATCTCAGTTAATCGAAATCGGTAATCTCTCGAGCATCACCGGCCCTGCGAGCGCGACGGCATCGCGAGCGGTACGCGGCACGCCAGACGAAGTTCTGATGTCTCTCGACACCTGGATGCAGCGCGATGAATCGCTGCAGGTCCAGCGACGATTTCCCGATCGCATAACATGGGAGCCAAGGGCGGGACTGATCGGAATGATTCAGCGGGGACTCAACGTCGGAGGTCGCGGCTATTATCTGTGTCGTGCGACGCAGGTCGCGGCGACAGTCGTTCCAATCGAAGGCGGCCGAGTTCTCGTACGACTCGATGCCGATCTCTCGGAGAGTAGAGGTGCTCGCCTCAAGACAGGTGGTGTGCTTTTCACCGGCGGAGTGTTCGGTGCGGGCGCGGCCGGCGGGATGGCGGTTCTCGCGCATGCAGCAGTGTTCGCGGTCGGAGGTGTTGCGGCCATTCCGCTTTTGATCGGAGGAATTGCAGCGTACGAGGTCGGCAAGCGACACCGCCAGTTCGTTTCGCGCGCACAGTTGGCGCTCGAGCAAACGCTCGATCGCCTTGAATTCGGCACCACGAGGAGATTGCGATGACCCAGATCCGGCGAGTCGGAGTACTCGGCGGTGGTCTCATGGGAAGTGGAATCGCTCAAACCTCGGCGATGGCGGGATTTCCGACGGTGGTGCGCGAAATCTCCGATGAGATTTGCGAGAAGACGCACGCGAACATTCGGAAATCACTCGCGAAAGGCGTGGAGAAAGGAAAGATCACAACCGAGGCTCTCGATGTTGCGCTCCGCAACATCAGCTGTGTGACCGATGTTCGAGGACTGTGTGAGAGCGACGTGCTGATCGAAGCAGTGTCAGAAGATCTCGAGCTCAAGAATTCGCTTTGGAAGCAGCTCAACGCGATTTGTCCTCCCGAGACGATTTTCGCGTCGAACACGTCGAGTCTCACCATTGCTGCAATGGCAACGGTGTGTGGACGTCCCGAAAAAATGGTTGGACTGCACTTCTTCAATCCGGTGCCCCTGATGAAGCTCGTGGAGGTCGTGCGTACGATCACGACGAGTAATGCGACGGTTGAAACCGTGATGGATTTTGTGTGCAAGCTCGGTAAGGAGCCCATCAAGGCGAAGGACAACTCCGGCTTCGTTGTGAATCTGCTTCTCGTTCCCTACATGCTCGACGCGATCCGCGCTCTCGAAGCGAATGTCGCGTCGATCGAGGACATCGATAAAGGCATGCAGCTCGGCGCCGGCCATCCGATGGGTCCGTTTACCCTTCTCGACTTCGTCGGACTCGATACAGTCGAGAAAATCTCGGAGATCATGTTCGCCGAGTATCGCGAGAAGCGTTATGCGGCGCCGCCGCTTCTAAAGCGAATGGTCATTGCCGGAATGTTCGGCAGGAAATCGGGACACGGATTCTACGACTACTCGCAGAATCCGCCGCGACCGAGCCAGCTGGGTCTTTGACCAAAGTCTCCAACATCGCGCTCAGGCCTCCGACAAACTTCCGCGGGATTTTCCGCGATGATCTTCCGGCCCGAGCAGTGTACTCAGAAGCCGCCGGCATTGAACGCCTAGTTCCGCAGGCGGTCGCGGTTCCGCACGACGCCGACGATGTTGTGTCCATCGTCGCGTGGGCGCATGAAAGCGATATCCCGATTACTCCGAGAGGGTCCGGAACGAGTATGGCGGGTGGAGCGCTCGGATCAGGAATCATCGTCGACCTGAGCACGATGAGCGCGATTGGTCCCACGAACCGTGCGGGAAAAAGAATTGAAGCTGGACCCGGAGCGCTTCGCGACGCAGTCAACAACGCCGCTGAGGCGGGTGGACTCCGCTTTCCAGTCGATCCATCGAGTGGAAAATTCGCGACGATCGGGGGAATGGTCTCGACGAACGCAGCCGGAGCGCACTCGCTTCTTTACGGCTCGACTCGTCGGTGGGTCACGGCGCTCGATTGCGTTTTTGCCGACGGATCGAGAGCGAGACTCGTCCGGGGTGCTTCGGCTCCGCAACACGTTCCGGCGATAGGTCGATTTCTAGTACAGGCCCGTCCGCGAATTCTCGAATCGCGAAAAAAGATCGACGCGGCGCATGCCGGAGTCCGCAAGGATTCGTCTGGATATGCGCTGCGAGCTTACGCTGCGAGCGACGATCTCATCGATCTCATAGTAGGAAGTGAAGGAACGTTGGCGATCGTCGTCGGTGTCGAGCTCGCTCTTCTTGATCTCCCCGCGGCGACGAGTGGCGTACTCGGCGCGTTCGGCTCACTCGATGACGCTGTCGCCGCTGCTGGAAAGGCTCGTGAGCTTGGAGCAGCTGCGTGCGAGCTCCTCGACAAAACTTTTCTCGACGTCGCCGCGGGCGGTTCGGCTTTCTCATCGACGACATTCCCCGCTCGAACTGAGGCAGTTCTCCTTGCAGATCTCGAGGGAGAGAGCGACCCTGCCGCGCAATCGCTCGCGGAAAAGCTCGCGGTTGAATTCAAGAACGTCGGTGCAACCTATGTCTCCATCGCGCGGACTATGGGGCAGCAGAAGGAGATTTGGGAGCTTCGCCACGCGGCAAGCCCAATCCTCTTGTCGCTCGACCCGAATCTCGAGTCGATGCAATTCATCGAGGACGGCGCGGTGCCGCCGGCTCGCCTCGCGGACTATGTGCGTGGCGTGAGGGCAGCCCTCGACTCGCATGGAGTGAGGGGAGTCATCTTCGGTCACGCCGGCGACGCTCACGTTCACGTCAACCCGCTGATCGACGTAAGTCGAGATGACTGGCGACAAAAAGTCGAAGGACTTCTCGAAGAGGTCGTCACTCTGACGAGCCGGCTTTCGGGAACTCTGTCGGGTGAACACGGCGACGGCCGACTTCGAGCGCCGCTTCTAGACGCGACGTGGCCGCCCGAGGAAGTAGACCTTTTTGCAGCCGTGAAAAAATGCTTTGACCCTGACGGGATTCTGAATCCCGGAGTGAAGATTGCGGTCGCCGGGCAGAAGCCAATCGGAGACGTGAAGTACGACCCGAATCTTCCACCACTGCCCGCGATCGCGAGAGAAGCACTCGACTTCATCGCCGCCGAGCGTGCTTATGCAACTCCGCGGCTGTCGCTGATCGACCGAGCCCAATAGTTTACCGCGACCGTGATCTTCACCGAGCCCCGCATCACCGTACTTTCGCGGCCGTCGTTCAGCGAGCCGTCTCATCTCCCTGTCCACTGGCTCGGCGAGAGCACTGACGGCGAGAGACTCTCAGAGTTCGCTGGACGTCTCTGCTACATGAGTCAGAAAAATCCGGCGGGGCGGCCGACCCGCGAATATCTCGAGAATATCAAGAAGCAGGGACACGGCAGCGTGCTCGAGCACGCGAATTATTCCTTGCTTCTCGAGGGAGTGAGCCGATCGCTGACTCACGAGCTGGTTCGGCATCGCGCCGGCTTCGCGTATTCCCAGCTTTCGCAGAGATACGTCGACGAGTCGGAAGCGAACTTCGTCATGCCACCGGCGATCATCGGCGATGAGGTTCTCGAGGCGTCGTGGAACGAACAGATGGATGCGGCGCAGAAGAGCTACGTCGCGCTCGTCGAATCGCTGATGCAGAGGTACGCCTGGGTGGGAGACAAGATCCACCGCCGGAAGATGGCGAGAGAGGCTGCGCGTGGAGTGCTGCCGAATTCCACCGAGACGAAAATCGTCGTGACGGGCAATGCGAGGGCTTGGCGGACGATGCTCGAGCTGAGATCGAGCGAGGGAGCCGAGCTCGAGATCAGGCGATGCGCGGTGGAGATCGTTCGAATTCTCCAGAGGGAAGCGCCGGGATTTTTCTCGGACTTCGAGATCTACCAGGCGGCGGACCGTCTCGACGCCGCGAGGATCTCCTATCATAAAGTTTGAGAGAGAGAAGGCGAGATAGCAGAGAACTGCCTTGCCGCGGAGACGCAGAGACACAGAGCAAAACGAAACCGCGGTTTTTTTGATTTTTTTACCGCGTAACTACGTCGTCTAGCTGCGTGTTTCCCTCTGAATGACGTCGTTGTGCGGTTTAAAGAAAAAAATCCGTAGTTCCGTTTGTTCGGCGGCTCTGTGTCTCCGCGGCAAAAAGTTTTCTGTCCTTCTCCGCCCCCTCCAAAATTTTTCGCAGAAAAATTTTTCTCTCAGAGAGGAATAATTATTGCGCCACCTGTTCGCTGATTTTATACTCGTCACTGTGAATCAGTCACGCGCATTTTCGTAGAGACCGAATGACGCGAATCGGTTTCGCCTACAACCAGAAGCCGGAGCAAATCGCTCCCCTCGGCAGCAAGGCGACCGTCCACTCGGGCTCGGTGGAAGACGGCGAGCTTTCCCGTCTCGAAGAAGAGCCTCCAGCTACCAGCGACGAATTCGCGGAATGGGATTCCGCCGAGACGATCGACGCTGTCGCTACCGCGCTCTCTGCTCTCGGTGAAGTGATCCGCCTCGAGGCCGACGAAGATTTCCCCGAGCTGCTCCGCGAGACAAAACCAGACATCGTCTTCAACATCGCTGAAGGGCAAAACGGCGTGAACCGCGAGGCTCACGTTCCCGCGATCTGCGAGTTCTATGGAATTCCATATTCCGGAAGCGACCCATTCACTCTCTCGCTCTGCCTCGACAAAGCGCGAACGAAAGAGACTCTCGCGTATCACGGCATACCCACGGCGCCCTTCGTGGTGATTCGTGAGGTATCCGACATCGCCCGGTTGGTAAAGACACTTCCTCTGCCGCTGCCTCTCTTCGTCAAGCCGATCCATGAAGGATCGTCGAAGGGAATCACAGAGAAAAATTTCTGCCGCACCGTCGCCGAGCTCGAGCGACAGACAGCATTTCTCCTCGGGACATATGAGCAGCCCGTGATCGTCGAGGAGTTTCTGCCTGGCGCAGAGTTCACGTGCGCGGTCCTCGGCAATGGCCGGACGACCAAAGTCCTTCCGCTGGTAGAAATGAATTTTTCTTCGCTGCCCGAAGGCGCAATTCCGATTTATGGCTTCGAGGCCAAATGGATCTGGGATCGCCCGGAGCAGCCTCTCGACATGTTCCACTGCCCAGCACGCATCGACAGCACTCTGGCGCGCGCGATCGAGCGAGTAACCCTCGACGCGTACCGAGTTCTTGGCTGTCGCGACTGGTCGCGCATCGATGTGAGACTCGATGCGGCCGGCGAGCCGAAGATCGTCGAAGTGAATCCTCTTCCTGGAATTCTTCCTGATCCCGCCGACAACTCGTGCTTTCCAAAAGCAGCACGCGCTGCGGGCATCAGCTACAACGAGCTCATTCAAACTTGCCTCAAGCTGGCGGCGACCCGGCAGCACGTGCACCTCGGTCGTCATTTCAAGAAAATCCGATTGAGCGCTTGATCGTCCTTTAAATAGTCGCACCCGCATTCATTCGCGGCCGCGATCCACGGCGCGAGGAGGAAGGAGCGAAACATGAAAATCGGCGTGCTGTTCGATGCCATGTCGGCGTTGGGACCAAATCCCGACGGACTCATTCTCGAGTCCGTCGAGGCGGTCGAGCACGCCATCGATCTCTGGGGTCACGACGCGGTTCGCGTTCCCGTGAATCCCGACGGTCGCTGGGTGGAGCGTGTGCGTCGCGCGAAGTTCGATCTCGTGTTCAACCTTTGCGAAGGAATCGATGGTGTCGCTGAGTTCGAGCCGATGGTCATTTCCGTTCTCGAGCTCTTCGGCATTCCCTACACTGGGAACTCGAGTGGCACGACGGCTCTCTGCCTTCACAAGCATCTGATCAACACTCTTCTCGACAAGGCCGGACTTCCTGTACCGCGATGGTCGCTCGTGCGCCGAGGCGATGATGTCACGAGCGTCGGATTCCCTGCGATCTGCAAGCCCGCCGCCGAGGATGCTTCGATTGGAATCGAGCAGCGGTCTGTCGTGAGAACCATGCGCTCTCTCGCCGAGCGAGTCGAAGCGATGCATGAGAGATGGGATGAAGTTCTCGTCCAGCGATTCATAGACGGTCGCGAGGTCAACGTCGGAATTGTCGGCGATCGCACGCTTCCGATCGCCGAGATCAACTTCGTCGGAATGCCGCGCGGAATGTGGAAGATCGTTTCCTATCGATCCAAGTGGATTACCGGAAGTGATGAGGATCTGGGAGCAGCGCCGACGTGTCCGGCTGAATTGCCGCGCGCGTCGTCGCGCGAGCTCGAGAGAATCGCGCTCGCCGCGTGGCATGAAGTCGGTGGTCGGGGATACGGACGAGCGGATTTCCGAATCGATCGTTCCGGACAACCGTGGCTGCTCGAGGTAAATCCGAATCCGGACATTTCTCCGGGTGCCGGTCTGGCTCGCATGGCGGGTGTCGCGGGGATGGACTATCCCGCTCTTATTCGTCGCGTGTGCGAGGTAGCTCTCGAGCACCCAGCGGTGAACGCGGCCGAACTTTGGCCACAAGCGCTCCAGCTTTCTGGAACGAGCTGGACTTCGTAGTGCGCATTGTGTCGAGCGAATCGGTGATGACCGCCGCAGATGGCCAGCATGGTGCGAATTGCCCTGTCAATGGAGCAGCTCAATGAGTGAATGGCAGCGAATCATCAGGGAAGAGAGCATCGCGACTCTCGAAAAGCTGGCGGACAAATTCGGCCGCGACGTCATTGACGTCGAAGCGCTGAAGCCGGCCTTCGACAATTTCCAGATGCGTCTCACCCCGGCGGCGCTCGACGCGATCAAGGAAGTCGGCGATCCGATGTGGCAACAGTACATCCCGACGGTCGAGGAGCTCGAAGTAGTCGACGGTGTCATCGACTCGCTCGACGAGGACGGCGATTCTCCGGTGCCGAACATCACGCATCGTTATCCCGATCGCGCTCTTTTCCTCGTGAGTCCCGTTTGCGCGACGTATTGCAGATTCTGCACGCGCCGCCGAAAGGTCGGTGACCCGGAGAAGATTCCGCTCAACCAGTTCGATTCAGCATTCCAGTATCTTCGCGAGCATACAGAGATTCGGGATGTCATCATGAGCGGCGGCGATCCGATGATGCTGAGCGACCGGCGGCTCGAATACTTTTTCCAGCAGCTGCGCGCGATTCCGCACATCGAGATCATCAGAATCGGAAGCAGAATCACTTCGCACCTGCCCGAGCGCATCACGCCCGAGTTCTGCGAGATGGTGCAGAAGTATCATCCGGTATTCATGAACACTCACTTCAATCATCCGGACGAGCTGACGCCCGCGACACTCGCGGCACTCGATCGCCTTTCGAAGGCGGGAATCCCTCTTGGCTGTCAGACAGTATTGCTCAAGGGAGTGAACGACGATCCGAAGGTGATGATGAAGCTGATGCAGGAGCTTTTGAAGGCGCGTGTGCGTCCCTACTATTTGTACATGGCAGATCAGGTCGCAGGCGGTGAGCATTTCCGCACGACCGTGCAGAAGGGACTGGAGATCATGCAGGCGCTTCGCGGATGGACGTCGGGTCTCGCGATTCCGTACTTCGTCATCGACGCTCCGGGTGGCGGAGGAAAAGTCCCGCTGCTGCCGGAGTATGTCGAAGAGATCAACGACGACGAGGTGATCTTCCGGAACTACGAGGGAAAGAGGTTCACGTACAAGCAGCCTCGTCCGAGTGCGGCGCCAGTACAGACAGAGCCGGATATAGTTCCGATTCGCAGAGAGAAGAAGAAGGAGAGGGTTGCACGAACGAGACGAAGGAAGGCATCAGGAGAGTGAGAGTAAGGGCGTAACTGATGCCGCGAAGGCGCGGCATCAGTTGCGTTCCTACTCTGTTTTTACTTTCTCCCTTCAAGCACTCTCGAGAAGAACGGCAACATTTTCGTTTCGATTCTTGCCCTGATGTGGTCTCCGTGTCCTCCTTCATACAGCTCGAACGAATGCGGGACTTTGAGGGAGCTCAAAAGCTCATCGAGCTCATTCGCGCGGATCGGAATATCCTTGAATCCATCGGTCGTCCCCGCATCGAACGCGATCGACAACCTTCTCAGATTCCCTACATAGTCGGGCGCCATCTCGAGCGGCCGCGCGCTCCATCGCCGAGCTATCCTGCGGTCGAGCACAAGTGAGTCGCCGCTCGCTATGTAGGGAAGCGAAACGTAGAACGGCGGATTATGAAGATCCGGCGCATTCGCAGCTCCGAACGCCATCAACAAGTTTGTAATAAAGCCGGCTTTCGGATAATCCTCCCAGCTACTCAGCGCCAACGCGGCGCGCCAGTTCTTCTGGTATGTGCCTTCGACAGAATCCGTGAATGCGAGACCATAAGGGCTCAGCGCGTAGACCGCGGAGAACGTTTCAGGATGCCGCATCGCGATGCGGAGTGCGCCGTAGCCACCCATCGAGTGTCCCGCGATTCCTCGCGCCCTGCGTGTCCTGAGCGTTCGATATTTTCGATCGACGTAGTTGACGAGATCGCGCACGATGAACTGCTCCCAATTGCCAGTCACCGGCGAGTTCGTGTAGAAGCTGCCGTTATACGCATTTCGCGCGCTCGGCATCACGACGATCATTTCGCTTATCGCACCCTCTCGAATGAGGCTGTCCATCGAGAGCCGGATATTGAGATTCTGATATGCACCCTTGATGAGCGCACGGTCGTCCGCGTCGAATCCGTGGAGGAAATAGAGGACCGGATATCGCCGTGACCTTGCGCGCGAATAGCTCGGCGGCAGATAGATCGACACGCGATCCCAGTGGGGGTCGCGCACCATGTTGTGCCTGAGCGCCGGTGCGGGAACGGAATCGCGATGAATGACCCCACCCGCACCCGCCTGAGCCAGAGCGGGCGAGCAAAAAGGACTCAGCGATAGAGCCGCAACAAGTCCAACGACTATCGTATTACTGCTGCGCATCCATTATCTCTGATTGTTGGAACCCCAGCCTGACGCATCATTGTCGCGAGCCGATCCGGCCGGTCAGTAAAAATGCCGTCGACTCCCATTGCCAGCAACGACAGCATTTCATCGCCACCGTCGACAACGTAGGGATGTACGAGCAGACACCGTGCGTGAGACGCCTCGATGAGCGCCGGCGTAACGTCGCTTTTGTTTGGCCCGATTGCCGTTGCATATGATCGCACCTGATCGAGCTGTCCTATAATCGTGGACGCTGTAGTCGGGCTGAAAAGCTGCACGAGTGGAATTGTCCGATCGATCGCATGTACTGCGAGCAAACTCGCGGCGCTGAAGGATTCGATAAAGACGGTCGGTTGTGGCAGAACACCCGCGGTAACTCCGTGCGTCTTCAGTAATGCGATGAGATCGGCTTCGACGCCCGGATATAGCTCGGGATTCTTTGTCTCGATGTAGTACCGTGTACTCGAGCCGTACCGCGTCAAAACTTCCTCGAGTGTTGGAATCCGAAGTCCGATGAACTCGGCCCGCGGAAGAAACAGATCGCTGAGAGCGAACCATGATCCGACGTCGCAGCTCTTCAGCTGCGCGACTGTCTTGGCGGCGACAAGGCCAGTACAGTTCGCTGCGCTTCCGCGAGCCGTACGATCAAGCGTTGCATCGTGAATCACTACGAGCGCGCCGTCCTTCGAGCGTTGAACGTCGAGCTCGAGGTAATCGGAGCCGAGCTCGATCGCCTCATCGTAAGCCGCTATCGTATGCTCAGGCGCAATCGCCGATGCGCCACGATGCGCAATAATAATTGCCGAACCCGAAGGGCGCGGCGCTGTAACCCGCGCTTCATCGCACGAGACCGCCGCCAGAGCGAGAACAAGTATTCCTGCTCGGCGGCGCACAGCTTATTGGACGACGCTCACTTTCGTCGACCCCACCGGACGCGTGTATCTCTTGTACCAGCTCATCATGTAGAGCTGCGTCCTGATCCAGTTGGAAGGCTTCGTTCCGGTACCGTGGTACTCACCCTCGAATCGGAGAAGCGTGGTTGGTACTCCGCGCATTTTCAGCGCCGCGTAATACTCCTCGGATTGAGGGATCGGCGTGCGGCGGTCGAGCTCGCCGGTCATTAAAAGAGTCGGTGTAGTGACGTTACCGACGTACATCAGCGGCGATTGCTTCAGCCACTGGTCGGGCTTTTCCCAGAACGGAGCGTCGAAAAAGTTGTACGTGAAGAGGGGCACGTCCGTCTGACCCGCCATGCTTACCCAATCGATCACGGGGCAACGAACCGCGGCTGCCGCAAAACGATTGGTGTGCCCAATCACCCAGCTCGACAGAACGCCGCCGCCGCTGCATCCCCCGACGTACATCAGCGGCGATTGCTTCAGCCACTGGTCGGGCTTTTCCCAGAACGGAGCGTCGAAAAAGTTGTACGTGAAGAGGGGCACGTCCGTCTGACCCGCCATGCTTACCCAATTGCACTTCCATACCCGGTGCTTCCGCGAGGATTCGTGTAGAGAACGACAAATCCATTCGCAGCGAAATTCTGGAACTGCGGATTGAACGCAACCGTGTACGCCCCGTGTGGACCTCCGTGAATTTCCATGATCAGCGGATACTTTTTCGAGGGATCGAATGACGGAGGCTTGACTATCCAACCGTCGATGACGGCACCTCCCGTCGACCGGTACGTGATTTTTTCTACCTGCCCCAGCTGAAGTCTTTCCAGAACGTCGTCGTTCGCGGCAGTAAGCCGTACGCTCGGCCCGCCAGTTTTCATCAGATCGATCCGCGCAACGTCGTTCGGCCGATCGTACCGCGCTTCTAATCCTGTTCCGACCCCACTGCGCGAGATGGAATTGAGAGAAAGTGTGTGGACCCCATTCGTGACCTGACGAACATTTCCATTCGCGCCGGCGAAATAGACATTGGATGTTCCGTGATCGTCCGCTGAGTAGAAAACTCCGGTGCCATCACTCGCCCAAATGAGTGAACCAACGTCGCGATCCTGAGTTCCCGAAATCTTTTTCATCGCGCCGCCTTCGAGGGGCATGACGTAAATCTCTGCGGCATGGTAGCTGGCTTTGCTCGCCGGATAACCGGCAAACGCTACAGATTTTCCGTTCGGAGAAATCGCAGGCCCGGTCCACACGCCGTCTTGTGTGGTGAGTCGCCGCATGCCAACGTTCGTTGCGTCGACTACATAGAGGTTGGCGTTCCGATAGTTGAGATCGGCGCTCGAGTCGCTCATTCCTTCGACCACGATACTTCTGCCGTCGGGTGTCCAGCTCCATCCAACATTGCCGTCGAGTCCGTCGAATCGTGCGCCAACGCTCCAATCGCCTGAGGTCAGCTGCTTTGGCGTCCCTCCCTCGCTCGTGACGACGAACATGTGGCGGTAGCCTGGCTCCATAAAGCCGCGCTGATCCTGACGAAAATGAAGCTGCTGTACGATTCGCGGCGCGCCTGTCCACTTTGCCCCAGTCGGAGATTTCGGCATGTCGATCCTCCACTCGGGTGCTTTCGGAACGAACATGCTGAAGCCAATCCATTTTCCATCAGGAGACCATCGTATGTCAGCGGGTGACTCGGTCACCGTTGTGATTTGCGATGCCGGTCCATCGATGCCGACCCATCTCACGAAGATCTGCGTGCCTTTGGGATCGCCATCGGCGAGATAAGCAATGCGTGCGCCGTCAGATGACCATCGCGGATTGCTGCCTTTGGCGAGGAACCGATTGTGCGCACCGCTGGCGTCAACGATCCACAACGCAGTTTCCCACTTGTCCTCCAGCTGATTCACCCATCGGCGTGTGTAAATGATCTGCTTGCCGTCGGGAGATATTTGCGGATCAGAAATTCGTTCGAGGTCGAGTGAATGCTCGGTCGTGAAGAGCGTGGTCGACCGTGATTCCTGACTGAATCCGCGCACCGGCGTGAGGATCAGCGACGTCACGAGGATCGAAGCCGCATTGTACTTGATCGATCGCATTATTTCTCCGAGAGAATTGTCGGCAAGCGTCGAGAAAGTACGCGGGGGGATAAGGTTTGTCGAAGGTAAAAAAAAGCCGCCCGTTTGGGCGGCTCTTTCTTTTACTCTCGGACAGTTCAGTTGTCGTTCTGGTCTCCCTCGTTGTCGTAGCCAAGTCCATCTGCTTCCCGAACGCGGTCCAGCATGCTGCTCAACAGATCCATCCCCTTCTCTCCCAGCGCCGCAGCGCCGTTCAGTCCTCGCCCGAACCACGCACCCAGATCGAGACGCGTATCCGGAGCGGCTCCGGCAGCCTGAGTCTCAGGCTTGACCGGTACTCCGTACACCTCCATCACTCCTCCATGTATGACGCCAATACTTGTACGCCCTTTCGTAAGTCAAGTTTCGCGCCGAACCGGAAAAAAGCAATCGTCAATATTCTCATGCCCGATTGACGATTGCATTTTGCATTGGTGACACGACCGTGACTGGTCCCTAGACGATCTCTTCCCCCAAAATACCTCGAGTGCCAAAGATCCTGGCGACCGCATCGCCGATCTTGTTATTGGGCGTGCTCGCTCCGGCCGTCACTCCAACGCGCACCGGACCGTCGGCCGCCAACCAGTCCCCTGTCTCGATCTCGAACTTGGACCCAAGTGGACGGTGGCGAACAGTTCCGGTCGAGGGGTCGATCGCCGCGGCATCCTCGACGTGATAGGTGCGCACACTCTCGGAGCAGAGCGCCGCGAGCGAAAGCGTGTTACTCGAATTGAATCCGCCGATCACCACCATCACGTCTAGAGGATCGCGCAGCAGCTCCACCACCGCATCCTGTCTCTCCTGCGTTGCACTGCAGATCGTATCGAACGTCTTGAAATTGGCTTGTGCGTATTCCGCTCCACGAGCACGCGTCATCGACGCGCCGACTTCCACCCCGATCGCCAGCGACTCGCGCGCCAGCATCGTCGTCTGATTCGCGACTCCGATTCGCTTGAGATCTCGTTCCGGCTCAAACCCAGGCGAGACAGCGTGGCCGAACTGACTCATCAACACGTCCGCGGAAATTTTTCCCTCGAGAAACAAGCAAACCACTCGCGCCTCGTCCATGTTGCGGACGATGATGTAATGACCTGGACCATGCTTCGCCGTTTGCGACGCCGTCGCTCTCGTCTCTTCGTGGTAATACTTACCGTGAATGAGTGAGGTGTAGCCTTCACGCGAGTAACTCTCGACTCGCTTCCATACATTGAGAACGGAGCCGCACGTCGTGTCGACCATGACGCAGCCAATCCCTCTCAGCTTCTCGAAGTCCTCGATTGTCACTCCGAACGCCGGAAGAATCACGACGTCATCAGACCTCACCTCGCCATAGTCGATGCCGGCACCCGGAGCGCTCGGATTCAGGATTTCGACCCCCATCTCCCGGAGCTTCGCGTTCACGTGGGGGTTGTGAATGATTTCCCCGGCAAGGAAAACCCTCCGGTCGGGGAACTTCCGCCGGGTCTGGTAGGCATAGTCCACTGCCCGCTCAACCCCGTAGCAGAAGCCGAATTCGCGGGCTAAACGGACTGTTACGTCACCGGCCGTCAGGGTGAATTCCCTCTCCCGGAGCAGATCGACCAGCCGTCCGTTATAATCAGTTGCGAGCTCTTCCTGAACCTCGGCCTTGAGCCCGAAACCCTTCCGAAAATAAACCTCGGGAGAGGAGTCGGCGGGCCCCGGCCGACGCGTCGGCCCAGCAGGTGCAATAACGGGAAGACCCGAAACAGCATCTTTTACAGGTGAGTCTGGCATATCAGTGAATTTAGTGTGGCACAAGAATCAATGCTGACCGCGAGCGATGTTTATGCGGTCGGCTCAAATGGTGATCGCGCAAATGGCGATCACACCAACGGTGATCGGTCCAACGGCGCTCATGCGATTGTCTCGCATGTCATACACCAGAACGGCTCGGATCTCATTCGTCCGCCGGCAATCGCGAAAGGCGAAGCGATCGGTGTCGTCGCGCCCTCGTATTCTCCGCGCTCAGGGCCATTGGACCGCGGAGTAAAAGCGCTCAAGCGTGCAGGCTACGAAGTAATTCTCGATCCCGACATCGCGCAGCTTCGTCGCTTTCAGCGACAGGAAGACGAGCGACGCGCATCGAATTTCATGGGCATGTGGCTCGATCCGAGAATCAAAGCGGTGATCGGTGGAACCGGAGGCTACGGCGCAGTGCGAATGCTGCCTTACCTTGAGCCAGAAATTTTTCGGAACAATCCGAAGATCTTCGTCGGTTACTCCGACATTACCGCCTTGCACCTGTGGCTCATGCGACGGCGCCGTAAGGCCGGGACGAGCCACGGGACGTCTCACCGGCGGAAACTTGTCGATGGTTCAGCAGACTATTGGCACACCCTACGAAATCGACGCACGCGGCGCGATTCTTTTCCTCGAGGAGACGCACGATCCAATGTCCGTCGCCGACGAGCGACTCGTGCATCTGCGCGCGGCCGGTTTGCTGCGCGACGTCCAAGGAATTGTCTTTGGCCAGCTCTCACTCGACCGTTCAGAGGAAGACGAGTTCGAGAATTTTCTACTCGATCTTCTCGCGGATCTCGACGTGCCGATCCTTATGGACTTTCCTGCCGGTCACGAAGTTCCCAACCTCACTCTGCCTCTTGGAACCGAAGTAGAGCTAGTCGTGGATCAGCTGACCGGATGGCTGACCTACAAGGAAGAAGCGCTGTCGAGCACCGAAGTCGATCCATCATCGGAGATGGAGCTGCAGGCCGAGATTCCGTTGACTACCGAGACCGTTACGCCCTAGGCGAACGCTTCATCGATGGCGATGCACCACGCGTGAAGCAGCATCAGATGCACTTCCTGAATGTGAGCGGTGTCGCTGCTCGGAACTGCAAGGAGATAATCCGCTTTTCCGCCAATGAGTCCTGCCGCGCCCGTTAGCGCAACTGTGGCAGCGCCTCTCTCGCTCGCAACCGCCAATGCCTTGATGACGTTTTCGGATTTGCCGCTCGTCGTGAGGCCGATCGCAATGTCACCCGGCTGAGCGAACGCTTCCATCTGTCTCGAAAAAACCGCCGAATACCCGAAATCATTCCCGATGCACGTGATCGTCGCGGCATCACTCACCAGTGAAATCGCGGGAAGCGACTTGCGATTCGCGCGGAACCGCCCGACCAGCTCTCCGGCGAGATGACTCGCCTGATCTGCGCTTCCACCGTTGCCAAAGCAAATGACCTTTCCGCCGCGCTCGAGGGATTCGATAATCGCGCCTCCCGCCGACTCGGCTATCGCTTCCAGCGCGCCGCCGCTTTTTGCAGCGACTTCCTGAACGCTGCGGATGTAATCGGCAAAGGTTGGCTTTGTCATCGGCCGCGAAATCTACCCGACCGTTTCCCGCCCCGCCCACCACGGCGGCGGCGTGCTGCGGCCAGATCCCGCGCGCTCTGCTCGGCACGTGAGAGTGGCGGTGGTCTTTCCGCTTCATCATCGAGCTCGTCCGGAGACCACGGTCGCTCGAGAATCTCCTGAAGCTCATCGAGCGAATCAGCTCTTATCGCACCGCGTTGTCCGCGAATCACAACGAACCGAAGCGGTCGGTCGAGCTTTGGAAGCTCAGCTTCACTGATCGTACGCGCGAGTTTCTCGGGCATGCGAAGCCTAGCGACGGCGGTTTTCTGTCCATCACGTTCTTCAACGTCGTAATCGATATCGATCTCCCGGTCGCGAATCTCAGCCGTGGAGGGCAAGGCGAGATAAAGCTCTCTCACTTCTCGCGGAACGATCTCGTCCGGATCGAGCTTCAGTCTCGCATTTCGGAATTCATCCATCGACTTGATCGGCGCGAGCTGTCGCTCGTACCACTCTGTGAGCTCAGCGAGTCCAAATCGTCGAGTCTGACCTCCCGAGCGCCTGTACACTTCGCGGATCTCTTCGATTGCCGCGCGATTTCGTTTCACCGCGTTATGACGCGCCTCTCCGCTCGCCAGTGCTTCCGCGAGGACGTGCCAGGCGCGATCTGCGATGTCAGGAAAAACTTCCAACGGCTCGACTTCCCGGTCGAGCTCGAATTCGAAATACTCGAGCGTCCGCATGAGGAGCAGCTGTCCACCCTTTCGCTTCGGATCGTAGACGATCCGCGTCTCGCCGCGCGTCGCGTACTTCCGAATGAGATGCATCGGGATTTGAGTTCCTTCGACAGCGGCGCGAGGAACACCATTTCGGTCAGCGAAGTAACGAATCTCGCCTGCAATCGCGCCCCAGCTTCCGCATACACTCGTCTTCGATACGCGCGCCGACTGACCGTCCGCGGTCTCTTCGTCGATCACGAGATCGAACGGCATGAAGCGCGCGAGCAGCTCAGTGAATTTGTTCTGAACATGCTCGCGCGCGAGAACCATCTTGTCGGGAAGCGGCATGTCCAACGCGCGATATACGCTCGCCATTCCGAGCGCTGTGTCTTCAATTGCTTTCACCAGAACGCCGCGGCGCTCAGCCCATTGCTCGATTCGATCGTCGAACAGCTGGCGCGATAAACCGTAGACTTCGCCGATATACCCACACCTCTGGTACGCCTCGGCGTAGAGATTGTACGCGGTGAGATGATCGCTGCCCGGAAGTATCACCCCGGCGAGATCACGCTCCTCTCTTGTCATTCGGTGCAACGATTCAAGCGAGCTCATGACTGCCAGATAAGGAATGAGATCATCGTCGGCATTTACCAGCAGCTCTGCCCACGGCCGGTCAACCGGCATTGCCTCTACTTGCTTGCCGTAATGGGAAAGCCTGCCGTTCTCGATAATTCCGCGTGACTCGAGCAGGTCAACGGCTCTGCGATACGCAATGCGGTCCAGCGGAACCGGAAGATCCAGGGCCCGCGCATCGACTCCAAGGTCGGCGCATGTCATCGCAACTCTCTCCGAATCGCCGGCGAGCTGAAACTCTGGCGCGGTCGGCTTCAACGCATCGAACTGAATGTCGCGGTCGGACAGGATGAAAACCCGTCCGCCTTTGACGCGTCCGTGCACGCGCCCCGCCATTTGCAGAATTTCATTCGCGCCGAGATGCGTGCGAGTGAGAACATTTTTCCCGCGCTCGATGATGTTGCTGAAGCGCGTGTCGTCGATGACGACTGTGTCGAGCCCGCGAACGTTGAGAGCGCTTTGGCCCGCAGCGGTCATTGCGAGGAAGTAGGGTTTTCTTTCTTCAGCTTCGAGGAACGGTCGAATCACGCGAATCGGTTCTCCGCCGTGGTAATGCGCTGCGTTGATTCGAGGAAATCCCGACTTCACGAGCTCGGCCGCTTCTTCAACCCCTGCGCGTGTCGGCAGAAACATTCCGACGCCGCGGCGCTGCTTGACCACCTGCTGAAGAAATCGATCGTCGAGAAATTCGAGCGGATCTTTTCTCACGATCTTTACTTCGGCTTTTCGTGTCGGATCGAACGCATAGCTCTCCAGCACTTCGGCAGCGTCGAGATATCGAGCATAGAACGACGGATCGACCGTTGCGGACAACCAGATGAACCTGCATCCGACGCGTTTTCCCAACGCGAGGCAAAGCTCGAGCTCAGCGGACGTCTGATGAATCTCGTCGACTACGAGAGTATCAGTTGCGAGAATGTCTCCGTCCTGGAACCAGCGACGCGCGATGCCGGTTGTGACGATGATGACGTTCCAGCTCGGTGTCTCGGGCGTGGCTTCGCGCTCGCGGTTTACGACTCCAACGCGAAGCTTCGATCGAAGGATCGTCTCCGAGATTGGCCGAACCGAAAGGGTTTTTCCAGTTCCCGTTCCGGCGACGATTCCGAATCCTTTCCCCGCCGAAGCGAGCGCGCGTATCTCATCACCGTGCTGCTCCTCGAGCAGCGTCGATATATGAAGGCCGAGTGCGAGCTCGATAGTCTCGCAAGCGGCGCGCGTTGGTGCGATGACGATGACTCGGCCAGTTGGCGGCTCCGCCGCGACGAATGCTGCATGGTCGGGCGGTAGATATTTGTCCTGGACGGTGCGCGTCACGTTGGCAAGTTGCACAAAAAAAGCCCCGGGTGGAATCACACCACCCGGGGCAGTTAGGAAAAAAAGTTAATGCTTGGGACCTTTCCCTTTGTCTCCATGAGGATTGCCGCCGTGCACCTTTTCCATACGCGGCTGCACCACACCGAACGTCCCGATGCGTGGCTGCTCCACATGTGCTTTAGCTGCATGATAGTTCACTTCGTGCGGCTTCGGCCCTTTCACGTCGTTGTCGTAGTGAATGACCTTGTTGTACGCGTTGTATTTGGGCGCTTTGTATTTGCGTCCGTTGTACCTGCCGCTCGTGTTGTAAATGCTTCCATTCCGGAGCGTGCGGGTGTTGATGACCTGGTACAGCCCCAGATTGTTGCGGCGTGCCTGCTCGATGATGACGTTGCCATTCGAGTCGACGATACGACGCACGTAAAGGACATTTCCGTACGCGTCGCGACCCGCGATATGCCAGCCCGTATCAGTGACTCTCGATGCGAGGCCGTTGCAGGTGAGATCCCACCAGCTACAGCCCTGCGCACGCGCGGGCTGCGGCGCTGAAAAAGCCACCGCTGCGGCGGCCCCTAAGATCAGTGTCAAGCGTTTCATCTGCCCTCTCCTCTGATTTAACAAGACGTTCTAATGCAGGATTGCGGCCGTCCGAAACGAAAAGCGGGGCCAATTTCTTGGCCCCGCTCCCTTTCGCAATAACCACGTTCTTTAAGGGCTGTTTTACCTGCCTCGGCCCCGGCCATCATCGTTCCGATCGTCCTCGTCCTGATTCCCGCGACGTCCGCGGTTGTTATAGATCTGCCCATTGTTCTGTCGGTTGTCGACACGCTGCTTGTCGATCACCTTCAGGCGACCGTTTCTGTCCTGTCGAGCGATCTCGATCGTCTCCCGCCCCTTGCGATCGTACGTGTCCCGCTCGTAAAGAACATTCCCGGCTCGATCGCTGCCGATGCGATACCAACCAGTGTCGTTGCCCGACCCGTTAGTGCTGACTCTGCCATTGGTTCTGGTGTTCGTGCAGTTGACTTCCCACCAGCTACAACCCGAGTTGACCTGGTCCCGGCTGTCGATCACGCCGTCCCCGTTGCGATCATACACGCCGCTGTTGCTGCCGGCGCGTCCGTATTTGCCACCGTTGCCCTGCGCCGCGAGCGGCGCCGAAATCGCGGCAAACGCCACGATGCCTAGCAAAAGACTCATTCGCTTCATCTATCCCTCTGGTCTATCGACCTAGAATGAGCGATCCCAAATCGAGAGCGCTCTTACCTTTCTTCGGCTTTTTGTCATCGGTCTTCGGAACATCATCGCCGAAAATGACGCGCCCGTTTGCAGGCCGATTACGAACTGCCGAAACGCAATCGGTCGGCGCGGGCTGCTGGGCAGGAGGGACCCCTTCAATCCAGATCCTGCACATTCCCTGCGGTGGCCGATAGGCCGGCGGAACCGGCTGTTGCTTCGGCGAGGCCTTGGGGATTTGCGGAATCGGAATACCGCGTGGAATCCCTTGGGCCTCGGCCGACCCACCCATCGCGAACGCAGCCGCAACGAGTAGTAGCAACCGCCATCTATCCATCATCCCCGCTGACTTCCGCGGGTAATCAAGGTTGATCATGGCCGGTTGAAAAGCGAAAGGAATGCCAGACTCGGTCAGTGTCCTTAAATTGTTGATTTACAATAACTTACGTTGACGGAAAGCGGACGAGTCAGCGCCTCGGTGTCACCCGTCTCGGACACCTCGAAGAACCTATTTGGGACGCTCCGAGGGAAACAATCTAGAAGTTCTCTTACCGATGAGCATTGTCGAGCGTGCGCGCAACAAGCGTTGCGATCTCTCCCGGTCTCGCGTGTCGTCCAAGCCTCGACTTTTCAAAAACTGGCATTCGATCCAACACTACTTCGAACCGTCCGCCGCGAGATGGAATCAGCTCTATCTCCGCGTCCGGATACCGCTCCCTCATCTCAGCCGCCAAACTGGCGGCTCGCGGTTCATAGTTTCAAAGAGTGCAGTATTCGATCGAGATCGTCACCGGATTTCTCGCTGAGTTTCGAAGGTGGCAAATATCTAATGCAATTCGGGAACGCATGCGATAGTCGGGTTATGCGTGGCGAGTTTGGATGCGTCGATCGCCCGCGTCGGAGTCGATACTGCGCCTTAGTGAAGAGAAAATTGGGCTTCAATATCATCGAGCTGACGATCGTCCTGTCGATCATCGCGATACTCTCCGCCATTGCGTTGCCGAGGGCGGCCGGATTTGTCGACGCAATGGAAGTGCGCGGCGCAGTCACCGAGATAGATGCGCTGTTTTCACTCGCGCGACACGTCGCCATCGCTCGCGCAGTGCAATCATCACTCGACATTGATCCCGCGCGCGGAATCATCGCAGTGCGCGTCGGTCCCGATACTGTAATGAAGCGCGAGCTCGAGATCGCGCACGGAGTTACACTCCAATCAACGCGCGCATCGATCACCTACTCTCAAACTGGAATCGGCTACGGCGCCGCCAACCTCACGCTCATCGTGTCTCGAAATCTCGCGTCCGACACTATCTTCGTCTCCCGACTCGGCCGCGTGCGGCGCTAGTCGGCTCCGCTTCCTGCCCTGATCCAAAATCGTATCCGGGTACTGAGATTCGCGGAATCTGCTTACCGATCACACGCTCGATGGTCCGCACCATCGCGATCTCATCGGGCGCCATGAAGGTGAACGCATCTCCCGTTGCGGCGGCGCGTCCTGTCCTTCCGATGCGATGCACATAATCTTCGGGTTCCTGCGGGACGTCGTAGTTGATCACGTGCGAAATTCCGGTCACGTCCAATCCACGTTGCGCAATGTCTGTCGCGACAAGAACGCGAATCTTTCCGCTCTTGAAATCATCGAGCGCCCGTGTGCGCTCGATCTGTGACTTATCGGAATGCATTGCCGTCGCTTCGATTCCCTTCTCCGAGAGATGTCTTACCACGCGGTCCGCACCGTGTTTTGTGCGAGTGAAAACAAGAACCGAATCGAGCTCGTTGTTTTCCAGAAGCTCCGCCAATAATTCGGTTTTCTTTTCTTTCGGCACCGGATAAACCGCGTGAGTCACCGCGCTCGCTGTCTCTGATCGTCGTCCTACCTGAACGACAACAGGCTTGCGCAAATATTTTCGCGCCAACGCTTCGATCTCCGGCGCCATGGTCGCACTGAAAAGAAGCGTTTGCCTGTAACGCGGAATCTCCGCGACGATACGATTGAGCTGCGGCGCGAAGCCCATGTCGAGCATTCGGTCCGCCTCGTCGAGAACCAGAATCTCGAGATCGTCGAAGACGACGTTCTGTCGCTCCATATGATCGAGCAGTCTACCCGGGGTGGCGACGACGACATCGACTCCCTTTCGCAGTTTTTCCTGCTGTGGCTGCAGGCCGACACCGCCGTAAATCGGAACAACCCTGATTCTCGAATGGCGGCCATACTTTCTGAAGCTCTCCTCCACTTGAACGCAAAGCTCACGCGTTGGCGTGAGAATCAACGCGCGTGATCGGTGCGCGTCGGATTTGATGGAATGCGCGCCACCCAGGAGGCGTTGAATGATCGGCAGTGTGAATCCCGCGGTTTTTCCCGTTCCCGTTTGCGCGAGGCCGATGATATCACGCCCTTTCAGTGCGGGAGGAATTGCTTCGGCCTGAATAGGCGTCGGTATCGTGTATCCCGCGTCGCGCACTGCATCGAGCAGCTCGGGAATCAGGCCAAGCTCGTCGAACCTCAACTAGAGATGCTTCCGAAAAACGAGAGAATTGCGTCGTTCACGATTGACGGAGCTTCGTCGTAAATGACGTGGCCCGCGCCCTTGACTTCGATATGAGGCATCTGTGGCATGCTTCGACAGTATAAGTCGAGTGATGCGCGAGACACGAATCGATCACGGCTTCCAGAGATCAGGAGACAAGGGACAGGCGGAGGAACGAACGAAGCATTCCACGTGAATTCGTGCAGCAAGTGGCGCATCGCAATCGGAAATTCCGGGAACTGAGTCGGCGCCCAATACTCTTCGACGTCTCGATCACTGATTGCCCTCAGTCGCCCGTTGACAATGTGAAGCAGGTCCTCGATCAGCCATCGCCCTGTGATTCGCGGAAGAAACGGAGTGATGATTTGAGGCGTTGCCATGCGTATCATCCTCAAGCCACGAGCTCCGCAGAATCCGACTGGTGAAACCATCACCAGGCCTCGGACGAGTTGAGGCGATGATGTAGCGACATGTGCGCCGATCGCAGCGCCCATGGACAAGCCACAGATAAACGCGGGAGCGCCGAGCGATTCGAGAATCTCCGTGAAATGTCGTCGCATCGGCTCGAGGCGATACTCGCGCGAATCGAGCGGCTTGTCCGAGAGCCCGTGGCCTTTGAGCTCAGTGACGATGCAGTGGTAACCGGCGCGCGCGAGCGGTACGAGAGTCTCGCGGAACACGTACGCCGAGCATGCCCAGCCCGGGACCATGACGACGAGTGGCGCGCCCTTTTCTCCGCATTCAACAGTGCGGATGTGGAGACCAGAGGGGAGATCGAGGTATCGGGTTCGAAGCTCGGGGCTTCTCGCGGGAAACATCTCCGAGGGCGAAAGACGTCCCGGCAGCACCATCGAATGAATTTAAATCAGCTCGATCTCTCGGCCGATGAGCTTTCCGATGAGTCCGATGCGGAATGTTACGTCGGCGAACGCAGCCGAAGTTCCTCTCACCGATCCGCGGGAGAAATCTTCGAGCGGGAACATCGGCCACACTCGCGGATTTGCGCTGGTCGGAATGTCCGTGCCCTTGTGCGGGTGCCAGATGCCGGAGCGATCGCGATCGTCCTCGAAACGCTCGAACATCTTGAGCCAATTCTCGTTACGGCGAAGGAATCCAAGCCGCGCCATAGTCTCGAGCCACATGAGTGCGAATGGAATGTCTGCTTCGACCGCATTGCGATGCGGTAGTCGGTCTCCGAGTATGAAATGCGGCTGCTCAACCATCTTCTTTCCGACGAGCTGAATAGAATCCTGTCGCGGGTGTGGCTGCGAGATGTACGAGTAGATTCGCTCGACCTCGGAGTAATTCTCGTTCCTGAAAATCGGCATGTGCGCAAGCATCGTCAGCGCGTGAAACGATGGAGGCGTCGCTTCGGGCGCGAGAACATGGACGTTGCCCACACGGATCCACGGTTTTTCCGCGAG